>Ga0209345_10001252_pt1 | contig 30768 bp, 26 predicted proteins | sample Cruoilmetagenom7_FD_187294 | JGI IMG/M metagenome (GOLD analysis project Ga0209345, IMG submission 187294) | Oil polluted marine microbial communities from Coal Oil Point, Santa Barbara, California, USA - Sample 7 (SPAdes) (version 2) | ecosystem: Environmental > Aquatic > Marine > Oil seeps ...
TGGCTCCCATTTCCCTTCGGCTATTTACGAGAATTCCCATCAAGCATAAGACGTGCTGATATTATTATATTTACAAGAGCTGACAGCAATAATATCCCTCATAATGTGTTAAAATATATTACCAACCAACCGGTCTTTTTTTCTAAAACAAGCATCAAAGAGATAATGTATGATAAAAAAGAGATAGATATCGGTATAGTTAAGGATATGACGGCCTTGGCATTTTCAGGTATTGCAAGCAACAATGATTTTTTTAATATCTTACTCTCTTTAGATGTCAGATTAACCCATAAGATAAAATTTATGGATCATAAGAGGTATTCTGACAAAGTGATTGAAAAGATCCTAAAACTAGCTACAAGAAAAAAAGTGGATATTGTAATAACAACAGAAAAAGACTACGTAAAAATACCGGAAAGATACAAAGCAGACATCCACTTTTTAAAAATAGAAACACACATAGATCAGGAAAAAGACTTTTTTGATCTTCTTATGAAAAAATTTCAATAATTTATTCAGCCTCTAGAGAAAATTCCATAGTATCAAACCAGAAACCATCTTTACGAATAAAATCGAGTTCGGTTTGCAAGATCTGGTAATGTTTTTCTTCTACATCGGCTAATTCCGTGAATATTTTTTTAACTTCTTCGTTATCAGTATTTTCTGCCTCACTTACGTAAAAGTTCTTTGCCTTAAGTTCATGCTTTACAGCTACCTTTAAAGCTTCTTCATCATTGATATCTGCCTTATCAACAGGTTGCAGGCTTAAATCTTTTATGTCAGGCATGAATTTGGATAATCTCCCCTTGGGTATTTTAATCTTTTCATATTTTTTACCTGCCATATGTTCATCTATAGATTCCTGAACAATTTCTAAATGATCAACTTCATCTGCCGCAAGCTGAATAAACATATTCTTACCAGACACAACAGCGCTATCCTTGGCAAATTTCAAGTACATCCTGATACCTTCTTTTTCTGCATTAAAAGCTGTTTTTAGTGCTATAAGCAATGCCTTACTCATGATTAACTCCTTTCATGCAATATAATTAAGTATATATATATATACTTCAAACAATACCAAAAAACAAGTTTATAACACAATATATTGCTAATTGATCCCCATTACAATTTATTGTGCCAAAAAATCTCAACTAATGCCACAGAGTTCCCTGTAACTATTTCCTCAATAATGTATAAGGTCTTGGTACAGTGACAAGGAAACTAATATTTTCTTATCTCTCCTAATATTACTTGTATAATCTCTATCAGTCTACCTTCTTCCCGCGCAAAGGTCTTTATCTATGCAGTTTTCATATAATATTTACCGTAAAAAAGTCTTAATTTATAAAATATTTATTGACGTACTCCCATAAGAGTAATAATTTAACTTCAAAACTTATGAAGATATTGACTAAAAACAAAAAAGCATTTTTTGACTATGAAATTGTAGAGAAGCTAGAAGCTGGAATATCCCTTAAAGGCTCCGAAGTGAAATCGGCAAAATCAGGTCAGGTAAATTTGAAAGATTCTTTTGTAAAAATCAAGGATGGAGAAGCATTATTGTTGAATTGCCACATATCACCATATACTGAAGCAAACATTTTTAACCAAGAACCTGCCCGTACAAGAAAGCTTTTACTTCACAAAAAAGAAATTGCCAGACTTGCTGGTAAAAGTGAGGAAAAAGGATTAACATTAATTCCTATATCTATTTACTTAAAAAACAATTTGGTGAAGGTAGAAATCGCGCTTGCAAGGGGTAAAAAAAATTATGATAAAAGGGAATCTATCAAAAGAAAAGATTTGGACAGGGAAATATCAAGATCTTTTAGGAATAAGATTAAATTATAGAATTAATTGTCTATTTACAATTATATAAATTACCTTATATTCTTAACTAGGGGGCGTCAGGCTTCGACGGGGAGCTGAAGATTTGAGGTGCATGCAGAGTTTGGAAACTCGTAAAAAATCCAAAACATAGTAATTGCAAACGACGAATTAGCACTCGCTGCCGCATAGAGTCAGCGACGTTCTTACAAGGCTTGTCTGCAGCTTTGTAATGAACGCCAATTAGCAGACTTGTTACCGGTGATCCTTCTAAGCTGGTTTACGAGATATCAGGAGGAATGCTGCCTATATACCTTCCTGTGGGTGTAGGGTGGGACTTTAAACATAGGATAAGCATGTAGTACCTTATGTTGGTGGTTTTTCGGACGCGGGTTCGATTCCCGCCGCCTCCACTGTTTTCAAGGGACTTGGGTGTTTTGCCCATATGAACAACAAGTCGCTTAGCCCTTATCTGGCATACAAGTCCTACCGAAACAACTTGGTCAATATAAACTTATTCAAAGCTAATCTTTGGCTTTGCGGACTGTGGTGAAATCTTTGGAGATAGTGCGGTAGCACCAACAATATTAGGCAGGGCAGTGCATCGCAGTACAGTAATAAAGATCAAAGGTGAAAGCTATCGTTTAAAAGAGAGGGAAAATATGTTCTAAAGAACGAGAGGATGATGAAAACTAATTTTTTTATAGAATGTGGATATCCCCCAATTGAAAAAAATCGGTTATCTTCAATTTTGATTGATACTTTGAGGAACCTAACTTCTTAATGAACAGTAAACTGTTGTTTACTCGGGCTGAATTAGCTTTGATTAACAGTGTGATTCTCTGTTAAAGCGAGATGGATGATTAAACCAATAAGCAGAGATCCTAAAATACGGTCAAGAAAACAAGAAAATAACTATTTTTTCGAAAAAATCGTGGTTTGAGCAGTTGTTAAAGTAACAAAAAAATTTAACAATATATCCAATGTGATTTAAATGACGTTGAAATATTTCTCACATACCCTACAAAAAAAACGTTTCTACCTCTGCTCAGAATCAAGCTTTTAATGCTCTTTTTTCATCCCAAAATATTTTAGATAAAAGCTTGAAAACACGTAAAATTCAGGCATATATTTTAGTGGGTAAAAAGTTTAAAATAATATATATTGAATAATGCTAATCAGATTGTAGCTTGAGGATTGGGCACAGAAACATCAAAACCCTTTTCTTTATCACCTGCTTCAATTTCAAGCAGAGTATAGCATTTATCTGATTCCAAAAGAGTTCGTGCAAAATGATTGTTTAGTTCATGTCCAGCTTTGTATGCTCTGATATGGCCAAACAATCGATAACCAACAAGCGAAATATCACCTACTAAATCCAATATTTTGTGTCTAACAAATTCGTCATCATACCTAAGGCCACCTGGATTTATCACACGATCGCCATCAACAACTAGAGCATTTTCAATAGACCCACCCTTTGCTAAGCCCATTTTCCATAGATTTTCAATATCTTCTTTAAAACCAAAGGTTCTTGCCTTGGCAATATGATTAGTATAATTATCAGGAGTTATATTAAAAAAAGCTTTTTGGGTTTTCACATATTTATTGTCAAAATCTATTTGAAAAGTAACTTTAAAGAATCTTGAGGGAATGATTTCAATCCACTTATCACCTTTCTCTACCCTTATCTTTTTATTGATTTTAAGATATTTTCTTTTTTTAGACAAATATTTGATTTCTGCATTCTGTATCTGCTCAACGATATTGAAGCTACTGCCATCTAAAATAGGTATTTCATTACCATCAATTTCAATGATGGCATTATCTATTCCCAAACCATACAATGCGGACATTAGATGTTCTACTGTGCCCACATTATATCCTTCTGAGTTTATTGTTGTTGATAAATGTGTTGAAACAACATTAAAAGGATTGGCCTTAATATTGACAACTTTATTTTTTAAATTCTTTTTAAATATGATGCCGGTATCTTGATATGCAGGGTAGATGGTAACGTGAGCATCTAATCCGGAATGTAACCCCACCCCGGAGATATCCACCTTTCTTGTTATTGTGGTTTGATACATTTTAATCCTCAGCTCGTATATTACACTCTGTCGTGTCTAAAGCAATTATCATACCAACACCCCGACTACGATATAGGGGTAAAAACAAAGCACAGCATGTGTACAATAATATACACATAAAGCCATCATGTATGTTTTTGTGTACAGTATTAAGATCTTTCTGCACTATCAAATCTAGTAAATGATTTATGAAAAGCAAGATAGATAGTACCAGTGGGACCATTTCTATGTTTAGACACAATAATTTCTGCCTCACCAGGGTTCTTGGTATCTTTGTTATATACTTCATCTCTATATAAAAACAAGATCAGATCCGCATCCTGCTCTATAGCACCAGATTCCCTCAGATCAGAAGGATAAGGCCTTTTATCTGTTCTCCCTTCAACACCGCGGTTTAATTGAGAAAGAGCTATAACAGGGATATCAAGTTCCTTTGACAGGGCCTTAAGGGATCTAGAAATTTCTGATATTTGTTGTTCCCTAGTTTCAGCCTTACTTGTCCCCATAAGCTGCAAATAATCTATGATGACCAGGTCCAGACCTTTCTCCCTCCTAAGTCTTCTCGCTTTAGCTCTTACTTCCATTGCTGTTATTGAAGGGGTATCATCAATATATAGTTTCAGTTCATTTAATTCGCTGCCAACAGCTGCCAAATTTTGCCATTCCTCCATGGAAAGATTGCCATTTCTTAGTTTCATAGAGTTTATTCTCGCTTCTGATGAAAGAAGCCTTTGTGCAAGGCTTCTTGATGACATCTCACAGGAAAATACTAAAACTGAGTTATCGTATTTTGATGATGCATTCAAAGCAATATTTAGAGCAAAGGCCGTTTTACCCATGGCTGGTCTTCCTGCAATGATAATAAAATCAGATTTTTGAAACCCACTGGTGAGTTTATCAAGATCTACAAATCCTGAAGGTATCCCTGTCAAGTCACCTTTTTTGTTATAGACGCTTTCTAGTAAATTAAATTCTTCATTTAAAAGAGTGCCAATATGTTGAATATCTGTTTTTAATCTATAATCAGATAACTTAAATATAGCCTTTTCTGTTTCATCAACAAGGTCTGCAACATCCCCTGAAAAGTTATAGGATTTTTCGCATATAGTAGATGAAACTTCCGCCAATTTCCTCAAAAGACCCTTATCTTTTACTATTGTAGAATAGTAATAGATATTAGAAGCATTGGGAAGTATATCAACTAAAGAGGAGAGGTACTCTATCCCTCCTATTTGTTCAATCAAATTTTCATCCTTAAGTTTTGCAGCTACCGTTAAAATATCCAGAGGCTTACTTTCTTCGTGCATCTTTATCAAGCTTTTGAATATAATACTATTGGAAGGATGATAAAAATCATCTGGAGACAAAAGATGTATTATTTTGTCTATGGATTTTGGATCAATAAGGATAGATGCAAGGATTGCCTGCTCAGACTCGATATTCTGAGGAGGTATCTTAGTTATCGCCTTCTTCATCAACATCAGCCTTCACTTCCAAGCTAAAATGTCCTTTGAGCCCTTTAGCAAGATTTATTGTTATTTTATGTTCACCTATTTCTTTAATGGGTAATTTCAGAGCGATCTGTTTTTTATCTATATCCAAACCTTTTTTGTTCAATTCTTCTGCAATCTCCTGAGAAGTAATTGCACCATAAAGTTTTCCTTTTTCACCAGCTTTTCTTGTTAAAACAATGCTGATTTTTTCTATATCAGATGATAGTTTTTCAGTCTTTTCAATCAAAGATTTCTCCTGCTCTAAAATCCTCTCCTGTATTTTTCCCAATTTCTGAATATTTGACTTTGTTGCTTCTACCGCTAATTGTTTTTTTAACAAATAATTGCGCGCAAAACCATCCTTCACATTTTTTACTTCACCAGCATTTGCAACATTTTTAACATCTTCATAAAAAAGTACCTTCATCTATACCTTCCTCCTTTAAGATTCGTTTTATTAGCTCCACATCAAACCCTTTTCTTAGCAAAAAGTCAAAACTTTTTTTAACTATTGCTCTTTTATCCCCTTTATTAAGATAAGAAAGTTTTTTCGATAACTGTTTTTTAGCGATAGTATATAAATTATAACCATTGACCGCAGCAAACTCTTCAACTGTCTCTATAGATATACCAATGCCTTTGTTTTTGAGATTTCTTAAGATTCTATAAGGGCCTACCCCTCCAGACAGTTGCGCATCCATGTAATTGTTTTTATATCTTTGATCGTCCAGAAGTTCATATCGCTTTAATGTGGATATTATTTCATCCAGATCTTCCTGAGCTATATCGAATTTTGATGCTACTTTTTTTCTGATTTCATCTTCAGTATAATCTCTTCTTGCTATAATCCTGTATAAATATTTTTTTGTATCACTGCTTATCAGCTTTCCATTTTTCACTCTGTGTGCCCACTATCCCACTAATTTTAAGCTTAAAGTTATCTGGGCTTGTAACCCATTTTAATGCTTCCTCCATGGTTATCAATCCTTTTTGATACTGTTCAAGTATCGATTGATCAAATGTCTGTGAACCATATATGCTTTTCCCGGCCTCCATATGGTCGATAATCTTCACAGCCTTATCCTGATCCTGAATGCATTCTTTTATTGTTTCTGTATTTATCAACACCTCGACTGCAGGGACTCTCCCTTTTCCGTCAGCTTGCGGCATCAGCCTTAAAGATACAACTGCCTTTAAAACAGATGCCAACTGGTGCCGTATATTATTCTGATGATATGGAGGAAAAATCGAAATTACCCTATTTATAGTCTCTTTTGCATCCAGAGTATGCAAAGTTGACATAACTAGATGCCCCGTTTCTGCTGCTAGAAGTGCCGTTTCCACAGTCTCAACATCCCTCATTTCTCCTAGCAATATAACATCAGGGTCCTGTCTCAACGAATGTTTCATAGCTTCAACAAAAGAGGTGGTATCGGCTCCGACCTCTCTTTGTGAGATATTTGAGACATTATCTCTGTGCAAAAACTCTATAGGATCCTCTATTGTTATTATATTTAAAGGTTGGCTTTCATTAATATATTTGATCATCGCAGCAAGCGTGGTGGATTTGCCACTCCCTGTGGTCCCCGTAACTAGAATTAATCCTCTGTGGATCACAGCTATTTTCTTGATAATACCCGGTAAATTAAGAGATCCTATATCAGGGATCTCAAAAGGGATCGATCTCATAACAAGGGCAACCGAACCCCTTTGCATATAGCAATTTACTCTGAATCTGCCAATTTTTGGGATTCCATACGAAAAGTCAGCTTCATATTTTTCTTTGAATCTGTTTTGTATTTTATCAGTAGCAATAATCGACATCATATCTATTGTGTCTTGTGGTGTAACAATAGGGAACGAAGTGTTTTGATATAACTGGCCATCAATTCTATACGTGGGATATCTTCCTGCCTTAAAATGAATATCCGAAGCTTGTTTTTCTAAAGCGCCTTTTAAGATTTCAACTAGTTTAATCATCAGTATCCTTAGTTTCTAACAAATTGCTATTCAAGCTATATTTTTTCCTAATAATCCCTTCAATTTCATTTGCTATATCTGGATTGTCTTTCAAAAAGTTTCTGGCATTTTCCTTCCCCTGTCCCAGTTTATTGTTTTCGTAGCTAAACCATGAGCCAGTTTTGTTTATCAAGCCTTCCTGTATGCCATAATCAATTAGTATCCCTTCATTTGATATACCTGTACCAAATAAAATATCAAATTCAGCTATTCTAAATGGAGGAGCCAACTTATTTTTAACTATTTTTGCTATAATATGAGAACCAACATCTCTTTCCTTCTCCTTAAGTATAGAGGTTTTTTTGATATCAATTCTTAAAGATGCATAAAATTTTAATGCATTGCCTCCCGTGGTAGTTTTAGGATTTCCAAACATTATACCAATCTTCTGTCTGGTCTGATTAATAAAAATTAATGTGGTTTTTGATTTATTTACTATCCCAGCCAATTTCCTTAATGCCTGGCTCATTAGCCTGGCTTGAAGCCCCATATGAGCATCCCCCATCTCTCCTTCTATCTCAGCTCTGGGAGTCAAAGCAGCTACTGAGTCTATGGCAATTACATCAAAACCTCCACTTCTGATCAAAGTTTCAGTAATTTCAAGAGCGGCTTCCCCATTATCTGGCTGGCTCACAAGAAGATTCTCCGTATCAACTCCTATGGCATTAGCATAACTGGGGTCCAAAGCGTGCTCTGCATCTATAAAAGCCACTACCCCACCTCGTTTCTGAGCTTCGGCAATTATATGAAGCGTTAATGTTGTTTTTCCACTAGACTCATCACCATAAATTTCAATGATTCTTCCTCTAGGAACTCCTCCTATACCAGTAGCAATATCTACAGACAACGCTCCTGTTGGGATAACTTCAATTTTTTGGTTTGCCTTATCTCCAAGCCTCATAACCGCTCCCTTACCAAAATCTCGCTCAATTTTGCCTAGCGCAAGCTCTATTACCTTACTTTTATCATTATTTTTTTCCATTTCTCCCCCTCTACATTAAGGCTCTATTGTATATTTTGTTATATATTGCACCACTACTGCTTAAAACACTGCTATACATACCAATCTCCTTTACATCAAAAGAGATTGTTTTAAATTCTTTTCTACAGTCTATTAATTCATCATTGAATCTATTTATATCATAAATTTTTTTAACCCTAAATAGTGTCACATGTGCTTCAAAGGATTTATTACTGCGGCAGATATTATTATCAACAAAACAATTTCTCAGGTTTTCTCGCATTATCGATAACCCTTCAGACTTCCCTTTTGCAAAAAAAATTGAGGGCATCCTGTTTCTATAAAAACATCCAACTGAATCCATGATAATCTTGTACCCACTTCCTTCTATTTTATCCATACATTTCTTAACCAAATTAATAGTATTATTACCTATCTCTCCCAAAAAAAACAGACTAATATGGAAATTTTCAGAAGGGACATATCTCTTATAGCAACTCTTCTTGAAATGCACAGGAAGTTTTGCCAGCGCATCTCTCACCCTCTCATCAGGTTCAATTGCAATAAATATTCTCAGTCCTATATACCATGAAGTTTTTTCAATAACATCCACATAGCTGCATTTACACTTCTTTGTCTCACTGCATCTCTATCACCAGTGAATTCAAACTTTTTTACACTGGTCGTATCATTTAAGGATACACCTATAAAAACCGTGCCAACAGGTTTATCTTTTGTCCCACCAGACGGTCCTGCTACACCAGTAATAGAAATGGATGCTTCTGTTCTAAATATATTTTTTACATTCTTAGCCATATCTGAAGCACATTCATTACTTACAGCTCCATAGTTCCTCAATACCTTCTCATCTATACCTAACAACTGCATCTTTACTTCGTTACTATAAACCACTAAACCACCGTTAAAAACTTGCGAGCTGCCGGGGATACTGGTGATCATAGTACCCAAAAGTCCTCCTGAACAGCTTTCTGCAGTTGCAATGGTTATATTTTTTTCTTTCAATTTTTCAACAAGCAGAGTTTCAAGTCTCTCATCATCGACGCCTAAAAAATATTTATGGAGATGTGATGAAATATTATCGGCTAATGCTCTTAGCTTAAACTCATTATTAGATCTTAGCCTAACTATCACATAACCTTTTGAAACATTTATAATTATTTTGACATCAGAATCCATGCCTATTGTTCTTATGGCTTCATCAACATCTGATTCCGCTACCCCCATAAAATAGATTTCCTGAGAAAAAGATCCCTGCATATGGAATTTATTTTTTATGAATGGCAAAATATAATTCTCAAACATAGGTCTCATTTCGTAGGGGATGCCAGGCATAGAACAGATAAAAGCCTTGTTAAAAAAAACACCAAACCCACAAGCAGTACCAACGTCATTATTAAATAAAACTGCATCATATGGTAATAACGCCTGCCTTTCATGATTCTTTTTAATCGGGATCTTTTTACCAAAAAGTTTCTTTTTAATATCCAAAAAAACTTGCTCATTAAACAAAAGCTGTCTACCCGTTGCTAAGGCAATACACTCAGCAGTCAAATCATCAAACGTTGGGCCTAATCCACCTGTTGTAATTATCAAATCATTGATAAGGGATAGTTCTTTTATAACATGTGAGATTAATAATTTATCATCTGGTAAAAGCCGTATTTCTCTGACATCCACACCCATTTTAGTAATAGCTTTTGCTACAAAGGAAGAATTAGTATCAACTATACTCCCCTCTATGAGTTCGCTTCCTATAGTACAAATAGTGCATGTTATCATATTAGCAGCGTAATAATAAAAAAAGTAATCAACGCGTATATGCTTGAACATATATCATCTAGCATAATCCCTACGCCCCCTCCAACTGATTCAACTCTTTTTACAGGATAAATTTTTACAATATCAAAAAATCTGAATAAAACAAATGTTATTAAAATATTGACGAATGTTATATCTATTATCATCAAAACAAAATAATATCCTGCAATTTCGTCAATTACTACTTCTGGCGGATCTGTAATAGAAACATATTTTTCGTAATACTCAGATGAAATTAGACCTATAACCAAAAGAACAATAAATAAAAAGAACTTTACCAATACAGAGGCATCATTAAAGAAATATGCCAGAGGAATAGCTAATAAACTCCCAAAGGTTCCTGGAGCAAATTTTAAATATCCAATGTTTAAACCTGTAGCAACAAGCATCATAAATCTATGCACAATTATCCCCTATCACATATATGCTTTATCGAGACATAAATATTTTTTCCATATTTATCAATCCTTCGTAGAAAGCTTTGCCTATGATACAACCTTTAATATTTTTTAGCGTCTCTAACATCTTTATATCGTGTATATCCTTAACACCACCAGAAGCAATTATCGGAAAAGGGGAATTTGATGCCAATTTTTCAATATTACTATTATTCAATCCTTTTAATGTCCCGTCAAGACTGATATCAGTATATATGATACTTTCAACGTTATAATGTTGGTACATATCTATAAACTGCAGTTGCGTCATCTTGGATTCCTTTACCCACCCTTCTACAGCGACATTTTCCCCTAGACAGTCTAAGGCAAGTATTATTTTACCCGGGTAATGTTCTAAAATCTCAATAGTAAACGCAGGATCTCTCACTGCCAGAGTTCCTAGTATCAGATAACTGACCCCTATATCGAAATAATTTTTTATTTTATCCAGATCCCTTATCCCACCACCTACCTCTATATCCATAGACACATTCTTTGTGATTTCTTCTATAAATTTAAAATTATCGGTTTCCCCATACATAGCACCGTTCAAATCAACAAGATGCAACCTTTCAGCCCCAATGTCCTGAAAATATTTTGCTGTATTTACAGGATAATTACCATATACTTTACTTTTACTAACCAGTCCCTGTTCTAATCTTACAACATGACCATCGAGTAAGTCTATCGCAGGTATTATCAACATTTCCATTTTCCAAAATTTTCTAAGAATAGCAATCCATTACGCTGGCTCTTTTCAGGATGAAATTGTGTGCCTACGACATTCTCCCTGATAACAACAGCAGCAAAAATAGTCCCATAATTGCATGTTGCTGCCACATAGCCATAGTCATCAGCTGCATAGAACGAATGAACAAAATAAAAATGTGCTGATGCAGATATACCGGTAAAGAGACTATGATTACGGCATATTTCTATATTATTCCACCCTATGTGCGGGATTTTTAGTTTTTTTGATTCCGCATAAGGAGACAAACTTTTTATTTCGCCCTTAAAGAAACCTATCCCTTCGTGAACACCAAATTCAAAACTTTTTTCAAACATTATCTGCATACCCACACATATACCAAGAAATGGTTTCCCAGAGGCTATAAATTCAGTGACCGCCTCAAATAGAGACCTTTGCTTTATCCCAGCTAAACAATTACCAAAAGATCCGACCCCTGGCAATATCAATCTATCTGCCTTTCTTATAACTTCAGGATTATCAGCTGTCACAGCCTTCATCCCAAGTTTTCTGAAAGCATTTTCAACGCTGAGCAGATTGCTAACCCCATAGTCTACAATTACAATCATCTAATCTATAACACCCTTTGTTGACATAATGCACTCATTTTTGATGGAAACTGCGTCTTTCATGGAATAAGCAAAACTCTTAAAAATCCCCTCCACTATATGATGACTGTTCTCTCCATATTTTTCAATAATGTGTATTGTTATTCGTGCATTTTCAGCGAAAGCCTTAAAAAATTCATGAACCAATTCAATGTCAAAATTGCCTATTTTTTCATTTTTTAAATTGGTACTATAATTTAAATAACATCTGCCAGAGATATCAATAGCGCTTTCTACTAACACCTCATCCATAGGAATAATACTAAATCCATATCTTTTTATCCCTTTTTTATCACCCAAAGCCTGATAAAAACATCTGCCTAGTGTTATACCAATATCCTCTACTAGATGGTGATAATCAATGTCTATATCTCCATTTGCTGAAACATTCAGCGCAAATCCACTATGCTTGGAAAATAACTCAAGCATGTGATTTAAAAACCCTACAGGCGTACCTATCTTATACTGTGTGTATTTATCCAAATTAAGTGTAATCTCAACTTCTGTCTCTTTTGTCTTTCTACTAATCTTAGCAAATCTGTCTATTTTACTCACTTTGTCCTCACCCCTTTTTTTTAACATCTATGCTATAAAGAACATTATCACATAAGATACTGGCATCCAAGTATAGCACAAGTATCAACAGAGGTTTATCAGTCCGCCGCGATAATGTCTTATTTCTAAAACGTGTAAAACTCTTTATTAATTTATAATTTTATCTTAATATTCTAAAAAAATAAATAATGAATTAATCTTTTTTTTGAAGTAGTACATTAAGACAATAATTAAGAGGGTATCTATATGTTATACTATAAAGACTTATTAAAAAATTATGAGATAACTACCCAGGACACTAAAAATATATCAAGGATTAGCAGCTTTATGCTAGAGCAAAAACAAGAATTTATTGACAATTTTTTTGAGTATTTGCTATCTAAATACAAATCTACTAGCAAATTAGAAGGGGAAGTAATGAGATCCTTTAAAAAAGAGATGGAAAAATGGTATAGTCTCTTCTTTAAGGGAGAATTTTCGACAACTCATATAAAATATCTTATTAATATTGGGAAAGAACACCTTAAATTTAATGTGCCACAGGACCAAACCAATGCTCTCTATAGTTTCTCTAGACAATGGTTTCATGAGAAGATCTCCCAATATATTGAAGACCATTATGAGAGAAAAGAAGTGTTGCTTAGTATGCATAAACTTATGGACATAAATAAAGATCTAACAACAAAAGGATTCTATGAAGAAAAACTCAAAAAATTTAATATGGAATACAATTTCAGAAATCTTATAGTTACTATAGGTGAAAGATTCTCATTTCTAATACAGATCATTCTGGTTCTTATACTTAGCGCGTTGACTATTATTGCAACAATTGCGCTGGCAAACGATTTTTTTTCACTTTTTTTCGCTCACTCACATGAGTTGTTAATTACATCATTAGGGTCATTGCTGATTATATGGGTACTTGCAGAACTCCTTAGAACTGAGATACAATTAATTAAAGGAGCTGATTTCAAGATTAGTGTTTTTATAGGTGTTGCGCTCATAGCTTATATAAGAGATCTTCTTATAATAACTCTGCAACATGAGAAATTTGACACAAACACGTATTATGTGATGGCAACAATTTTGATACTTGGTATATTATACTGGTTAATTTTTAGAACAGAAAAAACAGATCCTGTTAGGAGAATGCTATGATAAAATTTTTAATGGGGAAATTTATCCCAAGCTATAATGAAAGATATCTGAAAACGATGTCTCCCATGGTAAAGAGGATAAATGAACTTGAGGATAAATACGCATCTATGCCAGATGATATACTGGCACATCAAACGAATATCCTAAAAGAGGAACTTTCTTCAGGCACAACAAACGAACATTTGATACCATCATCTTTTGCTATTGTCAGAGAGACAAGTAAAAGAACCATAGGGCTCAGGCATTTCGATGTACAACTTATGGGTGGATATGTTTTACATAAAGGTAAAATTTCTGAAATGAAAACAGGTGAGGGGAAAACAGTTGTTGCAGCGCTGGCCCTGTATATTAATGCGCTTGAAGGAAAGGGCGCTCACCTCATTACCGTTAATGACTATCTAGCCAAAAGAGATGCTCTATGGATGTCTCCTATATATCTTTTCCTGGGGCTTTCCGTTGGGGTGATCCAACATGAAGCATCCTGGACTATTGAGTGGGATAATAAAGAGCAGTTCACCACCAAGCTGATTCCATGCAGCAGAAAAGAAGCATATTCGGCCGACATAACCTATGGGACCAACAATGAATTTGGTTTTGACTATTTAAGAGATAACATGAGATATCAGGCTGAGGAATATGTACAAAGTGATCTTAACTATGCAATAGTTGACGAAGTTGACAGCATACTTATTGATGAAGCAAGAACCCCTCTTATCATAAGCGGGCCAACAGATGAAAAAACTGATTTTTACTATACGATAAATAATGTGGTTAAGAGGTTGAAAAGGGATATTGATTATACCGTGGAGGAAAAACATAAATCGGTTAAATTAACCGATGAAGGGATTAACATAGTAGAAACATCTTTAAAAATTAGCAACCTTTTTGATATAAATAATATTGATACCTTACACTTTGTCAATAATGCGCTAAAAGCTCACTCCTTATTTCAAAAAGATACGGACTATGTCATACAAAATAATCAGGTTATTATCGTTGATGAATTCACGGGGAGATTAATGCCGGGGAGAAGGTACTCTGAGGGGTTACACCAGGCTCTTGAAGCAAAAGAGGATGTGACTATTGAAAGTGAGAACCAGACACTTGCTTCTATAACATTTCAAAACTATTTCAGGATGTATAATAAACTTGCCGGGATGACAGGAACTGCAGTAACTGAAGCAAGTGAATTTAAACAAATATATAATCTTGATGTCATCGTTATTCCAACCCACAGGCCAATGATAAGGGAAGATAATGCGGACCTTATATATAAAACAACCAAGGAAAAGTTTAACGCAATAGTAAAAGAAATTATAGAACTCCATAATATAGCAAAACCTATCTTGGTTGGAACCGTATCTATTGAAAAATCAGAATATTTAAGCCAACTCCTGAAGAAAAAAAGGGTCCCACATGAAGTTTTAAACGCAAAAAACCATGAAAGAGAAGCTCAAATCATTGCTAAAGCAGGTGATAAAGGTTCTGTAACTATTGCTACTAATATGGCTGGGCGTGGAACAGACATAAAACTAGGCCCTGGTGTTCTTGAACTTGGGGGATTACATATTATTGGAACAGAAAGGCATGAATCCAGACGTGTTGACAATCAGCTAAGGGGACGCTCCGGAAGACAAGGAGATATGGGCTCTTCAAATTTTTTCCTGAGCCTGGAAGATGATTTGCTTAGAATTTTTGGCTCCGAAAGAATTTCATCTATCATGAACAAGCTGGGGATGAAAGATGGAGAACCTATAGAACATAATCTGATATCAAAAGCCATTGAAAATGCGCAGAAAAAAGTTGAAGGGATGCATTTCGAAATCAGAAAACATTTACTTGATTATGACAATGTTATGAACCAGCAAAGAGTGGTTATATATGCGCTAAGAAAAGATATATTGCAGGAAGAGGCAGTAGAAACCATCTTGGATGAAACTATTGCAAACGTTATAGACACACTTTCAGAATCCTATATTAAACACACTGAAATAGTTGAACATGCAGCTTTCGAAGATGAAATAAAAAAAATATTTGATATCACCATATCAATGGATGGAGTAAATAACAAAAACTTTAATGAATATAAAAAAAGGATAGTAAACTTAATCAAAATAAAACTGCAGGATAAAAATGACCTTATGGGGACACATTTCACAAAGTTCTTAAAGTTTATAATGATTAATATAATAGACAGCAGATGGAAAGATCATCTGTTAAGTATGGATTATTTGCGTGATAGTGTGGGTTTGAGAGGATATGGGCAAAAAGACCCTTTAATAGAGTATAAAAAGGAAGCGTATAACATTTTTGCTGAAATGATAAACAGAATAAATTTTGAAATCTCTGAATTTGTGTTCCATGTTCAGATAGAGAAACAAGCAGAAGTAAAAATGAAAGAAAAACAACGTAACATTAAAGAGGAAAAGAAAGATATTTTCTCCGGGGAGAAAACAAAACAGGAAAAAAGAGAACCCCTCACAAGGCAGATGCCAAAGATAGGCAGAAACGACCCATGCCCTTGTGGCAGCGGGAAAAAATATAAAAAATGCTGCGGAGCTAATGAGTAGTTTTTAGAAAATAATTGCTACTATTATAAGCCTCCTCACGATTATAATGAGAAATATTGTACATTGATATCAACTATCTGCTCATCTGTTATATCTTTTCTCTACGATTATGGTTAACGTGTACAGTTAACGTTGATTTTTATATAAATATATTATATAAATCTTGTAAGCTGAATATAGCTATATTTAGGGGGCCCTTATGATCAAAACTATGGTAGTATCCATAATTGCTTTTTTAGTCTGTTTGATGACCATTAACACCGTTTTTGCCAGAACATTTGTTAGTATAGGAACCGGAGCTGTAACAGGCGTTTATTATCCCACAGGCGGGGCAATAGCCAAAATGCTTAACAAGAAATATAAAAAATATAATATTAAAGCTACCGTAGAATCCACGGGGGGATCTGTCTATAATGTAAATGCTGTACTCACAGGGGATCTGGATTTTGGGATAGCCCAGGCGGACAGACAATACCAGGCATACAAAGGACTATCTGAGTGGAAAAATAAAGGACCACAGCCAAATTTGAGGGCTGTTTTTTCAATACATGATGAAGCTGTCACGCTAATAGCTTCTGGTAATAGCAATATAAATACGCCAGCTGACCTTAAAGATAAAAGAGTAAATCTTGGCAACCCTGGATCAGGACAACTACAAAATGCAAAAGATGTTCTTAATATTTTTGGGCTTAACAAAAATAAGATCAAGGCTGAATATATCAAAGCAGTAGAAGCTCCTCATCTTTTGCAAGACGAACGAATAGATGCATTCTTTTTTACTGTTGGTCATCCAAATGGTAATATACAGGAAGCTGCTTCCGGAAGAATCAAAATCAAGATCGTGCCTATAGTAGGCAAACAAATAAGTAAATTGATAAAGGATGCTCCCTATTATTCAAAAACTACAATCCCTTTAGAATATTATGATAACCTTTTAAACAAAGAAGATATTGATACCATTGGGATTAAAGCAACACTGGTAACTGCAAGCAACATTAATGAGGATGTAGTGTATGCTTTAACGAAAGAGGTCTTTGACAATTTCGAATCATTTAAAAAACTGCACCCTGCTTATAAAACACTAACAAAGGAAAATATGTTAAAAGGGTTAACAGCACCTTTACATAAAGGTGCTATTAAATATTATAAAGAATCAGGGTTAATTAAATTTGTCCCTGAAAATTCAATTAAATAATTTCTTGTCCAATATAAATATATGAAGAAGATACAATCCATTAATGCTGCTGAAGAGTTCTTAAAGGAAGAAGCAGGTGAAATAAGACATTTAAGGAAATATGAAGAATATTTAATAGTTTTTATAGGAGTCGCATGGGCTCTATTTCAGCTTTCACTGCCAAGTTTTCTTATTCTTGACAGCACGAAAGTTAGAGCTATACATCTGGCCTTTGCTCTGGCTATGCTCTATCTTAATGTACCTTTAATCAGAAGACCTACCAAATATTTCCAGTTTTTATCAGCTAAAGACAGGATACCCTTGATAGATTATATATTAGCGATCTTGGGGGTGCTCTCAGCTTTATATATTGTCTTTGATTGGGATGGTCTGGTAATGCGTGCCGGGACACCAATCACCAGGGACATCGTAATAGGAATAACTCTTATAGTCTTATTGCTTGAAGCAACGAGAAGGTCTATAGGAAAATTTCTGACTCTGATAGTAGTATTTTTTACTATATATGCCTTTACAGGCCCTTATCTACCTTATCTATTTGCATACAAAGGGGTCTCATTACACAAATATATGAATCAGATAGCTTTGTCAACAGAAGGGATATACGGCATCCCTCTTGGGGTTTCAGCATCAATAGTATATCTATTTGTACTTTTAGGAGCAATGCTTGATAAGGCCGGCGCTGGCAAATTTTTTATTGATATGGCTGTGTCACTTCTTGGAAAATATAAAGGTGGTCCTGCTAAAGCAGCCGTTTTATCAAGCGGTTTAACAGGATTGATTTCTGGTTCTAGTATTGCAAATGTAGTCACTACAGGTACTTTTACAATCCCATTAATGAAAAGTTCAGGATACCCTGCAAAAAAGGCTGGTGCAATAGAAGTAGCAGCAAGTGTAAATGGACAGCTTATGCCTCCCATAATGGGAGCGGCAGCTTTTATCATTGCTGAATATGTAAATGTGTCCTATCTCTCAGTGATAAAAGCTGCCGCTATACCTGCGCTTGCAGCCTACTTTACGCTTTTTTATGTGACTCATCTTGAGGCGGGAAAGCTTGGCCTTAAAGGTCTCTCAAAAGAGAATATTCCTAATTTTAAAAAAACCTTACTTAATGGCATCCACTATCTCATTCCCATTTTACTGCTCATTTATGAGCTGGTAGTATTAAGACATTCTCCAGAACTTGCTGCATCCAGAGCTATACTGATCTTAATTGTCATAATTTTTTACCAGGAAATCAGAAAGGATTATAAAAAAAATCAGAAAATCAATCCCATCATAATCCTGAAAGATTCATTTTCAATTATAGGCGACGGTTTTGTCCGAGGCTCAAGAAATATGATGTCTGTTGCTTTGGCCACAGCGTCTGCTGGCATTATTGTGGGTATTGTAAATATGGGAATTGGGGGCATGTTAAGTCAGATAGTTGAAGTATTGTCATGTGGGAATATTTTTTTATTGCTTATCATAACAGCGGTTGTAAGCTTAATTCTAGGTTTGGGATTACCAACAACAGCTAATTATATCGTAATGGCATCTCTCACAGCACCTTTAATCGTAGTCGTTGGGGCTTCATATGATTTTATTGTGCCATTAATGGCTGCTCATCTGTTTTGTTTTTTCTTTGGTATTTTGGCAGATGATACTCCACCTGTTGGATTGGCAGCGTATGCGGGAGCAGCAATTGCCGATGCAGACCCTATTGCTACAGGTCTACAAGGATTTTTCTATGATATGAGAACTGCAATTTTGCCTTTTATGTTTATATTTAACCCTGATATTATTTTGCATAATATTAATAACTGGTTTTTAGCTTTGTTAATCTTCGCAATGACAACAGTAGCTTCCCTATCATTTGCCGCCGTACTGCAAGGGTGGCTGCTCATTAAAATAAAATGGTTTGAAGCAGTAGTGTTGCTGATATCATCACTGATATTGTTTAACCCAGAGGTTGTAAAAAATTTAGTTCCGCTTGAAGACATCAGTAAATATTATTTCTACCCGATAGGTTTATTACTGATTTTGATAGCTTACACTTCACAAAAAATGCGGATGGAAAAAATAAATGAATGATTATCAACATCCCGTTAACCTTAACTTAAATGTAAGAGGCCTTCCTGTTTCCGCTACCCTTGCTATCAATGAACTGAGCAATCAATTAATAAGAGATGGTAAGAAGATATATAAATTAGGCTTGGGGCAATCTCCTTTCCCAGTGGAAAAATCTGTAGTAGAAGCGCTTAAAGCAAACGCTCATCAAAAAAATTATTTACCTGTAAAGGGACTCGATCCATTACGGGAAACAGTCGCAGATTATTATAATAAAACACAAAAGCTTGATTTCAAAAAGGAAGATATATTAATAGGTCCCGGTTCAAAAGAACTGATGTTTCTCATGCAACTGGTACATCATGGAGATCTTCTAGTTCCCAGCCCCAGCTGGGTCTCATATGCGCCACAGGCTAAGATATTGGGACATAATGTTTTTTGGATAGAGACTGATAGTAAGAACAAATGGATATTATCTCCTGATGCTTTGGATCAATTATGTGTAAAAGACAAAAGTAGACCCAGAATCATTATTATAAACTATCCTAATAATCCCACAGGATATTCTTATGATCTAGACACACTTAAAGATATCGCTCATATCGCCAGAAAATACGGTGTTATAATATTATCTGACGAAATTTATGGAGAACTCGAATATAAAGGAAGACACGTTTCTATTGCTCAATTTTATCCTGAAGGGACAATAATAAGTGGAGGGCTAAGTAAATGGTGCGGAGCAGGGGGCTGGAGATTGGGTGTTTTTGCATTCCCAAGTAAGCTGAAATGGCTCTTGGATGCCATGGCATCTGTAGCCAGCGAAACATTTACCTCCACAAGCGCTCCTATACAATACGCTGCTGTCACAGCATACACGGGAGGACCTCATATCGATCAATATTTACAACAATCCAGAAGGATACTGGATGCATTGTCAACATATGCAGTAAATATTTTAAGGTCAACAGGAATAGAAATAGAATATCCAGATGGGGGGTTTTATCTGTTTCCTGACTTTAGCAACTTGAGAGATAAAATAGAGAAAAATAATATTTATAATAGCGAAGACCTATGCTCAAAAATTTTAGAGGACATTGGCGTAGCAATGCTTCCAGGCACTATGTTCGGAAGGCCTAAAAAAGAACTTTCCCTGCGAATATCCTGTGTTGATTTCGATGGAACAAAAGCACTGGCTGCAGCGCAACATACAGCCAGCGACAAATCACTTAATGACAATTTTTTAAACAGATACTGCTGCAATGTCACCAAAGCAATATCCAAAATAAAGAATTGGCTTGAAAAATAACATTTCGGTCAGAGATGTTACCTATCTCTTAGTAACAAAAACACTGGTTGGAGAGCGTCTAATAATCTTTTCACTAGTGCTTCCATAAAAGAATTTTTTCATACCAGATTCCCCGTGTGAACCTATGACGACAAGGTCATACCCCCCTTCTTCAATTGCTATCATACCCTGCACATACGGAGATCCCCTCCTTAGAAGGGTTTTATATTCAATACTTTTAAGCGAAGGTACTTTTACAACAAGTCTAGCAAAACTCTTTTCCACCTCTTTTTTAATCATTTCGTCTACTTCATCATATTGAAGTGAACTAAGGTAAACGGGTAATTGACTTTCATCATGAGCGACATGTAATATCGTAAGCTTTGCTCCAAAAGAGTTAACAAGACTTACGGCTATATCAAGGGCATAATCAGCATCTTCCGAAAAATCAGTCATTGCGAGTATATTTTTATACATATAATCAACCTCTCTGTGATATTTAAATGACTATATAATAATTTCCCACGTTTTAAAAGACATTGTTTAATATGTTTATATTTGCAGTAAAATAATCAATATGTAGGTATTCGTGACTACCTTCTCAATTGAGATAATCATACATTTTTTTTTTCATAGCCTTTTTCTTTAATTTATTTAAGGCTCTATACTCAACCTGTCTTACTCTTTCTCTACTTATATTAAGTATATTGCCAATATCTTCCAAGGTTTTTGGGGACTCATCATCAAATCCAAACCTCCATTTAATTATTTTAATCTCTCTTTCAGACAATTCTTCAATAATATCAGCAAGTAGATTGCCTAATGTTTTCTGATCAACCTGTTCTTCCACACTCTGCTTCTTTGATTCCAGCATATCTATAAATAGCCTGTTCTCTCCTTCTTTTACAGGGGATTCCAATGAAAGATAATTTCTTGAAACTCTCAAAATACTTTCAATTTCTCCCTCTTTCATTTCTAAATATTGTGATATTTCATCTGTCCTGGGTTCCCTCCCCAATTTTTTTGTGAGCACTTCCATAGATCCTTTAATTTTATATAAAATGCTTGCTTGCTTTATTGGAAGTTTTACTGTGCCAGATTGCTCTGCAAGTGATTGAATTATTGATTGACGTATCCACCATACCGCATATGAGATAAATTTCACATCCTTCTCGGGATTAAATCGTTTTGCAGCCTCTAAAAGTCCTACATTCCCCTGATTAATCAGATCTGACAAAGGGATCCCTGAATCTTTATATCTGTTAGCAACTGATACAACAAATTTTAAGTTACAAAGTATTAATTTCTCGAGAGCATCTTTGTCTCCCTGCTGTATTTTAACCCCTAGCGCGTACTCCTCTTCTTTCGATAAAGGGCTATACTTGGAGATTCCGTTTAAATAATCTCTAATTTGCGTATCTGAAATCATACGAGGTATTTTTTTATTCTTAGGATCTTTCTTATCTTCCGAAATTTTTTCTTTAATTTTATTTTCCTTCTTTGTTTTATGAACGTTTATTACCCATCTACCTCATTTGGCTACTACTTATGATAATGATATACTATATTCGTTCATTTTCCTTTAGATTTCAATTCTTTACAGGCGACAATTGCTACTATAATTCATCATACTTCTTGCTTAGCGGCCTCTATCCTTTTAAATTGCAATTTATTATTTTCGTAATATATTCTAATTGTGTCATTCTGAACTACCTCACCACGCAATATTTTGTCAGCTATTTTATTTTCTATCAGTTTCTGAAGAGCTCTTTTCATAGGTCTCGCTCCAAATTCAGGATCAAAACCTGCTTCAACAAGCTTAGCTATTACATTGGTATCATATTCAACGGATATATATCTTTCAGAAACCTTTTTAACAAATTTGTCTAGAAAAAGTTTTGCGATTAGTTGCAAATGCTCTTTTCCTAGTGGATGAAATACAATTATATCATCCAGCCTATTCAAAAATTCAGGTTTGAAGTAACTATTTAGCCTAGAAAAAATTAAGCTCGATATTCTACTATAGGTATCTTCTAAGTCCTTGTCTGTTTTAAACTCATCATATACAAGTTCGCTTCCTATATTGGAAGTCATAATAATAACAGTATTATTAAAATGTACGGTCCTTCCCTGTGAATCTGTTAATCTGCCATCATCAAGTATTTGAAGTAAAATATTGAATACATCTGGATGCGCTTTTTCTATTTCATCAAGCAATATAATACTATAAGGCTTCCTTCTTACTTTTTCAGTTAATTGTCCCCCTTCTTCGTATCCTACATACCCTGGAGGAGCCCCTATTAACTTGGACACAGCATGTTTTTCCATAAATTCACTCATATCAAAGCGAATTAATGCATTTTCTGAATCAAAGAGAAATGCGGCCAGAGTCTTAGCCAGCTCTGTTTTTCCAACACCTGTAGGGCCTAAAAAGATAAATGACCCCATAGGTTTACCTGGATCACTGAGTCCTGCTCTATTCCTTCTTATAGCTTCACTTACTGACTCAACAGCTTTATCCTGTCCTATCACCCTTTTATGTAGGTATTTCTCCATATTGGTCAATTTATCAATCTCTTCTTCCAGCAATTTTGTTACCGGGATCCCAGTCCATTTAGCCACAACCATTGCAACATCCTCTTCATCTACTTCTTCTTTTAATATCTTAGTATCTTTTTGTAATGTTTTTAATTTATTATTCGCATCTTCAAGTTTTTTATTGAGATCCACCAGATCGCCATATTTTATTTTAGAAGCTTTTCCTAAATCCCCCGTTCTTTCAGCATGTTCCATCTCCAGCCTAAATTTTTCAATATCTTTTTTTATTGTACGAGACTCCTGTATCAGTCCCTTTTCATTTTGCCAGTGCAGCTTCATTGCATTTATTTTTTCTTTAAGATCTCCAATCTCTTTTTCTAAGAGATTTAGTCTAATCTTGCTCGCATTATCTTTTTCCCTTTTCAATGCCTGTTTCTCTATCTCCATTTGTCTATATTTTCTTTCTAACTCATCAAGTTCTGAAGGTAAACTATCAATCTCCATCCTAAGTTTAGCTGTTGCTTCATCAATCAGATCGATTGCCTTGTCAGGCATAAATCTATCAGATATATACTTGTTAGAGAGATATACGGCAGCCACCAGCGCAGAATCTAAAATTTTGACCCCATGATGAATCTCATATTTTTCCTTAAGTCCCCTTAGTATTGATATAGAATCTTCCAGAGATGGCTCCTGAACAATAATAGGTTGAAATCTTCTTTCTAATGCAGCATCTTTTTCTATATGTCTTTTATATTCTGTAAGTGTTGTAGCCCCGATACAGTGGAGCTCACCCCTTGCCAATGCCGGTTTCAGCAAATTAGCTGCGTCCACAGCTCCTTCAGCAGCTCCCGCGCCAACCAATGTATGCAACTCATCGATAAATAAAATTATTTCACCTTCTTTTTCTCTAATTTCTCTAAGCACCGCTTTTAACCTATCTTCAAATTCACCTCTGAATTTAGTGCCAGCTATAAGCAATCCCAGATCAAGGGACACTAAAATCTTATTTTTTAATGACTCCGGGACATCCCCATAAGCTACTCTTTGTGCCAACCCCTCTGCTATAGCTGTTTTACCAACACCAGGATCACCTATCAGAACAGGATTGTTCTTTGTTCTTCTGGATAAAACATGAATTACTCTTCTTATCTCCTCGTCCCTGCCTATAACCGGATCCAATTTCCCTTTTCTTGCCATATCTGTAAGGTCAATGGTATATTTCTCTATTGATTTTATTTTCTCTTCCGGGCTTTCATCTGTTACCTTAGAGCTCCCTCTAATGTCTTTGACAGCTTTTCCTACACGGTTTACGTCAATCCCATATTTAATCAAAATTTTTCTCAAAGCATAATCAGCATTTTCGACAATACCTAAAAAAATATGCTCTGTAGATAGATATTCATCATGAAAATTATTCATCTCAGTAAATCCATGTTCAATACTTTTTTTACTACTGTTTGAGAGGTATACCTGCTCTATTCCACTAACTTTTGCCAAATTATTGATACATGACTCCAGATCAGCAGAAAACCCAGTGAGGTCAATCCCTATTTTTTCCAATAGCGGCTTGATTAAGCCACCTTGTTGTGTAATTAATGCTAATAAGATATGTTCCGGTTCTACCTGCTGATTACTTCTTTTCCCAGCAATAGACATGGCTTCTTGTATAGCTTCACTTGCTTTTATTGTTAACTTATTCCAATTAATCATAATATAACCCCCAATGTTGTAATCAATCCTCCATTTTAACTTTTATCTTAATAATGCTATTTGATCTTGAAGGGATCAAAGCTCCTTCTCTGGCTTTAGAGTCCATCCTCTCTTTGTAGTCACCATCAATTAACGTTAACAGTTTATTCATTTTGATATTCAAGTCATCTATCTGCTGCCTCATGTTAAGGATAATTTCAACACCAGCCAGATTTACACCAAGTTCCTTGGTTAGTGTTATTATAAATTTAAGATGATCTATATCTTCCTCAGAATAGAGTCTTGTATTGCCTAATGTCCTTGATGGTTTTATCAGGCCCAATCTCTCATATTGTCTTAATGTCTGAGGGTGAAGATCCAGCATCTCTGACACAATACTTATAATATATAGAGGCTTATCTTTCATCTTTTGTACCTACAAACTCCCTTTATTCAGCAAATCATCCCTATTTGCAACGTTGTAATGTTGTTTCATTTCTTTCAAAGATGCTCTATCTTTTTCAACAGCGACCTGGGGGATCTTGATGTTCATTACAACATATAGATCTCCTAACCCCACCCCTTTTAAATGAGGAACGCCCTTCCCTTTGATTCTAAATTTTTGTCCTGGTTGAGTACCAGCAGGTATATTCATGTTTATATGACCATAGGGCGTAGGAGTAGTGATCATAGTTCCCAGCGCAGCTTCAAACATATCTATATCCATATCAACATAAATATTATCTCCAACCCTTTTATAAAGGGGGTGCGGAGTAACTTTTGTAATTATATAAAGATCTCCAGCCTTGCCGTCACGGCCAATCCCTTCGTTTCCTTTGTTACGTATTCTTACTTTAGAATTATTATCCACCCCTTTTGGTATTTTAACTCTGATCTTTTCTGATGAATTTATCTGTCCACTCCCACCGCAAACAGAACATTTGTGGTGTATGATATTGCCTGTTCCATGACAATTTGGGCACGTTGAATTTACTGAAAAAAACCCTGATGCCTGCTTTATATAACCGCTGCCACCACATACGCCGCATGTTGACAAATCTCCACCTTTACCGCCACATTTAGAACAGTTTATTTTTCTATTTATGTTTATATCATATTCATTACCGAAAATAGCATCTTTGATAGGAATCGTTATTGTATAATATATATCGTCACTCCTACTCTTCCCGGTTTTAGAAAATGTTTCACTCCTTCTTTTTCCAATTAGATCATCAAATACACTATCGAAACTAAATCCTCCAAATTTGGCATTTCTTAAATCTTCATAATTGTATTTTGAGAAATCATACCCCTGTCCGCTTGAAGTAAAATTTTCATGCCCCAGCATGTCATATTGCTTCCTTTTCTCTGGATCAGATAAAACAGCATAAGCTTCTGATATAGCCTTAAATTTATCTTCAGCTTCCTTATTCCCAGGATTTATGTCCGGATGATATTTCCTGGCTAATTTTCTATATTCCTTCTTTATATCATCCGGGGTGGCTTTTTTATCTAGTCCAAGTATTTCATAATAATTTTTACTCATCTTCAATCTTCCTTCTAAACGATATTATTTAGCCCTCCTTTGTAACTGAGATAATGGTATTTTCATCACTTTCTAACTTGGGAATGGTTACCTTTAATATGCCATCTTTCAAGTTTGCCTTAATATTTTCAACATCAATCATATTAGGCAATGCAAATGACCTGATAAATTTCCCATAAGGACGTTCCAGCCTATAATAATTCTCAGATTTTTTATCATGTGCTGGCTGTTTGTCACCCTTTATAGTGAAGATATTCTTAGCCACTTTCAGGTCAATCCCCTCCTCCAATACGCCAGGAAGTTCAAATGTTATTACTATCTCACCAGTACTTTCATAGATATCCACAGGAGGCACCCATTCCCCCTGATTTTCTGCAAGCGTACTTGCAATAGTATCATCAAAAAACTTATTGATTCTATCCTGAATAGAAATCAGATCCTTGAAAGGTTCCCATTTTACAATCCCCATTTTGACCCCCCATAAATATTATTGCAACATATTGTTGTAATATATATAATAATATATGAGCGAGTTCATGTCAAGTATTTTATATATGCACATATAATAAACCATAAATTACTTGAAAAATTATTGTTCTGGTGTTTTATTATAGCTATGGAGAACAGGCATCTAACTTTATTTATCATTTTTTCACTTCTCGCGCATTTATTGGTTTTTTATCTTATAGATATAGACAAAAGTGAAAAACAGAAAAAAAATATGCCCATTTATGTAGAAATTATTGAAAAGGAAAAGAAGTCTTCCCTTACACAGAAGGATGTAAATGTTTTATCAGACAAAGATATGGACTTGCAGCATAAAAGGGAAGATAAGATGGATGGAACACTACCTTTAGAACCTGTCAAACCATCTGTGAAAAGTAAAATAACTCAACATTTTGCAGATACAAATAAAAAATATCAAAAACCATATCAAAAACCTGGGCAAAGAGAAGATAAAGATATTAAAAAAGAGATACCGGTTAAAAAAAATAATATAGGAAACCCTGATCAAAGTAAAAATAACATCATAGAAAGAGAAGAAATTAAAACACCTGATGTCAAATATGAAAATGCTGAAAATTATCCTGCTAGTAGATCCAGAGATATCAATGAAAAGGAAAGAATTAAACGGATCTTAAATCCCGTTGATGTTATTAATGAACTGGCAATCAATGATAAAATTAGCGCTGAAAGAGGGGAAGATAGCGTAAACATACAATCTATGAAATTTAAGTACGCATCCTACTTTTATAAATTTAAAAGACTTTTATACCAAGTATGGAGATATCCTCATATTTCCATAGTAAATGAAGAAGAGGGGATATCAAGAGTAAAATTTTCCATATTAAAAGATGGTAAAATAACAAATATCAGGCTGGTTCAAAGTAGCGGTTATCCTGACCTTGATAATGCTGCGGTGGACGCACTTGAAACAATGAGGGGAATACCACTGCCTAAAAGTTATAAACTAAATATTTTGCATGTTGATGGTTATTTTGCATATAACATCAACAGATTTTATATTTATTGATAAACAATTTATTGATAAACGATTTATTGATAAACACAAAAGTCTCAAAACAAAAAATGACAATGGCATATTGTGCATAACTTGCAAATAGAGCCGTATTCCCACGTTTTAATTTCACAATTTTATAATTAAAAGCCCTTTGTCCAGAAAATATTGTACTAAAACCGTTACATGAAGAGAGAAGCCCTGTAATATTTGTATTCACATCATCCTCACCTTACATCCTATAGTGTTCCAAGGCTATTGCTGAATATGATGTCGCGGCATATTCTACACATCAAGGAACCGTTTATGCAAATACCACACACCTTTTGCTTGCGGGCTTGCTGGTTTTGGGTGGATGGGAGGGGACGTGGTTTGTGTAAAACAAAATTCATAAATCAAAAAAAATCTAATTTTGATTAAAGCTTTGGGATATGCAGCCGATGACATTACAGTAAGTAGTCTTGCAAAACAGACGTAATGGGAAAAAAAATAATATTGGGGGTGTAAAACATTATTAATGCAGGTGACACAACCTGCAAGGCAAGGATGCTGAATAAAATATAACAAGGAGGTTATATTATGGCTTTAACAGTACAAACAAATATGGCAGCCCTTAAGGCACAAAGATACACAGGGCTTATGCAAAACAAGTCAACAGACTCTATTGAGAGGTTGTCTTCCGGCTTTAGAATTAATTCCCCGGCGGATGACGCATCTGGCCTTTCAATTGCAGAAACACTTAGAGGGCAGATTGAAGGCCTTGATAGGGCATACTTGAATGTCCAGGATGGTTTATCAATGTTGCAGGTTGCAGATGGAGCATTAGTTGACATTAGTAATATGCTGCAAAGAATGAGGGAATTATCTGTTCAGGCATCGAATGGGATTTACAGCTCTAGTGATCGTAGTTTTATTCAACAAGAAGTTGATGCACTAAAGAATGAAATTAATAGAGTTTCCATTTTTACAGAGTTTAACGATAGAAAGCTATTAAATGGTGATGGCGTATCTATGTGGAACGTTGACTCGGATGCAGTTGAACTAATAATGAATGATTATTCTCCTACAGGGAATTATGATTTAAAGGTAAAAATTGATCCTGGGCAAAATGCTGTATATCAATCTAATGCCTTAAAATATCTTACTGATCAGGCTAATGTGAAAATTAATTCTGGTGAAGAATTTGTTAACAAAATTAATTCGCTAGATCTACCTGAAGAAGCCCCTAATGGGGATAAAATCGGTTATTCACTAGATGTAAAAAATAGGGTTATATCACAGGACGATAATCCAGTTGTGATCATGGGAGCTACTGATAAGGAATATTTTAGTAATTTTCCTAGTCGTATGAAAGATGTCGATGTTAATAGGTCAGGTTATCTGGAAATGGAAGTTAATAAGAATATTCCTGGATCTAGTGAATGGAAAGATGGAGATGTAAGAGATGATATACTTACGTTAACATGGTATGATGCCAAGGGCGACACAATGGAAAGTGTAAAGGCACCCATAACATATAATGATAAGTCAGATTATCAGAATGCAATTGGATTTTCTGATAATCTGTATGTTGATTTAACAGGTTTGTCTGCTTTTAAGTCAGGGACGCTTGATCTAAGAGGTAAATATGATTTAAAAGCAGGTGATAAAGTGTTAATGGGGATCTCTGATTATAATACAGAGGCATTTTCTACTCCAATAACCTCTGATTTTCTAGTTCCTCCATCAGAAGAGTCATCTACAACTATGAGAAATGTTACAGTTATAAATCATACATCGGAAGAGAATCTCTCAAAACTAGATAAAAAGTTACTTGGAGGTTTTGCTGCTAATCAACCTGGTTATTTGAAAGTAGATTTCTTACAGGATTATCCAGATATGTTGGATCTTAGCATGCCATTAGAAGACGGCGCTCCAATAGAAGACGGCGCTCCAGTAGAAGACGGCGCTCCAGTAGATTATGGTACTCCAAAAAACAATACGACAATTGAGAATTATGCTAAGTTGACTTGGTATGACAAAGAAGGAAATTTAATTGAAAATAAGGTTGCTCCAGTTGATATTGATAATAAACATATCTTGCTAAATTATATGGGTGTCACCGATAGTTATGATATTGGTTTAACAGATTTACAAGCAATTGATAGTGGTTACCTCGATATAAAAGGCTTTGAGGGTATTAAAACAGGAGACTCAGTTACATTCGTTATTGGACCAGATAAAACATATGAATCAAGGATGGATGATTTTAATAATACAATTTTAGGTAGTATGAGCCCAGGTAACGCTGGATGGGATGGTGAGGAAGAGTATACTGTTTATTTGAATTCAGTTTCTGATCCTGAGAAACAGGTCGGTATACAGTATGATAAACTTAGTGGTTCAGATCAAATATTTCAACAAGTTGAAATGACTCCAGATGGGCAAATATGGACTGCTAAATATGATGTATCTTTCAATAATTCTTTGCCAAGCAGTGATGGAACCGTTGAATTTGAATCTAGGTCAGTAAAAACAACAGATAACGTTGCTCTTGACACAAAATTAAAAGACATCGGAGTTTTCACGACAGCTGAAGGACAGAAAGCCTTTGGTGTCTCCCAGGATTTGACAGTTTATGCCGGCAACGGAAAAAGCTC
>Ga0209345_10001253_pt1 | contig 30750 bp, 27 predicted proteins | sample Cruoilmetagenom7_FD_187294 | JGI IMG/M metagenome (GOLD analysis project Ga0209345, IMG submission 187294) | Oil polluted marine microbial communities from Coal Oil Point, Santa Barbara, California, USA - Sample 7 (SPAdes) (version 2) | ecosystem: Environmental > Aquatic > Marine > Oil seeps ...
ATGGACTTGCCCTTTTCTGGAATCTGGTGGGTGGTACTGGGATCGAACCAGTGACCCTCGCCTTGTAAGGGCGATGCTCTCCCAGCTGAGCTAACCACCCGGGAATAAAGTGGCGGAGCGGACGGGACTCGAACCCGCGACCCCCGGCGTGACAGGCCGGTATTCTAACCAACTGAACTACCGCTCCACATCGATCCGGCATTAAACCTGAATCGTTCATCGAACTCAAGTGCCCGATGCCTGCCTTGAAAGAAAGTGGTGGGTGGTACTGGGATCGAACCAGTGACCCTCGCCTTGTAAGGGCGATGCTCTCCCAGCTGAGCTAACCACCCACTTCAAACCTTTCAAAGGCTTTCACCTGATCAAGCCGCTGAGATCTGCGAACAAACTTCGTTGTCTCGATCAAGTGAGAGGCGCATTTTAAGCATTTGTCCGGCGGTGTCAAATTTTTTTCAACCTACTGGCCAATAGTCTGATTACGTAACTGATTAACCTCCTCCGACAAGCGCACGAGGCGCGAGGTGAATTGAGCCCGGGAAGAGTCAATCGCCTGAATATTCTTTTTCACCTCAGCCAACTCATTTCTGAGTGCCCGCTCGCCATCATTGCCAGCCAGATCAGCAAGTTTTTGTTCGATAGCAGACAGCCGTCCTTCGATTCCGCTAATACCAAGCGACTGTTCCTGTTCAAAACGGCGTACCCGCTGCTCAACAACCTGATCGACATCCGCCACTTGTTTGCTGACTGATGTCAGTTGCTCCGCTGTCTGTCGGCCAGAATCTTCCAGAGCCGCAATTGAAGTCTTCGTCTGCCTGGTCAGGGCAGCCAGATCGGCACTCAGTGAGGTCCGGACCTGCTCAACCGTGGAGCTCACATCCGCGAGCGCCTTACTGCTTTGTGCAAGCACAGCTTCTGCAGCAGCAATTCGCTCCTGCTGATCATCCAGACGCTTTTTGTTCCGCTCGTTTGCGACAACCCACAATTTACGGATCTCGCTACCAGCCTCATCAATCTGTTTCTTCTGGGATGCCAACTGCTCTGCCAGTGATGCACCATGCTCCTGCAGATTTTCTCCCGTTTCCGTAAGATCCCCTTCAAACCGGGCCAACGCAAGCTTACTCTGCCGCGCCCAGTAATCCGCTTCTTCCAGCTGACCTTCAAGCACCTGAATCTGCTGATTCTGCGAGTACCAGCCAGCGACAGAAGCCACAGCCACAATCACGACAACCAGCCAGAGAACTACAAGGCTCGACCTGCTGCTGCCTCCTTCGCTATCACTCCCGGGCGGTTTCGGTGGCCTGGAACTACCACCTGCACCCTCGGCTGGCGCCCTGGCTTTCTTCTGCGCGGATGTATTTTGTTCTGACACACCAAAAGGCCGCTCGGCTCTCAGTTCATCGTCATCTGGACGGATGGGTTCCATTACAACTCCTGGACATGGGCGGTTTTATTTATTGCCATCGATAATACATGCAGTTGTTCACCGGTTGAAATGACGAAGCCTCAAGGTACTGACTCTATGAGGGCATATGAAAGCCCGGCGCGCGGTCGGGCCTGATTTTCCAGGAATGTCAGAGGCCATGGATGGCCGGACCCGCTTGCGGGGGCTTGTAGCGGTTCCTGGAAAAGAAGGGCCAGCCATGCGAAGCACTGAAACACCTTCCTTGCATGGTAGATAGCCAAAACATACAATGTGCGGCTTTCCAATTATCACGGGACAGTTGCGTATGCAGCCGCTTGTAGGTCTTATCATGGGCTCCAAATCCGACTGGCCCACCATGGAAAACGCCGCCAATATGCTGGACAAACTCGGCGTCACCTATGAAACCAGAGTTGTCTCGGCCCACCGCACACCGGATCTGCTTTTCGACTATGCGAAAACTGCCTCCGACCGCGGCCTGAAAGTCATAATCGCAGGCGCTGGCGGCGCCGCTCATCTACCCGGCATGGTCGCATCTCAGACCTCCTTGCCGGTACTGGGCGTTCCTGTACAGTCAAAAGCACTCAGCGGCCTCGATTCACTGCTGTCTATCGTACAGATGCCGGGGGGCATAGCTGTAGGCACACTGGCGATCGGCAATGCCGGTGCCACCAACGCAGGCCTGCTCGCAGCACAGATAATCGGCACTTCAGATGAAAGTGTCCGCAAAGCCGTTGATGAATTCAGGGCAACGCAGACCCAAACGATTCTGGACAACCCGGATCCGAAAGAGCAGTGAACCCACTGCCACCCTCGCTTACCACCCAAAGCAAAGTGCCCGACTGCGGCAGGAGAACACAAATGAGAATTGGCGTACTAGGCGCTGGCCAACTGGGACGAATGCTTGCCCTCGCCGGATATCCGCTGGCCAAAACCTTTGTTTTCTATGACATGTCAGGCAGCCCCAGCGCGGGGCTGGGCGAAGTTATTATTGACCGTGAAGGCAAATATCTGGACGACTTTCTGTCCCGGGTAGATCGGGTCACCTACGAGTTCGAACACCTGCCGGTGGAAGTTGCAGAAAAGCTGGCAAAAGAAAAACCGGTTCACCCCTGCCCCCGCGCTCTGCAGGTCTGCCAGAACCGTGAAGCCGAAAAAACACTGTTCGGTGAGCTTGGCATCCCTACACCACAATGGAAAATTGCCGACAGTGCCGAATCCCTGAGAGCTGCGGCAGAAAGCCTGGGCTGCCCGGTAGTTGCCAAGTCCAATACCGAAGGCTACGACGGCAAGGGTCAGGCCGTACTGAAAAGCCCGGAAGACGCGGAAGCCGCCTGGGAATCCATCGGCCACTCACGGCTGATGGTAGAAAAATTTGTCGAATTCAACCGCGAAGTATCGATTATTGCGGTACGGGCTGAAGACGGCCAACTGGCCTTCTACCCCATCTCCGAGAACGTGCATCACGAGGGCATTCTGCGCTACGCGATCGCTCCGGCACCCAGACTGGAAAAACACGTTCAGGAAGATGCAGAGCGTTATATCAAAGCTCTGCTCAACGAACTGGACTACGTTGGAGTGCTGACGCTGGAGCTGTTTGATACGCCCACAGGCCTGGTAGCAAACGAAATGGCACCGCGAGTTCACAACTCCGGCCACTGGACCATCGAAGGTGCAATGACCAGCCAGTTCGAGAACCATATCAGAGCCGTGAGTGGCCATGCACTGGGCAATGTCGCACCACGCGGCCTTAGCTGCATGATCAACATTATCGGTGAACACGGAGATATTGAGCGCCTGCTGGAACTGCCCTACGCTCACGTTCATCTTTATAACAAGGGTGAGAGGCCGGGCCGAAAACTCGGCCACGTCAACATTTTAGCTGACAGCTATGAAGAGATGGTCTGGCGAGTCAGGAACTGCGTGCAGTTTCTGCCCGGCAGTCCTGAGTTCAACAGCACACTGGCCCCCAAAAGCTGAATTGCCTTACGGGGTTGATATCGCTCAAATCGGCCCTATATTAGAGCCGTGACATTCATCATAATTGAGAGAACCAGGGAGAACGACCTCATGGCATTTGAACTTCCGGCACTACCTTACGAAAAAAACGCACTCGAACCACATATCTCTGCTGAAACCCTCGAATACCATTATGGCAAGCACCACAACACCTACGTAACCAAGCTTAACGGCCTGGTTGAAGGTACTGACAACGCCAATAAGTCGCTTGAAGAAATCATCAAGAGCGCCAGCGGCCCGGTATTCAACAACGCAGCCCAGGTATGGAACCATACTTTTTACTGGCACTGCCTGAGCCCGAACGGCGGTGGCGAGCCCACTGGTGCAGCCAAGGAAGCCATTGAAAAAGCCTTTGGTTCGGTTGACGAGTTCAAGAAAGAATTCAGCGACAAAGCCGCCAATAACTTCGGTTCCGGCTGGACCTGGCTTGTCAAGAAAGCCGACGGCAGCGTTGCGATTGTTAACACCAGTAATGCGGAAACCCCGCTGACCGGTGCGGACAAGCCAGTACTGACTGTTGATGTGTGGGAACACGCCTACTACATCGACTATCGCAACTCCCGCCCGAACTACCTGGAAGCGTTCTGGAAACTGGTCAACTGGGATTTCGTAAACGAAAACCTGGCCTGATCAGACCCAAACCCGGCCGGTGACGGCTGAACGCAAAACGCCCGCTATATGCGGGCGTTTTGCATGTGGCAACCGGCGACACTTACAAATTGAAACGCCGGAATTCTCAACTATTTGGAATAATCACCGATACTATATGCAGTGTTGTTTAACCTGAGCCATAATCCGTGCTGTCAGCAATATGTTATGTGTCGCAGACGCTTAACTGGTACAAAAAATGGGCGCCTGGCAAACAGGCTAAAGACGGATCTGAATGCAAACATCCTTTAAGGTTGAAAACCGCCTTGGCTACCGCATCCTCTGGTGGATACTTACAGTTGCACTGATCAGCAGCGTAATTGTCAGCACCATACAGATAGTGCTGGATGCCCGTCGCGTGTCAGTAGATCTCAACAGCCAGGCCAACCAGACAATGGCCATGGTTAAAGATGCTGCAACCCAGGCCGTTTTCAGCATCGACGAAGACCTGGCAGCGCAAGTGGTAGACGGCCTGTTTGCACGCGAGTCCGTGCATCTGGCCCAGATCCTCCACACAAACGGGGAGCCCCTGAGTACTCGCGAGCGGCCTCTGTCTGAAAGCACATTCCGGCCGCTGACCAACTGGATTTTCGGTACCGAACGCCAATTTCGTGTAGAGCTGACACGCCAGGGCGATCCCGATACTGTGTACGGCTATTTCATCGTCCACTACGACACGGTTCCAGCCGCTCACATGTGGCTGGGCCGAGCCATCATTACCTTCATCTCGGTAATTGCCACAGCAGTCATTCTCGGAATGGTGCTGTTCTTCGTTGTGTTCATGCTGCTGACCCGCCCGCTGTTGCGCATCGTCCACTCTGTAAAACAGGTGGACCCGGCACATCCGGATGATCGCCTGGTGGAAACACCGGCAGGCCATGAGAAAGATGAACTCGGGCTTTGGGTGAGCGCAACAAACACCCTGCTCATCGCCATTGGTGAAAGCCAGAAACGCCACCGTGATGCAGAAGACCGGGTAAGCCGCCTCGCCCGCTACGACCAGTTGACCGGACTACTGAGCCGGGACAGCTTCATGGAACTCTTGAAGACTGATATCGAAGAGTCGAGACGCAACCAGACTCTTCTGTCCGTGATCGTTTGCGGCATAGACGACTTCAAGTCCATCAACGATCAATGCGGTTTCCGTACCGGGGACGTAGCACTGCAAACCGTTGCAGACCGCCTCATAGGGTGTCTGGTGGGTGGCCGCTTCACCCTGGCCCGCCTAGGGGGTGACCAGTTTGTTGTGGTAGAAAAAGGGCTTAAAGATGGCTTTCAGGCGGCAGATACGGCAGAAGCCATTCTGGCCAGCATCAGTGAGAGCACAGGAATTGAAGGCCAGACCATTTCCATGACCGCAACGCTGGGCATAGCGCTGTACCCATCTGACGCCATCCAGCCCGACCGGCTGCTCCAGAGTGCAGAGCAAACCATGATGCTGGCCAAACAGAAAGGCCGGGATCACTTTCAGTTTTACGTGGCCAGTATCGACCAGGAAATCCGGGATCGTAAACAGCTGGAGAAGGATCTTTCCCAGGCTCTGGCCCTTAATCAGTTCTATGTGGTGTACCAGCCTCAGGTAGACCTTGAAACGAAACGGGTCATTGGCGCAGAAGCCCTGCTTCGTTGGGACCACCCCGTGCGCGGTCTGGTACCACCGGATTATTTTATTCCGTTTGCCGAAAGCAATGGCTCCATTGTGGAAATTGGACAATGGGTGCTGGAGCAGGCTTGCCAGCAAGCCAGGTTGTGGGCAGGCAAAGGGCTTCCCCTGCGCATCGCAGTAAATCTCTCGGCAGTGCAGTTGCATCAGGAACGCATTGTTGAAGACATACTGAGCACCCTGAAGCGCCACGACATTCCTGCGGGCCGCCTGGAACTGGAAGTTACCGAAACCAGCTTCATGACTAACCTGTCAGATGCCGTTGCCAAGCTGGATATTCTGAACCGCGCAGGTATCAGCATTGCTGTAGACGATTTTGGCACCGGCTATTCCTCCCTCACCTACCTCAAGAAAATGCCGGTTAAACACCTGAAAATCGACAAGCAGTTCATCCGGGACCTGCTGGTAAATGAGGAAGACACACGCATTGCCAACACCATTATCGATCTGGGCAGAAGCCTCAACCTGACGGTCGTTGCGGAAGGTGTGGAAACAGCGGAACAGGAATTTTATCTGAGCCAGCGTGGTTGCAAACTGGCACAGGGATACTTCTTCAGCAAGCCTCTGCGCCCTGCAGATTTTGAGACGTTTGTGCAGGATTTCCACCAAAAGCTTATCGAAAATAACACCTGACCCATTACTTCTGAGGATTCGCCATGGGAACTACTATTATTGGCCTGATCGTTATTGCCGTCGCGGCAATCTATCTGGTTTTTATCTATAATCGTCTGGTTTCTCTGCGCAATCAGTTCAAAAACGGCTTTGCTCAGATTGATGTACAACTCCAGCGCAGGCACGACCTTATTCCCAACCTGGTCGAATCAGCAAAAGCCTATCTTGATCACGAAAAATCAACACTGACCCAGGTGATGGAAGCAAGAAATAACGCCGTCAGTGCCCAGAAAGATGCAGCCAAAGATCCTGGAGACGGTTCCAAAATCCAACGCCTTGGTGGTGCCGAAAATCTGCTCACCAAAGCCCTCGCCAACTTTTATGCCGTAGCCGAAAATTACCCGGAGCTGAAAGCGAATGAAACCATCCAGCAATTGATGGAAGAACTTTCAAGCACAGAAAACCGGGTGTCCTTTGCGCGCCAGGCATACAACGACAGCGTAATGAGCTACAACACCTTCCGCGAACAGTTCCCCAATAATATTCTGGCCGGAATGTTCTCGTTCAAAGAAACCTCTCAGCTGGAACTTGAATCACCAGAAGCCCGCCAGGCACCCAAAGTGGCCTTCTGAGGCCTGAGTCATGGCTCATCCCGGATTTTTCCAGCGCCAGGCCAGTGCCCGGCGCAACACCAGCCTGCTGGTATTTCTGTTTCTCACAGCTGTACTGCTGATTACACTGGCGGTGTGCCTGGTGGGTTATTTCGTTACCCGTAGTGAAACCTCTGACCAACCCTTCCATTACTGGTTACTGTCCACCCACGGCCTGATCACCGCTTCAGCTGTGGTAACACTCATTTGCATGGGCTCACTTCTACGCTGGGCGGACCTGGCGGGGGGTGGCAGCCGTGTGGCCAAAATGGTCGGCGCCCGGCCTGTTGACCCGGACACCCGCGACAGCGATGAGCGTAAACTACGCAATATTGTAGAGGAAATGGCCATTGCCAGCGGCGTACCCGTGCCGGAACTCTACCTGATGGACAACGAAACCGGCATCAACGCATTTGTAGCGGGATACTCGCCTGGCTCCGCAGTTATGGTAGTCACCCATGGAGCCATCACCCAGTTAACCCGGGACGAACTCCAGGGTGTTGTAGGTCACGAATTCAGCCATATCTTCAACGGTGACATGCGCCTGAACGTACGCCTCATAGCACTGCTTTCCGGTATCCTGATGATCGGTCAGATCGGCGGCTTTCTGCTTCGGGTATCATTTTACAGTGGCGGGCGGTCCGCGGCCCGAAATCGGGACGGTCGTGCCCAGGCGGCCATGGGAGTTCTCGGTGTAGCGCTATTTGTGATTGGTTATGTCGGTGTGTTTTTCGGACGTCTGATTCAGGCTGCCGTGTCGCGCCAGAGGGAAACCCTAGCCGATGCATCGTCGGTACAGTTCACACGCAACCCGGACGGGATTGGCGGCGCACTTTTCAAAATCGGGCTCAGAAGCAGCTACCTGGATACCACAGGCCACGCCAGTGACATGAACCACATGTGCTTCGGGGAAGCCACCCGGATGAAGTTCACGTCTTTGCTTGCCTCCCATCCACCGATTGAACAACGCATAAACGCCATTCAGCCCGGGCTTCTGGCCCGCCTGAAAAGCCGGCTGAGAGATACTGAACCCGGAGCAGACCTGCGCGCGGCAACCACCGGGGGCCACCCCTCCGGCACCTCCAGCTTTGCCGGTGCAGCTGCAGCCACTTACGTTCCCGGCCGACGGGCCTCATCAACGAAACCGATAATTACTACTCCCGGGCCCGCGTCAGCAGGGGCACAAAAGCTTTCTGAAAGAGTGGGTACGGTCAGCCCGGAAGGCGAAGATTTTGCCGTTCATCTTCTGCGACGTCTGCCATCAACCTTCCGCAGCTTGCTATACACCCGGGCCGGAGGGATCCAGCTCTGCTATGCCCTGCTCATCTACGACCTGGACGAGCATCAGCAGGCAGAGTGCCTGAGCCTGCTTCCCGACCACTCGCTGCTTGGCGCCCAGCCGGACCTTCTTGCGAAACTCATTCCTGCACTTCAAAGCCTGGGAGAGGCTGTGCGTTTCCCTGCCCTCGAACTAGCAATGCCGGCCCTGAGGAAGCTGGACCCGGAAGAGCGCGCTACATTGATTCGGAATGTAAGAAAACTGGTCGATGCGGATAACCGGATTACACTATTTGAACTGGCTCTTACCAGCTTTCTCTCCCGACACCTGGGTGCAGACGCCGACAGAGCAATACCTGTACGCCATAAAAGCTATAAACCCGCGATACCGGCGTTACAGAGGCTCCTGAGCCTGCTGGCCAGGGCTGGCTCAGGCGACGGACAACAAGCGAAAACCCTCTACCTCGAAGCCATGGCTGGCTTCACGAGCAATGGAAGTACTGGCGCTCCGATGCTGGCCAAAGTAACCATGCGGCAGTTGCAGGAAGCACTAAAGGTACTGAACGGGCTCTCACCCCTGCTGAAACCCGCAGTTATAGACGCCTGCGGGCATTGCATTACCTATGATGGGGTTATTGATGCGCGGGAATACGAACTGATGCGGCTGGTGGCAGACCAGATGGACTGCCCCATGCCACCAATGACTGTTTAACAGGCTTTCTGGCATTACTCCGGAAGCCTGCTCTCTCCCACATCAAACAACACTTCGACACCCGGGTTGGCATCCACATCCGGTAAGTCGAGTTTGTTGCGAATATCCAGGTTTACGTTCCACAACTTGTTGAACTTTTCGGATGTAGCCGCAACCGCATCCTCCTTACCAAGCAGAATTCTCGGGCGCAGGAATACCAGCAAATTGCGCTTGACCCGGGTTTCAGACTCGGAGGAGAACAACCGGCCAAGAAAAGGAATATCGCCCAACAGCGGCACCTTGCTCTTGTTCACCGTGTAGTCATCCCGGGTAAGGCCGCCGAGCACAATGGTTTCGCCATCATCTGCCAGCACAGTTGTCTTGATTTCACGTTTATTGGTCACAATGTCCGAAGCATCTTCAATACTGTCGGCGACGCTTTCTGTTGTCTGCTCAACCACCAGCCTTACCAGACCATCTGCGCTGATCGTCGGTGTTACCTTCAGAGTCAGACCAATGTCCCTGCGCTCAATCGTGGTAAACGGATTAGTAGTACCATCACCCGTAACCGTAGACTGGCCGGTACGGAACGGAACGTTCTGGCCCACAATAATTTCTGACTCCTGATTATCCAGGGTGATGATGCTCGGTGTGGAAAGAAGGTTGGCCGCAGCGGACGTCGAAAGTGCCTGCAAAAGAACACCCCAGGTCACGCCGTTTTCATTTCTCTGCCCGGCACCTATAGTGATACCCCCGACTGCTGGCGCAATGACTGATTCGGTCAGAATTGCGCTGATAACATCACCCAGGCTGGATCCGACATTGCCAAAGCTCGTCCCCAACACAGGCGTAGAAGCTCCGGACTCATCGCCAACCGCGATCTGAACGCCAAGATCCTGACCTAACTCATCGCTGATTTCTACAATTGCGGCCTCTATCAGAACCTGAGCACGACGGACATCCAGTGCCGTAACAATTTCTTCTGCCTCCTGCATCAGCGAAGGCTCCCCGCGAATGACCAGAGCGTTCAGCCCTTCGTCCGCAAACACCGCAAAATTACCCTGAGGCCTGGTGCTGGAACCGCCAGTGGCTGCGCCTCCGGCACCTTCCTTGACGAGCTCACCCATCACCCCCGTGAGAATATCGGTCAGGTTCTCGGCATCGGCGTGCTTGAGGCGAATCACCTTGGTTGCACCACCACTGGCTGAGGGCTGATCAAGCTGGACAATCAGCCCGCGGATCTTGTTGCGGAAGGATTCATCCCCTCTGAGGATAAGGCGATTGCTACGCTCATCGGCTGTGACACTGTACTTTCTCGCAGCGCTGTCATTACCGGCCCGGCCCAACTCATCCGGTGCCAATTCCTGCAGCAAGACCACCATGTCACCAACCCAGGCCTCCCTGAGTTTGATCACTTCCACTTCGTATTTTGAAGGGCTGTCCAGTTCCTGGACAATCTGCTCGATCCGCTGAATATTGGAGGCATGATCACTGATAATCAGTGCATTAGCAGCGGCTACTCCAGCAAGGTGCCCGTACTTTGCCACCAGCGGACGAAGTATGGGCACCAGCTCCAGAGCATTAGCATTATCAATCTGGATAACCCGGGTAATAAGCTGCTCGGAGGGTATATTGGGGAAGCGCCCAAGAGCTTCTGCAGACTGTTTTGCATCCACCTGCTGCACCACCTTTATAACTTCCTCTCCGGGAATGGCAGTGAAACCGTGAACGCTAAGCACAGCTAGAAACAGGTCATAAATCTCATTTTTGTTCATCGGGGCACTGGAAAGAACAGTGACCTTACCTTTCACCCGGGGATCCACTACAAAACTGTACCCGGTGATATCCGCCACCTGAGTAACAAAAGCGCGGATATCAGCGTCTTTCAGGTTCAGCCTCCAGGTTTCCTCCTGGCCGTGCGCCATCGACATTAGGGGTAAAAGAATAAGCAGAGCCAGGGCCCGCAAAAAATTGGTCTTGTGGTTATACATCCGGCGATTTCGTCCTGTATCGATGAACCCGATCAGCGCCACTGCTCAGGTATGGCATAACTTATAGTAAGGAAAGATCCGTCACGTTCGATTTCTATCTCCAGGCTGGCCTGCCCCCGCCAGCTTTCCAGCAGCGACCGGTCCTGCTCTACATTACCCAGGCGCTGCCCGTTTATGGCAGTAATTACATCTCCGGCCTGGAGATTCACTGCATTCAGCATGGCATTGGTGCCGTTATATACATAACCCGAACTGCCAGTATCATCAACAGGGCTGAGGCCATAAGGCGTCAGTGCGGCAATACCTGCGCTGTCCAACTGTTGTCTGGCGCTCTCAAGAAAGGCTTCCGGTGATGATTCTGCCGGCTCCCGGGCCACCTCTGCAACCATTGTGGAGATGTCACCGTCTTCAAACGTCAGTGCTTCGTACCGGCCTCCACGGCGAATCAATATGCGCCCCGACTCTACCTCTGCCAACTCAGCGTTGCCCGGCAGCAAATCGCCAACCCGGTACCAGGCTGTTTCTCCATTACTTCCGGCCACTATAGCACCTGAACCTTCCGGGCGCTGTCCTACCAGAACGCCCTCAAGCCTTAGCTTCAACCCCGTTTCCGGAGCCGAGCGTTTCACGGCCTCGGCCACCACCCCCTGGGCTTTCGGCCGGCCAAAGAAGTCGTAGCTAGCCAGAGGCCAGGAGCCAGCGTTCCCGAAAGCAGCGTGTCCGGGCACACCGGCTACCGGCGCAACAGCAACGGGCTTATCCTTCCAGGCAAAAAGCCAGGTGGCGTTTGCCATTACGATACCCAGGTAAATTACCAACCCTGCAAGCAGCAGGTTGGCAACTGTTTTCGCGATCCGATGCTGGGTATCGGCAGCCGGCAGAGAGATCATCAACGCGCCCCCGGAAGTAATGGTTGCCGTACACGTAACACAATATCATCCGGGCCGGCAGAATCCGGCCAGGGCTGGCCCGCAAGATCAATCATGCGTTTGTAGACCCGCAACTCCATCATTCCGTTCCAGAGAATACTGGCATCTGCAGCAGGCCCCTTGCCTGCCTGCTCCGCAACGACCAAAGCCACACCACCATTGATGGTATCCAGATCTACCTGCATAGGCGGGAACCGGGCCTGTCCTGTCTGACTCCCCATAGGCCAGCTTACCTGTCCGCCCGCCCAGCGGCCGAAACCATCGGCGTCAACAATGCGATCGTCAGCCCACTCCAGCTCCAGACGATCGATACTGATATCACCCTCAATCAGGGCGCCACCACTGCGACGGATCAGCTCTTCAAATTCGGCAACGGCAATCCTGCCTTTGGCATCCAGGCGCATATTTGCCGGCCAGCCCAGGGTTACATTACCCGAAACAGATGACTGCAGAGACTCAACCGATATCTTCATGGGCTGCTCCAGGGCCATAAGAGAAGGCCACTCCAGCTGCCAGCGAACACCCACCGGAAAGCCTGCAACAATTACTCCGGCGGCACCATCCCAGGCCTTGCCTGCCACCTGACGGACCTGAACCTGTGCAGGAAGAGAAACATAGGGCGAAGCCTTGTGCCAGGCCCAGCCAGCGGGGATAAAAACAATCAGTGCACCGAGATAGACGAGCCCCCCAAGCAGCAATAGCAGTAATACCTTGCCGGGGCGAAGAAAAGGTTTGGGTTTGGGTTCAGCGTCACTCATTCGGTTACACACAGATGATTAACAGGTTGCCGAGTCTAACAAACGCTTTGGTCAAGTTCATGACAAAAAAACAAAAACCCCGCGTCAGTGTGAACCGACGCGGGGTTTTCAAAGGCAGATCAGGCTACGCCTTGTTACTCAGGGCGCAGTCAGAATCAGCAGGTTATGAACGGCATTACATCATGCCGCCCATACCTCCCATTCCACCCATACCACCCATATCAGGCATACCGCCACCGGCTTTCTCGTCATCCGGCTCATCTGCAACCATCGCCTCAGTGGTGATGATCAGAGATGCTACAGAAGCCGCAGCCTGCAGCGCAGAACGGGTTACCTTGGCAGGATCCAGGATACCCATTTCCAGCATATCGCCGTACGCTTCGGTCGCAGCGTTATAACCGAATGCACCTTCGCCTTCGCGAACCTTGGCTACAACAACAGAAGACTCACCACCTGCGTTGTACACGATCTGGCGCAGCGGAGCTTCCATAGCGCGACGCAGAATGTTCACACCGGCTTTCTGTTCGTCGTTGATGGCATCAACCTTGTCCAGCGCAGCAATAACGCGGATCAGGGTTACACCACCACCCGGTACAATGCCTTCTTCGACAGCTGCACGGGTAGAGTGAAGCGCGTCTTCAACGCGAGCCTTCTTCTCTTTCATTTCCACTTCGGAACCAGCACCTACCTTGATGACGGCAACACCGCCAGCCAGCTTGGCCACACGTTCCTGAAGCTTCTCTTTGTCGTAGTCTGAAGAGCTGTCTTCAATCTGCTTGCGAACCTGCTCAACACGGGCTTCGATATCAGCCTGCGCACCAGCGCCATCAATGATGGTGGTGTTTTCTTTGGTGATGTTCACACGCTTCGCTGTACCCAGGTCATCCAGAGTGGTGTTCTCAAGACTCAGACCTACTTCTTCGGAAATGACAGTACCACCGGTCAGAATAGCGATGTCCTGCAGCATTTCCTTGCGGCGATCACCAAAGCCAGGCGCTTTAACAGCGGCGACTTTCACAATGCCACGCATGTTGTTCACAACCAGAGTTGCCAGTGCTTCACCTTCGATGTCTTCAGCGATGATCATCAGCGGCTTGCCAGCTTTGGCAACAGATTCCAGCACCGGAAGCAGTTCACGGATATTGGAGATCTTCTTGTCGACCAGCAGCATGTACGGATCGTCAAGTTCGGCGGACATATTGTCCTGGTTGTTGATGAAGTACGGAGACAGGAAGCCACGGTCGAACTGCATACCTTCCACTACGTCCAGCTCGTCTTCCAGGCCACGGCCTTCTTCAACGGTGATAACGCCTTCTTTACCAACCCTTTCCATCGCATCTGCGATGATCTTGCCAATAGTTTCGTCGCCGTTGGCAGAGATAGTGCCTACCTGGGCGATGTTACGGCTATCGTCACATGGCTTGGCCATTTCGCGGATGGCTTTTACAGCTTCCGCTGTTGCCTTGTCGATACCGCGCTTCAGATCCATCGGGTTCATGCCGGCAGTCACTGCCTTCACACCCTCATTAACGATGGCCTGAGCCAGAACCGTAGCGGTAGTAGTACCGTCACCGGCGGTATCGTTGGCCTGGGAAGCAACTTCCTTCACCATCTGGGCACCCATGTTCTCGAACTTGTCTTTCAGTTCGATTTCCTTGGCAACCGATACACCGTCTTTGGTGATAGTCGGGGAGCCAAAAGACTTCTCAAGAACCACGTTGCGGCCTTTGGGACCAAGAGTTACCTTGACTGCGTCCGCCAGAACATTGACGCCTGCGACCATGCGCTTGCGAGCGCTATCACCGAATTTAACTTCTTTTGCTGACATGTCTTCTATTCCTGTTCGTTAAACCGAATTCGTTGAATCAATCGGGTTAGTGACTGTTCGTGCGAATTGCTTCAGCGATCACTCAAGCACGCCGTAAATATCGCTTTCGCTCATGATGAGCAGCTCTTCACCGTCGACTTTTACGGTGTTGCCGGCATACTGGCCAAATACCACGGTATCACCCGCTTTGACTGCCAGCGCACGAGTCTCACCATTATCCAGAACGCGACCATTACCTACAGCAACAACCTCACCCTGGGAAGGCTTTTCTTTTGCGTTACCTGGTAGCACGATGCCACCCGCAGTTTTCTCTTCTTCTTCTTTACGGCGTACAACGACACGATCGTGTAGCGGACGAATCTTCATTGCTCGGTTTCTCCAATAGTCAGATTAATGTGGCAATGACATTTGCTGTTGATAGCCGGACTGTTGTTTCAATCCGACAAAATTGCCCGGCTTCTGACCTGCTGCTTTCCAGCCGGTATCAGCCTGCGGCTAACTTGTGAAGTCTATGTGGGGCTAACGCCCGGGTTTTCAACACCCTCTCCCATAAATTTTTCACTTTTTATCGAGGCGATCGTGATCAGTTTTAGTCTCATCACGATATTCACCTTCAATGATATCGCCGTCTTCATCCCTGCCAAATGGATTCGGGCCACTCCCTGCACGGAAATAGAACCCACTCTGGCCTGAAACCACCATGCGCTTCAGCGCCTGCGCCGCCAGCCAGTGCCGGGTAAACGGCACAAGGCACAAAAACCCGATGGCGTCGGTGATAAACCCCGGCGTAAGCAGGAGCACGCCTCCAACTGCCAGAATAAGTCCCTCGGCCACCTCCTTTGCAGGCAACTCCCCACTATTCAGGCGCTGGTTAGCCTTGAGCAGTGTCGCCAGCCCCTGCTGGCGAAGCAGCCAGGCGCCGGCAAAAGCCGTCAGGAGCACAAAGCCAATGGTGTTAAATACACCAATCATGCTGCCTACCTGAATGAGCACCGCCATTTCGGCAATCGGCATGACAATGAAAATAAATAAAAATATGGGCATCAGGCTCTCGCGATCAGGATTGGGGCATTTAAAGGTCTGGTATACTCCCAGCCTTTCCAAAAACACCTCTCCTCTAACTTAGGGCAAAACATGAAACTTCAAGATTCTGTAATAGCAATTACCGGTGGTGGCCAGGGCCTGGGTCGGGCAATGGCCGAATATCTGGCTGCAAAAGGTGCAAGACTTGCTCTGATCGACCTGATTCCAGAGAAACTTGAAGAAGCCGCAACGGCCTGTAAAAAAGCAGGTGGCGACGCAAAAACCTATGTGTGCAACGTGGCAAAAGAAGAAGATGTTGAAAAAACATTTGCAGCAATCGCCGGGGATTTCGGCCAGCTAAACGGCCTGATCAACAACGCAGGAATACTGCGGGACGGCCTGCTGTTAAAAGAGAAAGACGGCGAGATCACGAAGCGCATGGAATTATCCCAGTGGCAAGCCGTTATTGACGTCAACCTCACAGGCGTATTCCTGTGCGGACGGGAAGCAGCTACCCAGATGATCAAAAGCGACAGCAAAGGCGTTATCATCAACATTGCTTCCATTTCCCGTGCAGGCAACATGGGCCAGAGCAATTATTCCGCCGCTAAAGCCGGCGTGTCGGCACTGGTGCCTGTGTGGGCAAAAGAACTCGCATGCTACGGCATCCGCTGCATGGGCATTGCACCCGGATTCATTGGTACTGAAATGACAGAATCAATGCGACCGGAGGTACTCGAAAAACTGGTCTCTGCCATTCCCCTCAAACGAATGGGCACCCCCGAAGAAATCGCCTCAGCGGCTGCGTTTATCTTCGAAAATGATTACCTGTCCGGCCGGATGATCGAAGTAGACGGCGCCATGCGAATCTAGGCAACAGCCTGACGCAGCTCAACAAAAAACCAGGGGCCTGGCCCGGCCTGGCCCCTACTGCCAACGAAAACGTTTCATAGCCACCCGGCCATTAACCACTTCGACACCTTCGGCTTCCAGCGAGCTAACCTGCCTGCAGTAAACCTCCGAGCCTTCCGGAAAGGCAATCTGACCGTTGCTGCGGATAACGCGATACCAGGGCACGGAGTGGCCTTGCGGGAGTTTTCCCAGAGCACGGCCAATATAGCGCGCCTGGCGCCCGAGGCCTGCCATTTCAGCCACCTGCCCGTAGCTTGCAACCTTGCCCGGCGGGATCGCCAGCACCACCTGCCATATTTTCTGATCCTTTCCCGGCTCTTTTTCCCCTTCCATACACCTACCCGACTGCTGGTTTATTGGTTTTTACGCTGTCTTTACCAGAGTGATCGGGAGCCAACGCATCCAGCCTGTCACCCTGGCGGATTAAAAACAAAGCCAGAAGAATAGCGGGAATGCCCATCAAACCGGCTATGAGGAAAAACTCACCATAACCAAAACCCGCCACGACCATACCTGAGAAACCACCCAGAAACTTTCCGGGCAGGGTCATCAGAGAGCTGAACAGAGCATATTGTGTCGCGGTAAAAGAGGCGCTTGTCATGCTCGACAACCAGGCAATCAAGGCTACATTGGCAATGCCACCGCTAAGATTATCAGCACTCACCACCGCTGCCAGCGTCACAAGATCCGGAGGGTACTGAGCGAGAAAAACAAACAGAAGATTAGTAGCGGCAGTCATGATCGCCCCCAACAGCAATACCTTCCTGGTGCCATACCGCACAACCAGCACACCACCGGCCAGTGAGCCGGCGATGGTCATGAAAAAACCGAAGATCTTAGTAACATCCGCGACCTGGGTTTTGCTGAAACCCATGAAATCCAGATAAAAGGGGTTAGCCATCACACCCATGGCAATATCAGAAATACGATACACAGCCACCATCACAAGAATCGCAATCGAGAGTTCTTTATAACGCAGGAAAAAATCCAGAAAAGGCCCGGCAACAGCCGCATAGAACCAGCCGGCGAAGCGCGCCAGCTGCGGCCCCAAATGAGCGTACCTGGCGGCTTCCAGTTCAACTTTAAGAGCAATATCCTGGGCAGCAGAAAAATGATTTACCGACGGCTCCCGCACAATCAGCACAGTTGCCGCGCCAACACCAACCAGAGCCGCCATCACCTCATAGGAAACCTGCCAGGACCAGAACTCCGCCAGGTACAGGGCGCCTGCACCGGCTACCAGCAGTGCCAGCCGATATCCAAAAATGTAGGTTGCCGCAAGCGCTGCCTGAAGCCGCTCTTCGGCAATCTCGATACGATACGCATCAATAGCCACATCCTGCGTAGCCGATGAAAACGCCACCAGCAACCCACAAAACGCCAGAGTTTCAGGGGCAAGAGTGGCGTCTACATGGGCCATCAGATACAAACCGGTAGCAATCCCAGCCTGCGCCAGCAATATCCAGCTCCGGCGTTTCCCCAGCAGCTTGTCCAGAACCGGCAGCTTAAACCGGTCAACCACCGGTGCCCAGACCACCTTGATGGAATAGGTAATCCCCAGCCAGCTGAAGAACCCGATAGTCGCTGTTTCCACACCGACATCGGCAAGTCGGGCATTCAGGGTTGAAAACACCAGCAAAAACGGCAACCCGGCAGAAAACCCGAGAAACAACAGGGCAACCACCTGCCAGCGAGTGTAGGTGTGTAGCGTATCCCGGAAAAGAGCCAGGCGGGTGCCGGTTGAAATGGTGGAGCCTCCGGATCAGTCGCGGAAATTATTGAACTGCAGAGGTACGTCCAGCTCGGTCTCACGCAGCAAGGCAATCGCGGTTTGCAGATCATCCCGCTTCTTGCCGGTCACCCGCACTTTGTCACCCTGTATGCTGGCCTGCACTTTCAGCTTGGCATCCTTGATCATCTTCACAATCTTCTTTGCCATATCCGTTTCAATACCCTGCTTCAGCAACAAATGCTGCTTAACCAGCTTGCCAGCCTTGCTCTCACTGTCCTCTGACAGGGCACGCCCATCTATATTGCGTTTGGCAAAAGCCATTCGCAGCATATCCAAGAGCTGCTCAAGCTGAAATTCCTCCGGCGCACTGATAGTAATGCCTTTTTCATCCTGCTCAATGTCCGCATCCACATTCTTGAAATCCCAGCGATTACCAAGATCACGTTTGGCCTGATCTACCGCATTGGTGACTTCGTGCATGTCGATTTCAGATACAATATCAAAAGAAGGCATGATCGTTATTCTCCTGGATCTGTAGCGAGTATACTGTCTGCATTAGAAAGAGAGGCAAGCATACCAAGCCCCGGTATTCACCGCATCTGACAATGGACTGCAAAAGTAGACAACCATGCCAAATCTCGACCTTCCAATACTTGTAGTAGACGACGCGAAATTCAGCAGTATGGTTGTTGGCCGGACTCTGCGAAATGCCGGCTATCGTGACGTACGTATCGCCAATGACGCTCCGGCAGCGCTCAAACTCATGGAACAGCGCCCGGTGAGTGTACTCATCGCAGACTGGCTGATGCCGGAAATGGACGGTCTGGAACTATCAGATCATGTCCGCCAGCAGGACGAACATAATAATCACTATACCTATGTGATGCTGCTGACTGCCCGGGAGAGTGTAGAAGCCCTGGCGGAAGCATTTGACCGGGGCGTAGATGATTTCGTCTACAAGTCCGACATGGCAAAGCAACTTATCCCCAGAATTTTTGCTGCTGACCGTATAGCAGACCGCCAGAATACACTGCTTCGTGCCAATGCCCTGCTGATCGAGAATAACCGCGAACTCGAATCCAGTAACATCATTGATCTCGAAACCGGGCTTTGCAACAACCGCTATGCCCGGGACCAGTTAACAAAACTGCTGCGCCACGCCGAATCCCGGGGAGGCACCACAGCGTACGTGCTCTGCGGCATCCGCAACTGGCAGGAACTTAAACGCAAGCACCCGCCGACCATCATTACTGAATTGTCGGTAGGTATTGCGCGCAGGCTCAGCACCCTGATTCGCCCTATCGATGCCCTGTGCCGGATCGGCGACAATCAGTTTGCGATCATCTCCTATTTTCCGAACAGCGATCACTGCACAACAACGGCCTTTCGCCGGATATTTGATGGTATTAACCATAAAGCACTGAAAACCACTGCCGGATATATCTCTGTGGAAGCCGGCATGGTGCTTTGCAAAGCCAACGCCCAGAACGGAACGCCATCCGTTAAGGAGATGGAACGAGCCTCAGTGCAGGGTCTGGTAGAAGCCTATGACACTCACAGGTTTACTGAAACCGCACCGGAGATCGGCGCTGATGTCTGAGCTGGCAAACGATCTGTAACAAGGCGACACACATCACCCACAGACACAGCGAAGCGATCAGCCTACTCTGAGATTGTGGATTCAAGCAGTATCCCCCATGGCGGAGGAGCCGTGTTGTACCTCCGCCACCAAATGGGACATCCACCGAATTAACGAATTGTTCCGGTTACTTGTTCTTGTTTAAGCCAGCTCCTTAGCTGGCTTTTTTGTTTTCTGTCCCCCTGAACGAACTACGCCCGGAAAGCTCCGGGCGTATCATGCACAACCAGTCAACCTGAACCTTAGCTTACAGCTTGCGGCCTTTACCGGCGGCAATCCGTAACCGCAGGGCGTTCAGCTTGATAAAGCCTTCAGCATCCTTCTGGTCGTAGGCGCCGTGGTCTTCCTCAAACGTTGCAATGGTCTCATCAAACAGTGAGTCCTCAGACTTACGGCCAACTACGTCCACATTGCCTTTATACAGCTTCAGGCGAACAGTACCGTTCACGTATTCCTGGGTCTGGTCGATCAGCGCCTGCAGAGCTTCACGCTCCGGCGACCACCAATAACCGTTATAAATGACCTCCGCATAACGCGGCATCAGGCTGTCTTTCAGATGCGCCACTTCCCGGTCCAGCGTAATGGATTCAATAGCACGGTGCGCGCGCAGCATGATAGTGCCGCCTGGTGTTTCGTAACAGCCACGGGACTTCATACCCACATAACGGTTCTCGACAATATCCAGACGACCAATGCCATTGGCACCGGCAACCTTGTTCAGGCTTTCAAGCACTTCGTGCGCTTTCAGCTCCTGCCCGTCAATGGCAACAATGTCGCCTTTGCGGTAGGTAAGCTCAATATAGGTCGGTGTTTCAGGTGCAGCTTCCGGAGATACACTCCAGCGCCACATATCTTCCTCGGCTTCAGACCATGGATCTTCCAGGTTCATGCCTTCATAGGAAATATGCAGCAGGTTGGCATCCATAGAGTAAGGCGACTTACCCTTCTTCATATCAACCTGAATATTGCGATCTTCGCAGTACTTCAGCAGCTTTTCACGGGAATTCAGATCCCACTCACGCCAGGGAGCAATAACCTTGACGCCAGGCTTGAGTGCATATGCACCCAGCTCAAAACGAACCTGATCGTTACCCTTGCCGGTCGCGCCGTGGGAAATGGCGTCTGCACCGGTTTTATTGGCGATATCAATCAAACGCTTGGCAATCAGAGGGCGGGCAATGGACGTACCCAGCAGATACTCACCTTCATAGATGGTATTCGCACGGAACATCGGGAATACGTAATCGCGCACAAATTCCTCGCGCAGATCCTCGATGTAAATTTCCTTGACTCCCAACGCCTCGGCTTTCGCCCGCGCCGGCTCAACTTCCTCGCCCTGACCGATGTCGGCAGTAAAAGTGACTACCTCACAGTTATAAGTATCCTGCAACCACCGAACAATAACGGAAGTATCCAGGCCGCCGGAATAGGCCAGCACCACCTTTTTGATATCAGACATGTCTGTGCTCCAGACTGAACAGAATGGATGTATTGAAAAGAAGGGGCGTATTGTACGGGATGGCGCGGGAGTTGGCTATTGGGAGGGGTACTAACCGCCCCTCCCCAAAGGGGAGAGGGCTCGAAAGCACGGCGAACTGCAATGGTCAGGCAGTCCGTGCCGACAGACCAGCAGCCTCTTCACGGATCCCGTCCCAGCCGCTCTTAATTGAGCGCAGAAGATCTGCTACTTCATCCAGCTTGGCCGGGTCATTTTTTGCATTGGCTTCGAACAGCGTCCGCTCCATGTAGTCATACAAACCTTCAAGACGGGCCGCAAGATCACCACCCTTCTCAAAATCCAGGAAGCTACGCAAACCACCAATAATCTCAATGGCTTTGGAAATCAGCTGACCTTTACCCGCATAGTCCCTGGCCTGCATACGAGCCTTGGCCATATTGATACGCTCTAACGCACCGTTATACAGGAGCTGGATAAGCTTATGGGGATCAGCATCTGTGATGCTGGTCTGTGTATTTACCCTTTGATAGGCCTGTAAACCGTTCATAGTTCGCCTCGTTTTCCACTGGACAAGCCAGTTCGTTGACAGGTTTAACCTGGTTATCAATCGCTGTTGCTGGATAGCAGTGCTTCAAACTGCTGAGTAACATAATCGCGAGTATTATTGAGCTGTGAGATCAATGAATCCGCCGCAGAAAACTGGCTCACCAGACGCTCCCGGTAGGCCTCGATTCGCGTCTCCAGTGCAGCCTGATTTTCTGCAATATCTTCCAGTTGCTGGGTCAGACTGGCTGTTCGGGATTCAAGAGCACCGTCTGCACCAACGAAACTGGTTACCAGATCAACCGTGCGTTCTGCGACCCCTTCAACAAAGGTAATAGAACCCCGGCTACCAGTCTGATCTCCCAGAATACGAACCTGAAGTCCGGATGCTCCTCCCGAGCCGCTGGCCAGATAAAGCACCTGACCGTCACCTTCGGCGGCCCTCCCTCCAATAGTACCGGCTACATCCAGACCAACCGTGCCTGTTTTAGCGGAAATACCAAGATCATTACCGCCTTCTGCCCACACAAGGCTCACATTCGAGCTACTACCATAGCTGCCAGAGGTGAATCTCAGCGCACCATCTTCATCCAGATCTACCTTCACCGACTGGCCAGCAGCATTGAGCGGCACACTGCTATCGATCTGGCTCTGTATTTCAGCAACCAGCTCTTCAGCAGTTGCATAAGTCTGCTGGGTAAGCTGAATCGAAAAATTCGTAGACTCATCAATCATAAATTCGATCGAGTCATTCGTGCCGTCAATAACAACACCATCTGCAAGCGCGGTATCGCCCGCCACACTCCCCTGTGTCGCAGCCTGGGTGATATTGATGTCGTAGGTTCCTGGCTCTGTATCCAGACCACTACGCACAAACTCAACCTGGCCGTCTGTTGTCCTGCCCTGTTCTGCAAACAGCGCCGTCACATCATCCGGGTGTGCCTTGAGCTGGGAAATAAATTCGTCCCGGTCGAAATCCAGACCACCGGTTTCATAATTGGTAGTAATACCCACATCTGACAGACTGCGCACATTTGAGCTTTCCAGCCCCTCCACAACCCGGGTCAGCACCTGCCGCAGCTGGTTCTGTATACTCCGGACCGTGCTGTCACCACTGAGCAGACCGCCGACACCCGCCTCAGCACTGTATCCCGCCAGATTTTCAATGGTACTCTGCAAAGCATTGAACTGGTCAACAAAGCTCTGTACCCGGTCCGCTACCGCATCGAAATCCTGCTCCACTCTGATGATGGATGAGCCGGTTTCAGCAATGTCAAAACTCAGCCCGTCTATCACGTTTTCAAAACTGTTGCTGGAGCGGGTAACCTCAACACCGTTAATGGACATCACAGCATCTGTTGCGGCGATGGTTTCCTGCAGGCCTGAATCTGTATCCATAGCGGCATTAAACGCGAAGCGGGACAGCCCCAGATTATCCGTAGCTGTACCTTCTGAGTCCCCGGAAACCGAAATACTCACAGTATTGGCTGTGCCACTTTCATCCGCAGAAAACACCAGCTGAAATCCGTTACCTGTATCAATTACGCCAGCAGACACACCTGCATCAGCCTCATTGATTGCATTAGCCAGCCCCTGCAAAGTGTCGTTGCTGTCATCAATGACAATATCGACGGTCTTGCTTCCCACAGACAGTGTAAGCGTGCCCTGACCAACGCTGGTGCTATCCCTGTCGGCAAATACATCACGGGACGCTAACGCCTGGGCACCGGCAAGACTGGTCACCTCAACACTGTAGGTACCACGGCTCGCACTGGTGCTGTCAACCGTCACTCCGATATTTTCATTTGAAGAACTGGCAGAGAAGGCAGTCAGGTTGTCAGGAGAGCTCAGCTGCCGCATGGGCAGACGCAGTTCAGTCACAGCACTGCGCAGTGTGCCATAGGCCGAAATCAGCGCCTCAGCCTCTTCAGTTTTCTGCGCAAGACGCGTGTCAGTCGGAGCACGCTCCGCTGCAACCAGCTGATCTACCAGATCGGATGTCAGAACACCTGAACCAATCCCTAGCGATGAAATGCTTGACATAACCATGCCTCCCAAAGGGGCGAATCTATTCGTTGTTCAGTTTATCGGCAGAAGACGGCAAAACTTTGCCTCTTTCTTCATGCAAATTGTAACAACCCGTTAAAACAAAGCTTAACCCAAAATGCAAAGCACCGCCGGCCCCTCTCAGGTGCGGCGGTGCTGAAATACCGTTATCAACCTCAAGCCCAAAACGGCAAGCGCTCAGACTTTAATGTTAAACAACGTCAGCGGTTCATCCTGCTGCAATTTCTCTGCCAACCTTAATGCCACTTCATCAGGCATCTGCCGGACAACTTCCTTGGTTTGCTGATCCACCACACGAACAATGGTCTGACCCAAATCATTATCCACTTCAAACTGCAGATCCCTCTGGACATTCTGAACATAGTCGTTCAGTTGCGAAACCGCCGAATCCAGTTCTTTCCGCTGCGCTTCATTCTGCTCCTTTAGCCGTTCAGCTTTAGAGGCATCCTGAACGCGGGAAAGCACCGTAACCGGTGCTGCTGATCCAGAAGATGAAGAAGCAAGCCCGGAGGCATTACTGCCTTCGGCCTGAGATGACGACAGTGCCTTGGCCGGATTCTGGGCGCCAGAGCGCACCAGTTTCAGGTCCGGATTGCTCAGGTTAACGTCATTCATAGCTTACCCCTTTATCCTTAGACGGCTTAAAACCGGAACCCGAAGGTTCCGGCCCTTACCCTTACCCCTTACTGCAGGAGAGACAGAACCTGCTGCGGACGGGCGTTAGCCTGTGCCAGGACGGAGATACCGGCCTGCTGCAGCACCTGGGATTTGGCCAGGTTGGCAGTTTCTGAAGCGAAGTCAGCATCCAGGATACGGCTGTTGGACGCACTCATGTTTTCAGAAGTGGTAGCAATGTTGGCGATGGTACTTTCGAAGCGATTTTGTACCGCACCGAGGTCGGCCCGGGAAGCGTTAATCGCATCCAGAGCAGCATCAATAGACACAATCGCAGCATTGGCCCCACTAACAGTGCCGATATCGATAGCGTTAAGTGCAGTACCAGTTGCGGCAATAGTCTCATCAGCAAACGCAGCATCAAAACCGGTAGAGAACTGGACTGCGCCGGTCACACCTGTCGGAGCCTTGTAGGTCATATCCAGAGACCCACCGGTAGTTGCATCTGCGGCGATACCATAGTCAGCATTAGTAGCAGAACCACCACCTGTGAACGCAGTGGTAATGTTCCGGCCATCGGCCGCCAGAAGATCCAGACCAGAGCCGTTATCCTCCGCCCTAACACCTGTTACGCTGGATTGTGCATTGATGGCATCCAGTGCTGCCTGACGGTTGCTCGCCGCATCACCTGTATTAGTCAGGGAAATAGTAGTTCCATTGATGTCAATGGAATCTGTATCAGATGCAGAACCAGCCACTACAGATGCCACTCCGGCAGCTTTAGTTTCGTTGGCAGATACAACCAGCCCGGAGATACCGGCAGAGTTCAGCGCATTGGCGATCGCCTTGGCATCATCTGCAACAACACCCAAATCATAAACCTGACCACCTACGGTTATATCTTTGGCAACCGCAGTATCACTGGCAGTACCAATAGCAAAGTTAGTTTCGGTAAAGCCCCGGAACTGACCAAGATCAGAAGCTTTGGCGCTGGCAATAGAGTCCACGGTAATGGTCTGACCAGCATTGGCACCTACCTGAAAGGCCTGTGCGGTGAAACTGCCGTCAACAATTTTAAGGCCGTTGAACTCAGTCTGGGTAGCTACCCGGTCAATTTCAGAAACCAACTGGGAAACTTCTGCCTGGAGCGCTTCACGGTCAGATGCTGAGTTGGTGGCGTTGGCAGACTGAACCGCCAGATCCCGGATACGCTGGAGGTTATTGGTAACCTCAGTCAAAGCACCTTCCGCGGTTTGAGCCAGAGAGATACCATCGTTAGCGTTACGCTGTGCTACATTCAGGCCGGAAATCTGGGACTGGAAACGGGTAGAGATTGCCAGACCTGCCGCATCATCTTTGGCCGAGTTGATGCGCAAACCTGAAGACAGGCGTTCGAGGGCCTGATCATTCATGCCCTGAGATTTGCTCAGGTTATTCTGTGCTGTAAGTGACGCGATGTTGGTGTTGATACCAAGAGCCATTTTATTTCCCCTTCGACATATGTCGTACTTTCATGGAAAAGGTCTGGCGTCCGCTTTTTTGGTTTGGGAGCGCCGCCCTGTTACTTCACTTAACGGCACCCCAGCCGGTTGCTTTAGAAAAAAATCAGCCCTTTTTGTAAAGGAATGTTAAATCAGCCTGAAAAGCGGCAAAGCTCTGCCAGAAACCCATCACCTTTGCGTTCCGCCTCTGCTTCAACGCACTCAGGCCACACAAAAAAACTTTTGTTATTCAATTGATTATAATGCTTTTTGAGAAACTGGCACAGCCTTCGCTTAGTCCCTGCAAAACGGCAATTTAACGAATACATGCCGATGACCCATTGCCAGACACCGCGGCAACCAGGCATCGGCACCTCGTGGCAGGAGAATGGATATGGCCCAGATCATCAATACCAACATCGCGTCGCTGAACGCACAGCGAAACCTCAACGCTTCGCAAGGTGACTCCAACGTTGCTTTACAAAGGCTATCGTCTGGCTTGCGCATCAACTCCGCCAAAGACGATGCCGCCGGCCTTGCCATATCGGAGAGGTTCACATCCCAGATCACAGGGCTTAACCAGGCAATGCGGAACGCCAATGATGGCATCTCCCTGGCACAGACTGCAGAAGGTGCCCTGGGCGAAGCAGGCAACATACTGCAACGGATGCGCGAACTCGCCGTTCAGTCTGCCAACGCCACCAACTCAGCATCAGACCGAAACGCCCTGCAGTCTGAGGTAAACCAGCTTAAAGAAGAGCTCGAACGTATTGCGACCACAACAGAATTCAATGGTCTGAAATTGCTGGACGGCTCGTTCCAGGCGCAGAAATTCCAGGCTGGCGCCAATGAAAATCAAACCATATCGGTATCCATTGCCGGAGCCCGTACCGATTCGCTGGCGAACAACAGTGTATCCGAGGCCAATGCTACAGCCAATCAGGGTACGGGTTCTGCAACCGCTGCTGCGGCGGCTCCGGCAGCAGCTAATGGTATCGGAGCTCAGAACATTACTGTATCCAGCTCTCTCGATACAGCTACAGTGGCGGTTACCGCAGGCGATTCAGCCGAAGACATTGCCGCAGCTATTAACAGCGAAGCCGCAACTACGGGCGTCAAAGCCTCTGCCCGAACGGCAGCTACCCTTTCCGGCCTTGATGCAACGGGCACGATCTCTCTGACACTGGTAAACGGTGCACAGGAGTCGACCGTTTCCGCGCAGATATCAGACATCAACGATCTCTCCCCTCTTGCACGGGAAATCAACTCCGCCAGCGGCCAGACCGGCATCACTGCAGAAGTAAACAACGGCACCCTGACCCTGATTCAGGAGAATGGCAGAGACATCGTCGTCAAGGATTTTACAACCAACGCAGCGGGACCAAACAATACAGTCGACTTCAAGGGCAGTGCCGACGCAGCGGTAACAGCGCTTACCAGTGGAGGTAACGACAGCATTCGGGCAAGCGGCGAACTTACCTTCGACTCCGCAGTCAGCTTTGCTGTTTCATCCTCTGCAACTGCCGCTACCGGGAGTATTTTCAATAATGCAGCGGCCAACACTGCCACCGGCTCAACACCCGAAACGGTTGCAACTGTTGATATCAGTGACTTTGAAGGAGCAACCAACGCCCTTTCAATTCTCGATGCTGCTCTCGAAACCATCAGCGGCATCAGAGCCGATCTTGGCGCGGTCCAGAACCGCCTGGAATCGACCATTGCCAACCTGAGCACAACATCTGAAAACCTCTCGGCAGCCCGCTCCCGTATTCGTGATGCAGACTTCGCATCAGAATCCGCCGAACTGGCCCGTACCCAGGTACTCCAGCAGGCCGGCCTGTCAGTTCTGGCACAGGCAAATGCCAGACCTCAGCAGGTGTTGCAGTTGCTACAGGGCTAAACCCCTTCGCAGAAAACAAAACGGCCGGGCTTAGAACCCGGCCGTTTTGCATCCATAAGCTTTTCACGAGCCTTCAAGAATCGCAGTAACCTGCTCAATCAGATTTTCAAGGTTACTCTCAGCTATACCCGCATCAATCTTGTGCAGCTTGCTCATTGCTTCGCCAATTAATTCGAACTGACGCTCTACTGCCGACTGCAACAGCTCATCGCCCATATAATCAACTTCCGCCTTACCTACACCAAATCGCTGTATCTTCTCTGCGGCAGCCTTTATGTCAAATATATACCTCAAAGCCTTACGCGGCATACAAAGACTGCCTCTCTTCCATCACTGAGCTGCGAAAATACGGATTGGTCAGCGAGGATACAGTAATCAAATCAACTGATCGAGAGAACATATTTTCCAAGTCTTCTTTAAGCCCGAAAAACGCTATGGCCATATCCTTCGCTGGCAATTTCTCTTCAAATTCCACAAGAAAATCCAAATCGCTAGCGGAATGAAATTTTCCTGTGGCGGCAGAACCAAACACAGCCAGTTGAGTCACTTTATGCTTTTCACAAAGTGCACGAATGTCATCGTGTCCATTCCGCAGTAACTGAAGCATATCCGGATCAGGCATAGCATCCTCCCTTTACCGACCAAGTAGACTTGAGTCTACCCCAAGCCAATGGCAATGAAAATTGAACACTCGTTTCCCACGGAACTGGCACACCTTTCGCAAGACCTCACTTAACGTACAGCAAACAACCAAAAACTGCAGGCCTTTGCCGCAATTTTTGAATCTAGCGGCAGGTAAACGAGGTATCCCATGCAAGCCAAACATCACGTTCAGGAATCCCATACCCAGCAGGCCCAGGCTGCCCGCCTGCTTCTGCAGGCCAACCAGGCTTACGGCGAGTCCAACAGCAACGGGCTCAGCCACATCCAGCGCCTGAAGGCCCGGCAGGAGTGTCGTGGATATCTTGAAGAGGTGAATGTACTGGAGCCCGGCAATGCTGTTGCTCTGGGTTTGCTGGGACGCGTAGAAATGGACGACGGCCAGCTTGAGAAGGCCCACGCCCTCTTTACAGCCAGTCTGGATTCCGAACCAGGACAAACCCAGCAGTATGCCAACCTGGGATACTGGGCACTGAAAACCGAACGGCCAGCCCTGGCTGAGCAGAACTTTCTTCAGGCTCTGGAATGCGACCGGCAATCCGCAGCCGCTTTCTGCGGTGTGGCTCATGCAAAGCGATTGCAGGGACAGTTTGATGTCGCCTATCTGCACTATCGCAAACTGCTTGAGGCCGGCGCCGAGTGGGATTCTGTATACAGCGGCATGCTTACCTGTGCCCAACACCTTGCGGTAAACAAAGCCGACCAGGATCTGGTGCTGGATGCGATTGCCCTGTTACGACACGAAGGCCTTCCCCATCAGGAAATCGGGCGTTTTGTGGGCGCTATCATTCGCCAGCAATACGATCTGGATAACCCTGACGCAGAGATCTTTCTGGACGCGGCCTGTAATGATGAGCTGTTGATTCTCGCTCTGCAAAAAACGCTGATGCCAGACCCGGCCGTGGAAGAACTTGTTGGAATGCTGAGGCGCGCTATTCTGGCGGAAGTTGCCCAAACCGTAGATCTCCGGGATGACCTTCAGCAACTCACCCTCGCCATAGCGCAGTATGCAGACCGCACAGGCTATGCACTGGCAGCAGAAGATGATGAAGAGCGGCTCGTGGCCGCTGTGAATGACAGCCTCAAAGCACAGTTTGTGATGGGCGAGCCTCAGGAAGCCCTGATCGGATCTCTGATGATCAGCTCTATGTACGGCGCCCTGTTTCATCAGGATATCGCTGTACACCTCGGACAGTGGAATCTGGTGGACTGGCCGCTGGCACTCCAACCGGTTCTGGCTGCCAGCTACTACCACCGCGCCGAAGAAGAAGGCATCAAACAATGCTTTGATGAAAAAGCGGAAGAGCTGTGCCTGAATAAAACCGACGTACCACAAGCCTGGCCTGCCTGGTCAAAACTGGCATATCGGGCTGGAAGCAGCCTGAAGTCATTGATGTCAGAAGAGTTGGGACTGGCCACAGACAAGCTGCCGGACACCTTACGGGTAATGGTGTGTGGCGCCCAGTCGGGCCAGCGGGCAATGGAGCTGGCACGTTATCTTGCGGATGTGGAAGTCATCGCAGTGGACGAATCCCTGGCCAACATTGCCAAGGCCACACGCATGGCGGCCGAATCCGACATCAACAACATCGTGTTCTGGCCCTGGTCTATCGCCCGGCAGTTTGTTGCAGATGGCCACCAGGTGCACTGGGTTGAAGTCGGCCGCCTGCCCTCCCCGGCGATGACGGAGCTCTCACTCGCGGCACTGGTTAACAATGCCGCCGGGTCCGGCGCCATTGTGCACCTGCACACCGCCGTTGCGGAACAGACAGCCGGCGACAGGCAAATGCGAAAGCTGATCGCAGAACATGGCCTTCAGCCAACCCGCGCGGCCTTGCGTCAACTGCGCAGGATGGTCCTGACCAACCGCCAGGATGCAACCTGGCAGGAACTTGCCCATGAAGATGATTTCTACAGTCTGGGCGGGTGCCGCGATCGCTGGTTCCGGCCACAGAATAAAGCGCAGCTGAAAGACCTGATGGCCATGGTGAGCAATGAAGTGGAATGGAAGCTGGTAAAGGCCCGTGACGAAGACGGTCACAGCCTGGCCACCCGGCCAGTGCAAACGCAGATTCAGGCCGAGGCACTGGGGAGCGAGGTTCAGAGCCTGATGGGGCAGAATCTCAGCGTCTATTTCCAGCGGCGGCGGTGATTGCAGCGGCTCAGGAAGCGCCCTCTCCCCTTGCGGGAGAGGGTTAGACCAGACTTCTGACCACTCAGACGTACGGAATC
>Ga0209345_10001254_pt1 | contig 30744 bp, 32 predicted proteins | sample Cruoilmetagenom7_FD_187294 | JGI IMG/M metagenome (GOLD analysis project Ga0209345, IMG submission 187294) | Oil polluted marine microbial communities from Coal Oil Point, Santa Barbara, California, USA - Sample 7 (SPAdes) (version 2) | ecosystem: Environmental > Aquatic > Marine > Oil seeps ...
CACCGTGCTGAACATGGAAGTGGTCGAGCATGTGGCCGATCCGCAGACCTATCTAACGGCCTGCCAGCAGCTTTTAAAGCCGGGCGGGCTGCATATCTGCTCGACCATCAACCGCAACCCCAAAAGCTATGCCATGGCCATCGTTGGGGCCGAATATATTATGCGCTGGCTGCCCAAGGGCACCCATGATTGGACCAAGTTCATCACCCCGGACGAGCTTTTCGATCTCTTGCGCAACGCCGGATTGGAGCCGGTGGACCGCAAGGGCTTCGTGTTCAACCCGATCACTTGGGGCTGGCGTCTCTCGGACAGGGATATGAGCGTCAACTACGTGACCGCGAGCGTCAAGCCCGGTTGATCAGGTTCCTGGCGGCTCCAGCCGCGCCCGCAATTCGCGCAACACCGGCAGGCTGGCGCGCACGCGGTCCTCGCCCAGATCGCGAATCAGGTCTGACACCATCGGGGTGATCGCCGCCATGGCGGCATCGCGCGCCTGACGGCCCGAGGGGCTGATCGCCACCATCTTGCGCCGCGCATCGTCCCAATCGGGGCGGATATGCACATACCCCGCCCATTCCAGTTTAGACAGCGTGTTGGTCATCGCCCCACGCGTCACATGAAAGCTTTTAGCCAACTGCGCCGGACTGCGCTCGTCGCCAATCCGTGCCAGATGGTTGAGCACCGAGAAATGCGAAATTTCCATGCCCTTGGGCAAAACCCGCGTCAGCCGATTTCGAATCAACTGCTCATTCGTGAGAATCTCGCTAAAGAGCGCCACGGCGAGGGAATTGCTGGTCGTGTCAGTCATTCAGGGCCCGTCAAACGCTCGATCATGGCGCAGCGAAGGCACGCGCCTGCGCGCTTGTGCCACCGCATCGGGGTCAAGATCAACCGTCACGATGCCCGGCTCCGTGCCGCCATCGGCCAAAACCTCACCCCAAGGGGCTACAACCAGACTATGACCATGGGTCTGACGCGTTCGGCCGCTTGTAGCGGCATGTGTGCCGGTTTGCGCCGGGGCCAGCACGAAACACCCGGTTTCAATTGCGCGGGCGCGCAACAGCACCTCCCAATGCGCGGCCCCGGTGACATGGGAAAACGCCGCAGGGACCGTCAGAATGGTTGCGCCCGCCTGTGCCAAACGGCGATGCAGGTGCGGAAAGCGAATGTCGTAACAGATCGTCAGGCCCAGCTTGCCCAGCGGCATATCGGCCAGAACCGCGCGGTCACCGGGGCGGAACCCATCCGATTCGCGATAGGTCTCCTCGGGGCTGACATCCACATCGAACATGTGAATCTTGTCATAGCGCGCGACAATGCCGCCGTCCGGTCCGATCAGAAAGGAGCGGTTGGCAAAGCGCCCATCAGGATCGTCGGTCTTGAGCGCGAGGGACCCAATCAAGAGCCAGACACCGGCCTCAGCCGCGCGCGAGCGGAGGACCGCCAGCGTCGGATCGCTCTCTTCCGGATGCAGCACGGATTTCTGATGCGCGCGGCTACCCGAGACACAATTCGTGACCTCTGGCGTCAGAATAAATGTGGCACCATCCGCAATTGCCGCGTCCATCATCGCCCGCGTGATCGCCAGATTTGCCTCTGGATCATCGCTGTTGTTGAGCTGAAGAAGGGCCGTGCGCATCATCCTCACCCGCGCAGAAGCACATCAAGCTTGCCCGCCTGATCCAGCGCATAGAGCTCATCACAGCCCCCGACATGAGTGCTGCCAATGAAGATCTGCGGCACGGTATGCCGCCCGTTTGCCCGTTTCAACATCTCGGATTTGCGCGCAGGCTGAGCCAAAACATTGATCTCAGAAAAGTTCACGCCCTTCTTTTGCAAGAGGCGTTTGGCAGAATGACAAAAGCCGCAGAGCGGTGACGTGTAGATTTCGACTGGTTGCATGGTTGGGTATCCCGTTTCGCTTTGTCGCGAACTTAGGCATCCTTGGCCGCGCGCGCCAGTGTCAGAATGCTCACTTCCCCGGCACCTGCGGAAAAACAGGCCTGTGCAGCGACGGAGAGCGTCGCGCCAGAGGTCATCACATCGTCAACAATCAGAATGAAACGACCTGCCATTCGCGCCCGATGTCTTGGATGCACGCGGATTGCATCCGCGAGCATGGCATGCCGCGCCTCGACGCTCATTCCTTTGAGGGTCTGCGTGCGCTTGGGGCGAACCAACAGATCAGGACAACAGGACAACCCGGTCTCACGCGCGACGGCCTGCGCGAGCAGCGCGGATTGATTGAACCGCCGCGACAGCATCCGCATCCAATGTAGCGGTATGGGCGCAATCAGCGTATCGGGTCGTAGCTGCCCGCGCCATCCATTTTGCCGCCGGACGTACCACGTCGTGCCGGTCTCCATGTTTGAGCATCAAGACCAGTTTACGCCCATTCTCGTGATAGCGCATCGCCGCGCGGCCCTGTGACCATGGTCGCGCGATGCGCAGACACTCGTCGCAATGCTCGGCTCCTGCATGCACCTCACCGGGCAGAGGCACACCGCAGGTGTCGCAGACAAGACCAGAAATAAACGGCGTATCGCGCCAGCACGGACCGCAAAGGCCAAAGTCGCTCTCCACCACCGCCCCGCAGAGCGTACAGCGCGGCGGATAGATCATGTGAACCGCCGTTTGAAAAGCCGCTGTCAGCACTCTATTCTCGTCCTCATGACCCAAACGCCCCTGACCGACCGCACCGCCCTGAACAAGAACCGCCAGCGCGCTCTGTGCGCGCCGGTTCTGTTCCTGCATGAGATCGCCGCCGCTGAGGTCGAGGATCGCCTGAGTGTGGTTAACAAATCCTTTACCGCGCCCGCCGTGGTGACGGGTTTTCCGCAATTCTGGCACTCCCGTATGCCAGAAGCGCACATCGTATCCGATGACGAGGTGCTGACACTTGACCCCGGCGCGCATGATCTGGTCGTTCATGCGCTCTGCCTGCACTGGGCGAATGACCCCGTGGGCCAACTCATTCAGGCTCGACGCGCCTTGCGCCCTGATGGCCTGCTCCTCGTGGCGCTCTTTGGCGGTGCCACGCTCAGCGAATTGCGCAGCGCGCTGGCACAGGCTGAGGCAGAGATCAGCGGCGGCCTCTCGCCCCGCGTCCTGCCCATGGCCGAGATTCGCGATCTGGGCGGACTGATGCAGCGCGCAGGCCTCACCCTGCCGGTGGCCGATACCCTGCCCCTCACCACCAGCTACGCCAACCCTATGGCTCTCATGCGCGAACTCAGAGGCATGGGTGAGAGCAACGCAATGAGCGCTCGGCGCAAGACGCTCTCGCGCCGCAACGTGCTGCTCCGTGCCTGCGACATATATTCACAAGCCTTCGGCACGGCCGACGGGCGCATCCCCGCCACCTTCGAGATGATTTTCCTCACAGGTTGGGCCCCAGACGCCAGTCAGCCCCAACCCTTGCGCCCCGGATCAGCCAGCGCGCGGCTGGCGGATGCGCTGGGCGCCGTCGAGAGACCCCTGAAAGATTGACCTTTCAAGCACAGCCTATATGTCACCTCTGACTAAGAGGTTACAGGAATGACCCACGCCATGCTCGATGCCAGCCAAAATGCCGCCCGCCCCGAACACGCCGCTGCCGATCACCCCAAGGTGCCGCGCGCGAGAACCGGCGTGCTCCTGGCCAATCTTGGCACGCCCGATCATTACACCTACTGGCCGATGCGCCGCTACCTCAACGAATTCCTGTCCGACCGCCGGGTGATCGACTATAGCCCGTGGAAATGGCAGCCACTCCTGCAGCTCATCATCCTGACCAAGCGGCCCTTTACCAGCGGGCATGCCTACAAATCCATCTGGAATGAGGAAAAGGGCGAAAGCCCCCTGATGACCATCACCCGCGACCAAACCGCCAAGATGGCAGCGTCGATGCACGAGCGCTATGGCGATCAGGTCATGGTCGATTTCTGCATGCGCTACGGCAATCCCTCGACCAAATCCAAGGTACGCCAGATGGTCGAGGCGGGCTGCACCCGCATCCTCTTCTTCCCGCTCTATCCGCATTACGCCGGTGCCACGTCCGCCACCGCGAATGACCAGTTCTTTCGCGCTCTGATGGATGAGACATGGCAGCCCATCGCCCGCGTGGTCGAGCCCTATTTCCAGAACCCGCTTTATATCGAGGCGCTCGCGCAATCGGTCGAGCGCGCCTATGTCGCGGCCGAACAGCGCCCTGAAATCCTTGTCGTGTCCTATCACGGCATGCCGAAACGCTATCTGATGCAGGGCGACCCCTACCATTGCCAGTGCCAGAAAACCACGCGCCTGCTCAAGGAGCGGCTCGGCTGGTCCGACACCGAAATAACGACCACATTCCAATCGGTCTTTGGCCCCGAGGAATGGCTCAAGCCCTATACTGTGGATGAGGTCGCGCGACTGGCCCGCGAAGACGGCAAGAAACGCATCGCCGTCATGGCCCCCGCCTTTTCCGCCGATTGCATTGAAACGCTGGAAGAGATCAACGAGGAAATTCGCGAAAGTTTCGAAGAGGCCGGCGGCGAGAAATTCACCTATATCCCCTGCCTCAATGATGACGACGCCCATATCCGGGCTCTGTCGTCGATCGTCGAGTCGAACCTGAAGGGCTGGCTCGACTGATAACGCCGCGTCCTGCAAACAAAAAAGGCAGCGGTTTCCCACTGCCTCTTTCATGTAGTGCAGGTGCCGGATTAGTCAGCAGCGATAACCGCAGCAACAATTGCCAGCAGAACCAGCGGAACCCACACGCCAGCGGCGGACGAGCTTGCATTGGTTTCTTCAACAACAACCGGTGCCTCAATGACGGGCTCGGACAGGTTACCTGCAAAAGCGGTCGAAGCGGCAGCGCTCAGGGCAGCAGCGAGAACGAGTTTCTTCATGATTATCCTCCAGATATTGGCCTGACGTTGCATAGCGCAACGGCAAGCACCCAAGACTTAACCTCGTAGATTTTTCTAATCAGCAAACATGGTCAAATGCAAATGTATCTTGCGGAGGATACTGCAAGAAGCCCTTAAATCTCGTCAAATTAGCAACACTTGCGTGCCAACTTTGGTCAAACTGAACAACTCGGCGATGTGTTCATTGTAGAGCCCCACACAGCCATTAGATGACCTGCGCCCGATTTTGCGAGTGTCATGCGTGCCATGGATGCGGTAATAGGTCCAGCTGAGGTAAAGGGCGTGGGTTCCCAACGGGTTATCTGGTCCCGGCGGCACAAACGCAGGCCATTCCGGATTGCGCTGGAGCATGGATGGCGTCGGACGCCAACTTGGCCCCTCGACTTTGCGAACCACTGCGGTCCGGCCGCGCCGAGTCAAATCTTCCGTCAGCGGTACGGATGAGGGATAAAGCTTGTAGACCGATTGATCCGCACTCCAGAAATGCACAGCGCGCGAATCGATATCGACCAGAATCGCACCATTGTTGAGACTCGAGAAATACGGTCGCCAATCGAGCATCCTGAAGCCCGAAATATTGCGACGTTGCGTTTGCTCGATATCGCGCTCCATCTCGACAGTACCGTCACTATCAACGCTCTGCGCGAGGGCTGGCGCACCCATCAATGCTGCGGCACCCGTCAGAAACGTACGCCGATTCCAAGAAATGCGAGAGTTTGAGGCCATTTGCGTATCTCCACCCGGTCATAGCAGTCATCGACTCAATATATGGCGCGAAGGACGCAGTCGCAAATCAAACAACACCCCTAAGGCAATCTAGCGCGCATGTGGGTTTGAATCGCAACGCAAGCCGGGCTAAAGCGAATGTTGAAACAAATATCAGGTGGTTCTCGATCATGGCGCGTCTCTATATTCTACTGGTGTCGGCTCTTTTGGCTCTTTCGGCCTGCGCCGCGCCTCCGGCACCGCCGCAAATAGGCTCCGACGGAAAGCCGCTGCCGCGGGTCTACCGAATCAGCGCCGGCCAAACCTCTGAAATTCAGTTCCGCATGCTCGATTCGGTGAATTCCCTGCGTCAGGCCTCGGGCCAGCCGCCGCTCACGCTCGATTCGTCCCTCACCGCTGCCGCCGCGACTCATTCCCGCGACATGTCGGTCCAGAACCGGCCATGGCATTTCGGCTCTGACGGATCGTCGCCGATCGACCGTATTCGCCGCGTCGGCTATTCTGGAAATCTGGTGGGCGAAACCATATCGGAAACCTACGAGACCGAACTTCAGACCCTCGCCGCATGGATGGAAGAAGAGGGAACGCGCCGCGTGATCCTGTCCCCCGACGCGCGCAAGATGGGGTTCTCATGGCTTCAGGAACGGGGCGGCAAGATTTGGTGGACGATGATCTTGGGAAGCTGATCACGCAGTCAGCGTGATCGGCGTCCCGTCGCGAACCATTGCATAGACATCTTCCATCTCTCGGTTCTTGACCGAGATACAGCCTGCTGTCCAATCCCGGCTGAGAACGGCAAGAGCATTCGGTTCGCCGTGGATAAAGATATCCCCACCGGGCGTTTCGCCCATCGCTTCGGCATAGGCAATATCCGCCTCGTTCGGATAGGAAATCCCCAGCGACAGATGGAACGAGCTGTTCGGGTTGCGTCGGTCGATGAAATACTCGCCCTCGGGCGTGCGGCCATCACCCTCGAATTGTTTGTGTCCCGCAGGGGCAAACCCAAGATCGACCTTGTATCGCTTGAGGAGCTTGTTGTGATGCAACAGATACATCTCGCGCTCACCCTTGTTGACGATGACTCGCGTCACCTCAGGGCCACGGTAGCTCCGGAATTTGGAATTTGTGCCGCAGGCGGACAGAGCACATAGCCCCGCCATCACCACAAAGCGCCTCTTCAGTTTCATTGTTTTTGATCCGCTTACTGCTCGCGACTCTTTTACCTCAAACCAAGGCCCTTGCGGTAGAGAATTTTCACGAAATCACGCGATATTCAGCCTGAATCCTGCCACCAGTTCCACATGTGACGACCACCTGAATTGGTCCACCACCCGCACCGGGCCCATCTTGTAACCCGCCGCCAGGAGAACCCGCGCATCGCGGGCAAATGTCACCGGATTACAGGACACATAGGCCAGACACCGCAGGCGTGATTTGGCGATTTCCGCAATCTGCGCTTCGGCCCCGGCGCGAGGCGGATCAATCACCGCCGCGTCGAACCGCGATAACTCATCCGGCAAGAGCGGACGACGAAAGAGATCCCTTGCCTCGGTGCTCAGCGGGTAGAGCCCGTCGACCCCACGTCGTCCGGCATCAAGCGCCGCAAGCATGGCCGCATCGCCCTCGACCGCATGCACCTGCGCACGCTGCGCGAGCGGCAAGGCAAAGGTGCCACACCCGGAAAAGAGATCAACAATCCGGCGCGCGCCCGCTAGAATCGCCTCTGTTTCCGCCAAAAGCGCCGCTTCTCCCTCTGCGGTCGCTTGCAGGAACGCGCCGGACGGCGGCACCACGCGCGCGGCGCCAAACATCTGTTCCGGAGTACGGCGGGTCACCACAACCTCATCACCCCAGGCCAGTCGTGCCAGATCGTGCCGCTCCGCCAGTGACGCCAGCGCGATCCGTAGCGGCCCATCTAACGGCTTGCCGTCCATGACCGCCACGTCAAGCCCAGCGCGTGACTGCGTGACACTGACCGCCAACGCAGCCTTTCGGCTCGTCCCGATCTCGGCCAGATCAGAGGCCACGACCAAACCGCGAATCACATCGGGATGGAGCAGACGACAGTCGGGAACATCGATGATCACATCACTGCCACGCGCATGAAACCCCGCCATCGCACCCTTTTTCGTGCGCTTTGCGGCAAATGTCGCCCGACGCCGTGACTGCGGTGGCGACACATGGATTGGCAGGAATTCGGGCGTGATCCCATGCGCACTCAGCGCCGAGCGCACAAGGTCCTGCTTCCAGTCGGCGACAAACCCGTCCGAGCCATGCTGCACCTGACAGCCACCGCAGGACCGAAAATGGCGACAGGGGGCCGTTACCCTGTCCGCCGACGGCGTCACGATCCGCACTTCGGTCAAGGTCTGCCCCACCAGCGTGCCGGACACCCGCTCACCAGGCAGCGTCAACGGTGCAAAGACTGGGCCTTCGGCGATGCCGTCACCCTGATGGCCCAGCCGTATGATGTCATGCTCGCTCATACCTGCGGCTTTAGCCTGCAAATCGGCCATACGAAAGCCCACTCAGAGCAGATCATCACGGCTGAGGGCAAACCGCGAGTCGATCCAGCGTCTCTCCAACGCCTGCAACCGTGCGCCAAGCGCCGGACCTGAATAGTCCGGCATAAGATCTGTCGCCGCGACAGGGAACCGTGCCGCTGCCCCCATTTTAAGGTCCTCGGCGGTCTCAGGGCTCACCAATGTCTCCATCCAAGCACCGCGCAACAGCAGAATCGCCTGGCCTTCCTCGACCCCATACCGATAGCCCAGTTCTGCCGCCTGCATCAGCCCTGCAGCCTTCTCTTGCAAATGTGCCAACCGCCTTGTGTCCGATTTCGACAAACGCAACCGCTCCGCTACCGACTCGCCCCCCAGCGCGGCAAGGCGCAAAATCGCATCTGGGGCCGTGTTAGTCTCTGTTTCCTGATGAACCAATAGCGCCAACGGGCACGCATCCGCCCCGGGCAGGACCGCATTGAGCACCCCAGCCGCCTGCATCGCCGCCACCGACCGCGCCGGATCAGGTGCGCCCAAGAGCTTGCACATCTCGGCTCCCACTCGCTCTCGCGACAATCGCGCCAACCCATCCAGATTAGCCGCGCAGGCCGCTAGCCCGTCAGCGTCAAGGCCGCCCTCAGGGTCGCCATACCAGGCATGAAACCGGAAAAACCGCAGAATCCGCAAATAATCCTCGCGAATCCGTTGATCGGCATCCTCGATGAACCGCACCCGGCGCGCGCGCAGATCCTCTAGTCCCGCAAGCGGGTCGATCACAGTGCCATCCGCCTGCGCGTAGAGCGCGTTCATGGTAAAATCGCGCCGCCGCGCATCGCTGTGAATATCCATGGAAAAGGCCACCACCGCATGACGGCCAAATGTCTCCACGTCCTCGCGGAAGGTCGTCACCTCATGCGGAATGTGGCTCGATACCACCGTAATCGTACCATGCTCGATGCCTGTCGGCACCGGTTTCAGCCCCGCCGCCGCGGCCAGGTCCATCACCACCTCTGGCCGCGCGTCGGTCGCGATGTCTATATCCGCAACCGGCTCACCCAAGAGCGCATTGCGCACGCAGCCCCCGACAAAGAGCGCTTGGTGTCCCGCCCCGCTCAACATGCGACAGACCGCTTGTGTCGCCTCGGCCTCGATCCACGCCCCCGAAACCTTCATTCCGGTCCCGCCAAATCTGCCATGTTGCGTAGGATGCGCGCTGTGGCGCCCCAAATATAATAGGGGCCATAGGGCACCGCATAGTAACGCCGCCAATCCCCACGCCAGCGGCGTTTCTCGACCCTATACCGGCCCAATTCGAGCAAATGCGCCAATGGCACGTCAAACACTTCATCGACCTCGCCCTGCTCGGCGCGGGGCCGAAATGGCCCATGTACCCGTGCTAGAACCGGTGTCACGTCAAACCCGGTCACGGTCTCATGGCGCGGCAAAAACCCCAGAACTTCAACCAATCCACGATCAAGCCCGATCTCTTCCTCCGCCTCGCGCAACGCAGTTGTCGTGATATCAGGATCACCAAGATCCTGTTTGCCGCCCGGAAAGGCGATTTGCCCCGGATGATGCCGGAGCTTTGATGACCGCTTGGTGAGGATCACGCGCGCCTCAAATATAGGCACCAACACGGCTGCCGACCGCAACTTGCGCCCCTCTGGCAGAACGACACCTGGGTTCAGATCATAATCCGAAGACGGCGCGCGCTCGGCCCGCAGCGCCAAAAGCACCCGATCGAGCGGGTCAGTCACCGTCCGCTGTCCCATCCTTGGCCTCGAACCCCACTGTCGCAGGGTCCAGCCGGTAATGCGCCCCGCAAAACTGGCAATCTGCGGTCACGATGCCCTCGTCGGTGGTCATCGTGGCGATGTCGCGCGCCGAATAGATCGACAGGCTGCTGCGCACCCGCTCTTCGGAACAGGTGCAGCCAAACCGCACCGCTTGCATGTCAAACACCCGCGGCCCTTCTTCGTGAAACAGCCGCACAAGCAATTCCGTTGGCGTGACAGACGGCCCGATCAATTCCAGATCCTCAACCGTATCGAGCAGAACATTGGCGCGATTCCAGTTCTCGGCCTCGTCACCCATCAGGATATCTTCCGCCTGCAAGAGCCCGCCTTCGCCCGATCCGCCACCACTGGCAAAGGGCGACGCCTTGGGCATATGCTGCAGCATCACGCCACCCGCGCGCCAATGCTCCGCCTCGCCTGCCTCGGTGGATTTGCCAAAACTCAACGCGAATCGCGTTGGCAACTGCTCGGATTGGGCAAAATACGCCTCAGCACAATGCCGGAGCGCCTCGCCCGCAATCGGTGTAATCCCTTGGTAGGGCGTGGTGCCCTTACCTTGATCCAGCATTACCGCGAAATAGCCATCGCCCAACTGATCAAATGGGCGCGCATGGCTCAGGCGCTCGCGGTCAAAACTGGCATAGGCGCGCATCCGGGCCGGTTCACCCGGCTCACTCGGGCCATAATAATCGGTGGCGATCATACGCACAGCACCGCGCGTCTGCACCTGCAGGGACAGCTTCCAGCGCAATTGGATCGTCTGACCGATCAACGCGGTCAAAAGCGCCATCTCGGCAATCAACGCCTCGACCTGAGGCGGATAGTCATGCTGTTTCAGGATTCCATCAAGCACCCCGTCCAGACGCACGACGCGGCCACGGATATCGGCGCGGTCTAGCTGAAATGGCAGGATTGTATCATCCCAAGCGATTCTCTGTCCAAGTGTCATGGGCTTTCCTTTGGGGTCTCGACTTGGCATATCGCGACTGTACCGTCAGGACAAGTCAGGCCCGGGAGACACAAAGTGATCAGACGATTCGGAGAGAGACCAGAACCCGGTATCGCCTACCGTTTGCGACCGGGCGCCTATGCCATCCTGCCCCGTCGCGGGCGGCTGCTCGTCACCCATCAGGCGGACCCGGTGCCAGAGCTGCAATTGCCCGGCGGCGGCATTGACCCGGGAGAATCGCCGCTCCAGGCCCTCCACCGCGAGGTTTTCGAGGAAACCGGCTGGCTGATTGCCCGGCCTCAGAGGCTCGGCGCCTTTCGCCGCTTTACCTATATGCCGGAATACGGGTTCTGGGCCGAAAAACTCTGCATTATCTACCGCGCTCATCCGGTGCGCCGATTGGGCCCACCCAGCGAGCCGGGGCATCGCCCAGTCTGGATCACGCCGCAACAGGCGGCGCGCGATCTAGGCAACGCCGGGGATCGGCATTTCGTCAGCCGGGAAACGGGCTGCCTTTGAACTCCAGTAATACGGCGGAAATATCATCGTTAAAGTCACTATCCCCCGCAAACTCTGACAGTTTCCACAAAAGAGATTCGAGAAACGCCATCCCGCGCGTCTGTCGCAGATCCCGCAAGATCCGCGCCAGCCCCTCATCGTGGAGCAGATCACCAGACCGACCAGAGCATTCGATCACCCCGTCGGAATGAATCAGAAGCCTGTCACCCGGCGCCATCATCACTTCGAACTGCTGAAATTCTGCTCCATCAATCAGGCCTACAGGCAAACCACCCGACCCGATAAACTCCACCGTTCCATCCGCACGCTGCAATGCAGGATGCGGATGCCCCGCCTGTGACAGGATCACGCGCCCGGTTTCCAGATCCACATCGGCAAGAACGAGGGTGAAGTAATGCTCGGTCTCCATCTCCGACATGATCAAGCGATTGAGCATTGCAATCGCCTCCGCTGGGGGACGCGCCACGAAACGACCGTCGCGCGTCTTGCGCAGGGCGAGGTTCTGTTCCGGCACCGAGGCCGAGAGATACCCGGCCAACCGCGCCGTCATCAGCGCTGAACTGATACCATGACCCGACACATCAATTCCGTAGAGCCCGATGCGTGTATGCCCAATAGGAAACATGCCAACCAGGTCACCGCCGACATGGCCGGCAGATTGCAGCATCAAGGACACTTCTGCCGTGCCACAATCGCGATAGCGCTCGCTCACCAGCGATTGCTGCAGCTTCTTGGCTTCGATCAGATCACTGTCGAGCGAATCATAGAGCGTTTGTAATTCGTCGAGCGTGGATTTGATCAGCCGGTTCTTCTCGGTTAGCTCGCGCTCCATCCGCAGAATCCGTGCGCCCGCCGAAATTCGCGCGCGCAGTTCCGCGGCATTGACCGGCTTGGTCAGAAAGTCATCCGCCCCGGCATCAAGGCCCAGCGCAACTTCATCCTTGTCACTCTTGGACGTGAGCAGGATGAAATACCCATAGCTATCACGCGACATCTCTCGGAATCTCTTGCAGAACTCCAGCCCGCTCAACCCCGGCATCATCCAATCACTCATAACGAGATCGGGCGGCTCATCGCGGCACAGAATCAGCGCGGCGTCGCCTGAATCGGCTTCCTGCACCTCGAATCCCCACCGTTGCAACGACGCGCTCAGAATTCGCCGTTGCAGGCGGCTGTCATCCACGACGAGCACGCGGCGGATCACCCCGCCGCCCGCATCCGCCTCTGCCGCCTGTTCCATTCGTGATCGCACCCGGGCCACCTTTGTCCTGTCCTGACCCTGTCTAACCGCCCAAAGTTTAACAGCCCCTGAATGTTAAAATTCGCGCGGCTTTCCCGGCGGCATTAAACTTTCCGTAGCTCTTTGGCCGCAGTCTTGCCGCAGGAATCGGAGGCTCAATGATGATCGACTGGAACCGCGTTCAGGATCTGCGCGACGAAATCGGGGCTGATGCCTTTGGCGAGGTGGTGGACCTGTTTCTCGAAGAAGTGGATACCGAGATCGAGAAACTGCGCCACACCGGCCCCAATCTGCACCTCGAAGGGCATTTACACTTTCTCAAGGGCAGCGCACTCAACCTCGGCTTTGCCGCCTTTTCTGATCTCTGCCACCGGGGCGAACAGGCCGCTGCCGCCGGGCGATACGGCGCGATCAACCTACCTGAAATTCTGTCATGCTACGCGCACTCAAAATCAGAGTTTCTCTCCGGTCTTGACCGGGTCATCGCCGCCTGAAGCTCAGATCAGAAACTCTGCCAACACCTCATCACGGGTGATGTCGCGATACTCAAAGCCAGCAGCATCCAGCCGGGTCAGGATCGGCTCGAAATTCTCGGTCCGTGTCGTCTCGATCCCGATCAGCACAGAACCGAAATTGCGCGCCGATTTCTTGAGATACTCAAACCGCGCGATATCGTCCTCCGGTCCCAATATCTCCAGAAACTCGCGCAGCGCGCCGGGGCGCTGCGGCATCCGCAGGATGAAATACTTCTTCACGCCCGAGAACCGCTGCGCGCGCTCCTTGACCTCCGGCAACCTCTCGAAATCGAAATTGCCGCCCGAGGTGACACAAACCACCGTCTTGCCCCGGATCACGTCTCCCAGATCCTTGAGCGCATCCACCGCCAGCGCCCCCGCAGGCTCGAGCACGATCCCCTCGATATTGAGCATCTCGAGCATCGTGGTGCAGAGCCGGTCCTCTTCGATCACCATGGCCTGCGCCGGGTCCAGATCCGCCAGCCGCGCAAAAGTGCGCGCGCCAATCTGCGCCACCGCCGCCCCATCGGCAAAGGTATTCACATGCCGCAGGCGCACAGGTTCGCCCGCCGCCAGCGCCGCCCCAAGGCACGCGCCCCCGGCCGGTTCCACCAACGTCAGCGCTGCCCGCGCGCCGACATAGCTGCGCACCCCCGCCGATAGCCCGCCACCCCCAACCGGAAGGATTAGGTGATCCGGCATGCCGCCCAACTGCGCCTCGATCTCGACCGCAACGCTGGCTTGCCCCTCGATCACATCCTCATCATCGAACGGCGACAGGAAATGCCCACCCACCTGCGCGCAATAGGCCTGCGCCGCCGCCAGCGTGTCATCGAAATAATCGCCCGTCAGCCGGATCTTGACCGCATCGCCACCAAAGGTCTCGGTCTTGCCGATCTTTTGCTGCGGCGTTGTCACCGGCATGAAAATCACGCCTTTGACCCCGAAATGCCGGCACATATAGGCCACGCCCTGCGCGTGATTGCCCGCACTCGCACAGACAAATTGTGTCGTCTCAGGTCGCGCCGCCAGCACCTTGCGCATCGCATTGAACGCCCCACGCAGCTTGTAGGACCGCACCGGGCTCAGATCCTCGCGCTTGAGCAGGATCTCAGCGCCATAGCGCTCGGACAGGTGATCATTGCGCTGGAGCGGCGTCGGCTCGAACACAGCGCGCATCGCCGCCTCTGCGGCGCGGGCATTTTCCTGAAACTCGGTCATGCCCGCCTCAGTGCCGCAATCGTGCCCGGCTGACAAGGCTCAGAGCGCGCGCTTTTCGATATAATAGCCGTAAAGCGTGGTCAGAATGCTGACATTGATCAAAGCCGAAAGCGCCGTGCCCACCGCCATCAGCACGATACCAATCACCGGAGCCAAGAGCAGCAATCCCAACACAAGCTGAAGCGCGAATTGCGCGGCACCAAGTATGAGAACAAGAATCAGGATCGTGACGCTGCTGCCCTCGGTGGCGGTCCACGCCTCTTTCAACGTGAGCGGCTTGCCAATCGCCGCCGCAGGCAGGATCGTCGAGAGCCGGAAAAACACGAAATTGAGCGCCACAATGACACAGACCGATAAGATCGGTACGGCGACTGACGCCGCCGCGCCGAACACCCCCAACACAAGCGCCAGAGGCAGGAGCAGCCCGATCATCACCAGACTCAAAATCAGGGAATACCCGAAATAAGACATCATGCGATCCGTGCGCGGCGTCGGCACCCAACCTTGGGGATGCTCCGCCAACAGAATATAGCGATGCCACGCCACCACAACCCAGAGCGCCAGACCGATCAGCACCACCGCCAGCAAAATCATCCCACCAATCTGAGCACCCGTTGCGCCCTCTGCGTTTGTCCCCTCCAATGAGACCCCCACGCTGGCGAACAAAACCAAAAGCCCGATCCCGATCCCCAACGGCACCAAGATAATGCGCATCACCTGAGCGAAGTTGTTGAAAATCATCTGCAACGAATGTGTAAAAATACGCCAGGCCACCATCACCGCACCTCTTGGACAATTGCCCGACCTCGCTAGCACAACCAGAGGGCCAGTCAACCACGTCCACTTGCCCATCACCGCAAAAGCCGCTACTCCGCCAGCCAGATTTGACGCAAGGGGAATGACATGTCCGCGCCCAAAAAAGTTGTTCTGGCCTATTCCGGGGGCCTCGATACCTCGATCATCCTGAAATGGCTCCAGACCGAATATGGCTGCGAAGTGGTGACATTTACCGCCGATCTCGGTCAGGGCGAGGAACTGGACCCCGCGCGCCAAAAGGCCGAGATGCTGGGGATCAAACCCGAGAACATCTATATCGAGGATGTCCGCGAAGAGTTCGTGCGTGATTTCGTCTTTCCGATGTTCCGCGCCAATGCCCTCTATGAGGGGCTCTATCTGCTTGGCACCTCCATCGCCCGCCCGCTGATCTCCAAGCGTCTGGTCGAGATTGCCGCCATGACCGGGGCCGATGCCGTGGCGCATGGTGCCACCGGCAAGGGCAACGATCAGGTGCGGTTCGAGCTGGCCGCCTATGCGCTCAACCCTGATATCAAGGTGATCGCACCTTGGCGCCTCTGGGATCTGACCAGCCGCACCAAGCTCATTGCCTTTGCTGAAGAAAACCAGATTCCGATCGCCAAGAATAAGCGCGGCGAAGCGCCCTTCTCGGTAGATGCCAACCTGCTGCACACCTCCTCCGAGGGCCGCGTGCTCGAAGACCCCGCTGAAATGGCCCCCGATTACGTCTATCAGCGCACCGTCAGCCCCGAAGATGCGCCCGACACCCCCGAATTCATCGAAGTCACCTTTGAGCGTGGCGACGCCGTGGCCATCAACGGCACCGCCCTCAGCCCCGCCACGATCCTGACCGACCTCAACGAATTTGGTCGCAAACATGGCGTTGGGCGGCTCGATTTCGTGGAAAACCGCTTTGTCGGCATGAAATCGCGCGGCATCTACGAGACACCCGGCGGCACCATCCTGCTCGAGGCGCATCGCGGCATCGAACAGATCACCCTTGATAGCGGCGCGGGCCATCTCAAGGATTCGCTCATGCCGCGCTACGCGGAACTGATCTACAATGGCTTCTGGTTCTCACCCGAGCGTGAAATGCTGCAAGCCGCCATCGACAAGAGCCAAGAACATGTCACCGGCACCGTCCGCCTCAAACTCTACAAGGGCTCAGTGTCCTGCGTCGGTCGCTGGTCCGATCACAGCCTCTATTCCGAGGCGCATGTCACCTTCGAGGATGACGCCGGCGCCTATGACCAAAAGGACGCGGCAGGCTTTATCCAACTCAACGCACTGCGCCTGAAACTCCTTGCCGCGCGCAACCGCAGGCTCAAAGGCAACTGATTTGGAGACTAAGGGCAATTTACTGCCAAAGGGCCGGACTTCGGTCCGACCCTTTTATTGCAGCAATCTCTAGACTGCAGCGCTCTCCTTAATCGGTGTATTTCCGGAGGATTTCACCAAGTTTATCGCCGCGAGCGCATCACTGCGATTGTGATATCCCTCACCTGAGTTTGCAATCTTGCGATTGTTGGCGGCGTACAAAGTCCAACGCCAGAATCCCGAGACGTCTTTGTAAAGTAGATAGTACATTGTTGCTCCTTTCATGAGCGTTTACTGGTGCCATCCCTCGGTCTGAGAGATGGCTAAGGTCGCCGCATGTGGGTTGACTGGAGCGTCGCTTTCCATGAAAGTCATGGTGTGTATAAAGCACGCTGCCCTCGCGGCAGTTTGGGCGTGATCAGTTGGTCCTGATCACGCCCTTAATGAATCCACAGCTTTGGCCCAGAGTCGAATCATTTTTCACATAATCTTGTGGTTATAATGAAGCCACACACCATAAAATGCGTTAAATTTGGTTTCCGCCCTAAAACTTCTTGTTTGATAATGCATTCAATTTTGAATGTTTTGCCATCTATTCTCACCTTTGGTTTCTACATGCTACGATACCTTGATCCGTCGAATCGCCGCTGTATAAGGATGCTGTCATGGAAGCCAATTTCTGGCATACCCGTTGGGAAAACATGCAGATCGGCTTTCACGAGGGCGCGGTCAACCGCATGCTCTCGGCCCATATCGGCGCGCTGGGCCTTGATCCCGGCACGCGGATTTTCCTGCCGCTTTGCGGCAAGACCCGCGATATCGCCTGGCTCCTGGCCCAAGGCTATCGGGTGGCTGGCGCCGAGCTCAGCGAAATCGCCGTGAAACAGCTCTTTGAAGAGATGGCCGTCACACCCGAGGTGACTGCGCACGGCCCCCTCAAACGCTATGCCGCAGTGGGTTTGGATATATTCGTGGGCGATATCTTCGACCTCACCGCCGATCTGCTCGGTCCGGTCGATGCCGTTTACGACCGCGCGGCGTTCGTTGCCCTGCCCGACACGATGCGAGGGCGCTATGCCGGGCATCTGGCAGCGCTCACCGACCTTGCACCGCAATTGCTCGTCACCTTTGAGTACGACCAGTCGGTCATGGCGGGCCCGCCCTTTTCCCTCTCGGGGGCAGCGGTGCGCGCGCAATACGGCACACGCTACACCATCACACAGCTTGCGGATATCGACGTGCCGGGAGGTCTCAAGGGCGTCTGCCCCGCGCGGGAAAAGGCCCTGCACCTGACAGCGATCTAGCAGCCATCCGCTCACATCCGGCGAAACATTGCTCAATAGACCGTGACATCCCGGAGTCCTGCGTTGGTGAGCCGCACGATTTGCTGCATGATAGCAATCAAACAGGAGGGCAATCCAATGAACCCACATCTTCGGGAGATCAAGGCGGCGGCTCTGGCGATGCTGATCATCGTTGGGCTCTGCGTTAACAGTAGCCGGGCGCATGCCGCCGAGACCGAGACTTTGGTCGTTGCAGGCGGTTGCTTCTGGTGCGTCGAATCAGACTTTGAACAGGTCAAAGGCGTGATTGCGGCCGAGTCGGGCTTTACCGGCGGCGCGGTGGAGAACCCCAGTTACAAACAGGTGACGGCCGGTGGCACCGGCCATTTCGAGGCGGTTCAGATTACTTTTGACCCGGCTCAGGTCAGCCGCGCGCAATTGCTGCACCTCTTCCTGCGTTCGGTCGACCCAACCGATGCCGGTGGCCAGTTCTGCGACCGGGGCGATAGCTATCGCACAGCGATTTTCGTCACTGATCCAGCACAAAAGCAGATCGCCCAGAGCGCTATAACCAAGGCTCAGGCGGCCTTGGGACAAGACGTCGTCACGCCAATCCTTGACGCACAGACCTTTTATCCCGCCGAGGCCTATCATCAGGATTACTACAAAAGCAGCGAGATCGTACTCACCCGCTTTGGCCCCCGAACCAAGGCCAAGGCCTATAAACTCTACCGTGACGCCTGCGGACGGGATGCCCGCGTCCAAGAGCTTTGGGGCAAAGACGCTCCTTTTACCAGCGGCTCTTGATCGCAACGGCCGTTGAGCGCCCAAGCTGCGCTTTGGGCTTTCGCCACCTGACACAGATTTGTAAGGTCAGCCCCAAGAACCAAAGGGGGCAAGGTGAGTAACGCGGGACCAACCGTCACGCCGATGATGGCACAATATCTGGAGATCAAGGCGCACTATCCAGAGGCGCTCTTGTTCTACCGGATGGGTGATTTCTATGAGTTGTTCTTTGACGATGCCGCCGCCACCGCTGAGGCGCTCGATATCGCACTGACCAAACGTGGCAAACATCTCGATCAGGACATTCCAATGTGTGGCGTGCCCGTTCACGCCGCCGAAGGTTATCTTCTTACGCTGATCCGCAAAGGCTTCCGGGTCGCGGTCTGCGAGCAGATGGAAGACCCCGCCGAGGCCAAGAAACGAGGTGCGAAATCGGTGGTGCGCCGCGAAGTTGTGCGCCTTGTGACCCCCGGCACCCTGACCGAAGAGAGCCTGCTCGACGCCCGGCGACACAATTATCTCGTGAGCTTTGCCAATGTGCGCGACGCGGGCGCGCTGGCGTGGGTCGACATTTCGACCGGAGCATTTCATGTCATGCCGATGGCCGCCGCCCGGCTCGGCCCCGAACTTGCCCGCCTTGCCCCGCGCGAGGTGCTGCTGGCTGAGGCAGATGTTCTAAGTTTAGCCGAAACAGTCTCTGAGTCTGGGGCATCTTTGACGGCTCTGGGCCAAGCAGCCTTTGACAGCACCGCAGGAGAGCGGCGGCTTTGCGCCCTCTTCGGCGTCGGTACGCTCGACGCTTATGGCCAGTTCACACGACCCGAGATCGCCGCGATGGGCGCCATCGTCGATTGGCTCGACATCACGCAAAAAGGCAAGTTGCCGCTGTTGCGGCCCCCCGTGCGCGAGAACGAAGCACGCGTGATGCAGATCGACGCCGCCACAAGGCGCAATCTCGAACTGACCCACGCCCTGAATGGTGGCCGCGCCGGATCCTTGCTCGCCACCATCGACCGCACCGTCACGCCCGGCGGCGGGCGGCTGTTGGAGCGTCGGCTGTCGAGCCCGAGCCGGGCGCTCGACGTGGTGCAGGCGCGGCTCGAGTCAGTGCAGTTTGCGGTGGAACAGTCTCGAGTTTGCGCCGATCTACGCGACAGCTTGCGCAAGGTGCCTGACCTTGATCGCGCCCTCTCCCGCCTTGGGCTTGACCGGGGCGGCCCTCGGGATCTGGCGGCGGTGCGCAATGGCCTGGCCCAAGCGGCAAACATTGCCGAACGGCTCACGGACAGTGACCTGCCGCCGCTCTTGGCCGAGGCGGTCTCTGGCCTGACCGGGCATGACACCCTCCTGGACCTGCTGGATCAGGCATTGATTGCAGAGCCACCGCTTTTGGTGCGCGATGGCGGCTTTATCGCGCCCGGCTTTGACGGAGGCCTTGATGAGGCGCGACAATTGCGCGACGAGGGGCGCGGCGTGATCGCGCGGATGCAGGGCGAGTTCATAAAGCAAACCGGCATTCAGTCGCTCAAGATCAAACACAACAACGTGCTGGGGTATTTCATCGAAGTGACCAGCACCCATGCCGACCGCATGTTGGCGCCTCCGCTGAACGACCACTTCAAACACCGCCAGACCACTGCCAATCAACTGCGCTTTACCACCATCGCACTGACCGAGATGGAAACCCGTATTCTCAACGCAGGCGGGCGGGCGCTGGAGATTGAAAAACGGCTCTATGACGACCTGAAATCCGCGATTCTGGCGCGCGCCGCCGAGATCGCCCAAACCGCACGCGGGCTGGCGGAGATTGATCTGTCCACCGCACTTGCAGATCTGGCTCGTGCCGAGAGCTGGTGTCGCCCGAAAGTGGATCAGAGTCGCGCCCTTCGGATCACAGGCGGGCGGCATCCGGTGGTAGAGCGCGCCCTGCGTGCCCAAGGCGGCGCGCCCTTCATCGCCAATGAGTGTGATCTCGGCGAGGACAGTGATATCTGGCTGCTGACGGGACCGAATATGGCGGGGAAATCCACCTTTTTGCGTCAGAACGCGTTGATTGCCCTTCTGGCGCAAATGGGCAGCTATGTGCCGGCGAGATCAGCGCATATTGGCATGGTCAGTCAACTCTTCAGCCGCGTCGGGGCATCGGACGATCTGGCGCGCGGCAGATCGACCTTTATGGTCGAGATGGTTGAAACCGCAGCGATCCTCAATCAGGCGGATGATCACGCGCTCGTCATTCTGGATGAGATCGGTCGTGGCACCGCCACCTATGACGGTCTGAGCATCGCTTGGGCCACGCTGGAACACCTGCATGATGTGAATGGCTGCCGCGCGCTCTTTGCCACGCATTACCATGAGCTGACCAACCTCAGCGACAAACTCGCGCGCGTCGAGAATGCCACCGTGACCGTCAAAGAGCACGACGGCGACGTGGTCTTCATGCACGAAGTGCGTCGTGGAGCAGCGGACCGCAGCTATGGCGTGCAAGTGGCCAAGCTGGCTGGCCTGCCCGCTGCGGTCGTGGCGCGGGCAAGGGTCGTGCTTGAAGCCTTGGAGAGAGGCGAGCGGGAGGGCAGTGGCGCGCAACGGGCCCTGATTGACGATCTGCCACTCTTTGCCGCGATCCCCCCGCCGCCGCCGGCCCCGACAAGACGCCACTCGGTGGTGGAAAAACGGCTGGAGGATATTCTACCCGACAGCCTTAGTCCACGCGAGGCGCTCGACTTGATCTATGAACTCAAGGCCTTGGCGACCGACACGGCGAGCAAGGCGGGCTGACGCCCCCCGACACTCAACCCCGGTTGGACGACACCCCGACCTGCGCCGGTCGCAGGATGCGGTCATGCAGCATGAACCCCTGGGTCGACACCTGAATGATCTCGCCTGCTTTGGTGCCGGGCAGCGGGGCCTCGAACATCGCCTCATGCTGCTGCGGATCAAAACGGTCGCCGACCTGTGGATCTATCACGGTGATACCGTGCTTGGTGAAGACATTGCGCAGCTCGCGCAGCGTCAGCTCGATTCCTTCGAACAGCGCCGCCGATCCGGCGCGCTGCTCTTCGGTCACGGTTTCAAGCGCCCGCTTCAGATTGTCATAGACCGGCAACATATCACGCGACAGTTTCGATCCACCATAGTTCTCGGCCTCGCGGCGATCCTTTTCGGACCGCTTGCGAGCGTTCTCCGCATCCGCAAGCGCGCGCATGAACTTGTCGCGCAGGGCGTCCCGCTCCGCGCGCAGGGCGTCAAGCTCGAGCGCCTCATCGCTGATGTCTTCATCCATTTGCTCACGCTCTGCGGCGGCTGCTTCTTCGATATCGTCGAGAAAGCTGTCTTCTTTCGGCTCTGCCATTCTTCACCTCTAGCTCCGGTCGGAGATCAGTTTGCCCACGAGCTGCGCCGTGTAATCCACAATCGGCACAATCCGTCCATAATTTAGGCGCGTCGGGCCAATAACGCCCACCGCACCGATGATCTTACGGTCAGCGTTCATATATGGAGAGACCACCAAAGAGGAACCCGAAAGTGAGAAAAGTTTGTTCTCAGAGCCAATAAAAATGCGCACGCCGGCCCCCTCATCGGCCAGTTCCAGAAATTCGGCAATGTCGCGCTTGCGTTCCAGATCATCAAACAGGATTCGAATCCGCTCCAGATCCTTTTCTTCGGCGGTCGTGCTCAACAGATTGGCGCGGCCCCGCACGATCAAACGCTCGTAATGGTCGCCTTCGCCCTCCCACACGGCAAGGCCACTGTCGATCAGGTCGCGGGCAAGTTGATCAATCTCCTGCCGCCGTGCAGAAATCTGCCGTGCGATCACGGTTTGCAGATCCGACAACGTTTTTCCCTCAATCAACGCATTGAGGAAATTCGCCGCCTCGCGCATCGAACTGGGCGTTTGTCCCGGTGGTGGCGTAAAAATACGGTTCTCAACATGGCCATCCGAAAACACCAGCACGACAAGGGCACGGTCATGCCCAAGACTGACAAACTCGATATGTTTGATCGGTGCCTCATGTTTGGGCGCGAGCACCAGAGACGCCCCCCGCGTCACCCCCGACAGGGCCGCCCCGATCCGGTCGAGCGCTCCGGCGACATCCTGCGAATTGCTGCCCACGGTCGCGTCAATCGCCTGCCGATCGGTCACCTCAAGATTGCTGACCTCCAGCAGACCATCCACGAACATGCGCAGCCCCTCTTGCGTGGGAATCCGCCCGGCGCTGATATGCGGGCTGCCCAAGAGACCCATATACTCAAGATCCTGCATCACGTTGCGGATCGTGGCGGCGCTGACCTTTTCACTGAAATCCCGTGTCAGGGTCCGCGAACCGACCGGGTCGCCCTTGGCAAGATAGCTTTCGACCACGCGACGGAACACCTCGCGCGAGCGGTCGTTGAGCTGATCCAGAAGCGAACTGGCGTCATTCATCAGATGGTATTCCTGTCTAGGATGTCATTAAAGACTGAGCACGGCAAAGGTCAATCGGGGTTGCCATCACAGGCCTTGCACATATATCCCGGAGCCAACAGTGAAAGGGACATGTAATGCGACCTTCGGGTAGGAATTTAAGCGAAATGCGGCCAGTTTCAATCGAAACCGGTGTTTTGAAACATGCCGAGGGCTCCTGCCTGATCAAGATCGGCGATACGCATGTCCTCTGCACCGCCACAATCGAAGAGCGCGTGCCGCCTTTTGTCAAAGGGTCGGGTCTGGGGTGGGTCACGGCGGAATATGGGATGCTGCCGCGCTCGACCAACAGCCGCATGCGCCGCGAGGCAACGGCGGGCAAACAGGGCGGGCGCACCGTCGAGATTCAACGCCTCATCGGTCGCAGCCTGCGCGCGGGCGTGGATCGGGTCGCCTTGGGTGAACGACAGATCACGGTCGACTGCGATGTGATCCAAGCCGATGGCGGCACGCGCTGCGCCTCTATCACCGGCGGTTGGGTCGCACTCAAGCTGGCGGTTCAGAAATTGATGAAGGCAGGCGATGTGATCAGCGATCCGTTGATCGACCCCGTTGCGGCTGTGTCCTGCGGAATCTATGCGGGGCAGCCTGTACTCGACCTCGACTATCCCGAAGATAGCGAAGCCGGTGTGGACGGCAATTTCATCATGACCGGAAGCAAACGCCTGATCGAGGTGCAGATGAGCGCCGAAGGCTCGACCTATAGCCGCGATCAGATGAATACCCTGCTAGATCTGGCCGAACAAGGCGTTGATCTTTTGGTTGCGAAACAGCGCGAGGCAACGGGTGCGTAAATTCACCGACGATCGGCTTCTGGTCGCCACCCATAACGCGGGCAAGCTGGGGGAAATTACCGCCCTGCTTGCACCCTATGGTGTCGAGGTCGTCGGTGCGGCTGCCCTGGGCCTCGCGGAGCCAGATGAAACCGAGACAACCTTTCTTGGCAACGCGAGGATCAAGGCGCATGCGGCTGCGCGCGCCACGGGTTTACCGGCCCTGTCGGACGATTCGGGCATCGTGATTGACGCTCTGGATGGTGCACCCGGCGTCTATACCGCAGATTGGGCCGAAACAGAGACGGGTCGCGACTTTGGCATGGCCATGAACCGGGCCCATGACGCGCTGGTCGCGAGCAAACAACCGCAGCCTTGGACGGCTCGGTTCTGCTGCACTCTGGTCCTCGCATGGCCGGATGGGCATGACGAAGTCTTTGAGGGTACGGCCGAAGGGTGGGTGGTCTGGCCGATGCGCGGCGCGCAGGGTCATGGCTATGATCCGGTGTTTCAACCGCTTGGCCATGACGTGACCTTTGCCGAGATGGTCCCGACGGAGAAAAACCGGATCAGCCACCGCGCTGATGCGTTCCGCAAGCTGGTTGCAGGCTGTTTTGCCTGAGGATTGGCAAGAGGGGGGCTTTGGCCTCTATGTTCATTGGCCGTTTTGCGAGGCCAAATGTCCCTATTGCGACTTTAACAGCCATGTGGCGCGCGAGATTGACCAAACCCGTTGGTGCAATGCCTATTTGGCCGAGATTGATCGCTATGCCGCTCTTGTGCCGGGTCGGGTTCTGAACACCGTCTTCTTCGGCGGCGGCACGCCCAGCCTCATGGCCCCTGAAACGATCGCGGCACTCATAGAGCGCATCAAAGCCTCATGGCCCATGGCCAATGCGCCCGAGATAACCCTAGAGGCCAATCCCGGCTCGGTCGAAGCGGGACGCTTTCGTGCCTTTGCCGAGGCCGGGGTCACACGCATCTCAATGGGCGTGCAGGCCTTGAACGATATAGATCTCAAACGCTTGGGGCGTATTCACTCTGTGGCGGAGGCCCGGCAAGCCTTTGATATAGCGAGAGAAAACTTTGACAGAGTGAGCTTTGATCTTATCTACGCGCGCCAGGATCAAACCCTTGACGCCTGGAAGGCGGAATTGCGCGAGGCTCTGGCAATGACGGTGGATCATCTGTCGCTCTATCAACTGACCATAGAGACAGGTACGGCCTTTGGGGACCGCTATGCAGCGGGAAAACTGCGCGGCTTACCAGAGGATGAGACGGCGGCGGATATGTATGAGGCAACGCAAGAGATCTGTGACGCGGCAGGACTGCCCGCCTATGAGGTTTCAAATCACGCGCGGCCGGGGTCCGAGTCACGGCACAACCTGATCTATTGGCGCTATGGGGACTACATCGGCATCGGTCCGGGCGCACATGGCCGCATCACACGCAACGGACAGAAACACGCAACCGAGGCCCATCGGGCGCCGGGGCGCTGGCTCGATTCGGTGGAAACGGCCAGTTCAGAGCGTAAGCCAGTGCGCCTGTCAGGACAGGATCAAGCGGTTGAATATCTCTTGATGGGCCTGCGGATTTCCGACGGCATTGATCCGGGCCGGTTTGAGAAACTTGCAGGTCAACCGCTTTCGCCCACCGTCGTTGATCACCTGCAACAAATCGGGATGATCGAACCGCTAGGCACCCGCCTTCGTGCGACCCGCGCCGGGCGCGCCGTTTTGAATGCTGTGATTCGTGATCTGCTGCCGGACGTGTGAACGTCAGATGCTGAGCATTCCAATCAAACGATCCAGTTGATCCAGCGACGCGTAGTGAATCGTAATCTGACCGTTCTCCCGACCCGGGATGTGGTCAATCTGCACCTTCATCGTCAGATTTGCAGAAAGGTCTTCTTCTAGCGCCTTGGTGTCTGCATCTTTCAACGGCTCTTTGCGTGGCTTTGGCCTTTGATCGCTCTCCCTGAAAATATTGCCAGGGCCAGATTTGGCCAATCTCTCCGTCTCTCGCACCGAGAGCGACTTTTGAATCACCTGACGGGCAAGCGCGGCTGGATCGTCAACTGTGATCAGCGCGCGGGCGTGACCTGCAGAGAGCTTGCCGTCGCGAACATAGCTCAAGACCTCTTCTGGCAGAGCGAGCAAACGGATGGAGTTTGCAATATGGCTGCGGCTCTTGCCCAGGGCTTCGGCCAGCTTTTCTTGAGTATGGCCAAATTTCTGCATCAACTGCTGATAACCAGAGGCTTCTTCAACAGGATTAAGATCGGCCCTCTGAATGTTTTCGATGATGGCGACTTCGAGAACCTCTGTGTCATCAAAGTCGCGGACCAATACCGGTATTTGATGAAGCTTGGCCATCTGTGCTGCGCGCCAGCGCCGTTCTCCAGCGACAATCTCATACTCATCAGCACGACCGGACACCAGTCGAACGATCAACGGCTGAATGATGCCCTTTTCAGAGATTGACCGAGCAAGGTCTTCAAGCAAAGTCGGATCAAAGGACCGCCTCGGCTGATTCGGGTTTGGGCGGACCTTTTCCACTGGCACCATGAGATCCGGCCGGCGCGGCGTATCATCCTTGCGGGCGGTAACATCAGCGGACACATCCGCCATCAACGCCGAAAGCCCGCGACCCAATCCACGAGGCTGAGGTTTTTTGCTGGTCATAGGCTTGTCCTCTCCATTCAGGCCGCGATCCGGGCGCTGTTTTGCATCAACTCCTGCGCCAGATCGCGATAGGCCTGCGCGCCTTTGGACAGGGGATCGTAAGAGAGAACCGACATAGCATAGGACGGCGCCTCGCTCACCCGAACATTCCGCGGAATGCGCGTCTTGAACACCAGATCCCCCAGATTGTCCCTGGCATCCTGCTCTACCTGCGTCGAAAGATTGTTTCGAGCGTCGAACATCGTCAGGACGACACCTTCGATTCTGAGCGCTGGATTTGCGGTTTGCCGTATCTCGCGAATGGTCAACATCAACTGCGACAAGCCTTCCAGCGCAAAGAATTCACTTTGAAGCGGCACAAGAATAGAGTGCGCCGCGACCATGGCGTTTACCGTCAAAAGGTTGAGCGAGGGCGGGCAATCGATCAGAATATACTCGAACTCATAGGCATCCATCGCCGGCTGGCGCAAGGCGTCATGGAGAAGAAAACTGCGTTTCTCATTTGAAATCAACTCGATATCAGCAGAGGACAAATCCACTGTCGCTGGAATGATCGACAGATGGTCCACGCCGGTCGGCTGAATGACGTCGTCCAAGGAAATCTCGTCCAAAAGCAGATCATAGGCCGTAAACGTCCGGGCCTCCGCCTCAATTCCCAGCCCGGTCGACGCATTCCCCTGTGGGTCAAGATCGACAATCAGCACGCGCGCCCCGGTCTCTGCCAGTGCGGCGCCGAGATTGATCGTCGTTGTTGTCTTGCCGACCCCACCTTTCTGGTTGGCAACTGCGATGATCTTTGGCCCCTCGGGTCGCGTCGGATCAGGCACGGGCAACTCCTGTGATGGCAAAAACAACCGAACCGGTTTCTGTGACGCTTTTAGCAAGTTGATAGTCAAAGCGCCACTTTCTTTGTGCCGCTTTCAACTCGATTTCCCAAGTAGCGCCCTTCGGAAAGAGCGCCACGCCCTCCGCAGTCAGATGACGCTCAGCAAAAGCCAGAAGCCCATCAAGATCCGCGAGCGCACGCGCCGACAAGACCGTTGCCGCCTGAGGCTCTGCGGTCTCTATCCGCTCATTGAGAACGGTCGCGGCGGCCCCGGTTTCCCGAATAACCACCCGCAGAAAGGCTGCTTTCCGAGCGTCGCTCTCGATCAGCGTCATACGGTCCGGCGACCCGGTCTCTTGCGCGAGCACCGCAACGACCAGACCGGGAAATCCGCCCCCAGACCCGAGGTCCACCCAATGCTCGACAGGATGTGGCGCGAGATCGTAAATCTGTGCGGAATCCGCAAAATGTCGTGTCCACATCTGATCAAGACTCGCCTTGGACACGAGGTTGATGCGCGGGTTCCATTTGACAAGGAGGTCAGCATAGACCTTAAGCCGCTCCTGTGTTTCACGTGAAACATCAGGTAAGCCTGTCACGCAATCTTCTCCCGCGCTGCCTGCCGCAGCTTCGCCAGAATGAGGCTCAGCGCGGCCGGCGTCATCCCCTCGATTCGCCCCGCCTGAGCAAGGTTCTCTGGGCGCACATCCGCGAGTTTGCTTTTGAGCTCATTCGACAGCCCCTCGATTGACCCATAGCCAAAAGATGTTGGAATAACATAGGCTTCATCCCGCTTTAGCTTCGCGACATCTCGATTCTGTCGCTCGATATACGTTGCGTAAAGCGCGTCTTTGGCGATCTGTTTCTGCGTCTCAAGGTCGATCTCGGCAAACTCTGGATCAAGCTGCACAAGATCAGAAAACGTTACATCAGGATAGGATAAGATCTGGAATGCGGTCCGTCTCGCACCGTCATGATTTACATTCAAACCGAGATCTGACAGGTGCCGCGGCGTATAGCTTGCCGTTTCCAGCCGGAGCCTCGCAGCGCTCAAGCGCTCCATCTTCTCCTCAAAGGCCACTTTGCGCGGCGCGCTGACACATCCCAACTCAAGCCCGAACGGCGTCATTCTCTGATCTGCATTGTCCGCACGGAGCGATAATCGGAACTCCGCCCGAGAGGTAAACATGCGGTACGGTTCACTCACGCCTCGGGTCGTCAGGTCGTCGATCATCACGCCGATATAGCTATCGGTTCGACTAAACTGAGCGGGCGCGCGCCCCAAGGCCTCAAGCGCGGCGTTCAACCCTGCAACCACACCCTGAGCTGCCGCCTCTTCATAGCCGGTCGTCCCATTGATCTGGCCGGCGAGGTAGAGACCGGGCACAGACTTGACCGCAAGCCGACTATCAAGCGCGCGCGGATCAACGTAATCGTACTCAATGGCATAGCCAGGCTGTAGAATCTCTGCCGCCTCCAACCCATGGATCGACCGAACATAGGCCTCCTGAACTTCGACGGGCAGCGATGTGGAAATTCCATTTGGATAGATCACGTCATCGGAAAGGCTTTCCGGCTCAAGGAATATCTGATGTGAGCTTTTATCAGAAAACCGGACAATCTTATCCTCGATCGAAGGGCAATACCGAGGACCGATACCATCAATATGTCCACCATACATGGCCGAGCGCCCGAGATTTTCCCGTATAATATCATGCGTTTGCGCGTTCGTATGCGTGATCCCACAAGAGATCTGGCGCGCGGATGGTGCCTTGGACATAAACGAGAAAAGCGTGGGGTCATCATCGCCGGGCTGCTCTTCTAACCGCGCCCAATCAATCGTCTTGCCATTAAGTCGGGGCGGCGTCCCTGTTTTGAGACGCCCCATAGCCAGGCCGAATCCATCCAAGCGCTCCGCCAGCGGGATGGATGGGCGGTCACCCATACGCCCTCCAGGTCGGGACACTTCGCCAATATGAATAACCCCGCGCAAAAACGTCCCGGTTGTCAGGATAACAGTAGCACCAGAAATCTCGCTGCCATCTATCAACCGCACCCCAGCAACGCGCTCACCTTGCATCAGAAAATCGGCGGCCTCCCCCACAATTATGCTGAGTCCAGAGCAGCTTTCGATCTCCCCGAGCATCTCTTCGCGATAAATCTTGCGATCCGCCTGCGCCCGTGGCCCCTGAACAGCAGGGCCCTTGCGGCGATTGAGCAAACGAAACTGAATGCCAGCGCGATCCGCGACGCGCCCCATAACGCCATCCAGCGCGTCAATCTCCCGCACGAGATGTCCTTTGCCCAGACCTCCGATGGCCGGGTTGCACGACATGACCCCAATTCCGGATCGGCTCAAGGTCACCAACGCTGTCCGCGCGCCCATGCGTGCCGAAGCATGCGCTGCATCAGCACCAGCATGCCCGCCTCCAATGACGATGACGTCAAAATGTTTCACGTGAAACACCTTTCATTTGCCCAGACAAAAGCTGGCGAAGATCTCATCCAGAACGGTTTCGACATCAATGCGTCCTACCAGAGAATCGAGCGCGCGAATAGCCACTCGCAGCTCTTCCGCTGCGATCTCGGCCATTACCTCGCCGAGGGGCAGCGTGTCCAGACTAACTTGCAAGGCTTTGAGGCCACGCACCATCGCCTGCCGATGCCTCTCACGGGTCGCAAGCCCCGCGCCCATGGCCCGCGCTCCCAAAACAGCCGCAATCCGATCGACCAATTCCGATAGGCCCGCCCCGGTCTTCCCGGATACAGCGCCCATCAAATCACCGGAAATGTCCGCTTTGGCCCGGACAACAATATCATCAGCCTCTGGCACGAACTTAAAGTCGCCACCGTCTTCAATCAGGAACACGCGTAGATCCGCCTGTGCTGCGCGCGCACGCGCGCGCGCGATACCAATGGATTCCACCGCATCTGTCGTTTCTCTCAACCCAGCCGTGTCAAGCAGCGTCACCGGCAGCCCCGCCAAATCCATCCGAACTTCGATCACGTCCCGCGTCGTGCCAGCAAATTCAGAGGTGATCGCCGCGTCCCGACCCGCCAATGCATTGAGCAATGTCGACTTTCCAACATTCGGCGCTCCGACAATTGCTACCTCAAAGCCCGTCCGAATTCTCTCACTCACCGAAACACCGGCGATTTCAGCCTCAAGCCCCTGAATCACACCCTGAATTAGGCCCGTGACCTCTGGTGAGACGTCCACCGGCACCTCCTCGTCGGCAAAATCAATGGTTGCCTCCAGTAACGCGACCGCACGGATCAAACTGCGACGCCAGCCTTCACATCTTTCCCCAAGAGCACCAGAAAATACCCGCAGGGCCTGCTTACGCTGCGCCTCCGTCTCGGCCTCAATCAGGTCAGCCAGCCCCTCGACCTGCGCCAAATCCAGCCGCCCATTCTCCAATGCGCGCCGGGTAAACTCTCCTGCCTCCGCAG
>Ga0209345_10001255_pt1 | contig 30723 bp, 24 predicted proteins | sample Cruoilmetagenom7_FD_187294 | JGI IMG/M metagenome (GOLD analysis project Ga0209345, IMG submission 187294) | Oil polluted marine microbial communities from Coal Oil Point, Santa Barbara, California, USA - Sample 7 (SPAdes) (version 2) | ecosystem: Environmental > Aquatic > Marine > Oil seeps ...
ATGGCACTAACAGGTGAAGTTGGGGAGCTTAATGAGATATTTCAATGGCTTGATTTTGATGACTCTTTAAACCTTCCCAAACCAGTTTTAGAACATACAAAAGAGGAAGTTGCTGATATAGCTATTTATCTTATTCGTCTTTGTATGAAACTAGATATTAACTTAGAAGATGCAATTCATCATAAAATGGGTAAAAATGAGATAAAATACACTATACAAAGTTCAAGTGGTGACCAAAAAAAATATAGCAAAAGTCTTAATAGATAAGAAAGTAAAAATATATGAATTTAAAACAATACAAACAACAACTCATTAACCTACTAATTAATTTAAAACAATTTAATGCAAATAAAGCAGATGAAGATTATCAAGAGTTACAAAAACTTTTTAATGTAGTATATGAAAGTGGTGTTTTAAATATAACACATCTTGAAAAAAGTATACAAGATGACTACAAACTAGAACTTTTTACATTTCTTTCTAGTATCTCTGGTACATTATCTTTTTTAACTATACAAATATTAGCATCATTTAATATCATGGCAAAAAATCATTATCATAAAAGAGAATCTTATTTTCATAAAAAGTGTGGAATATCTATTAACCATCTTCGTGCGCCAGTAACTGTAATAAGTGGTGAAAAAGTTGAAGGTGGCTTTAAACTCAATGGAACTTTAACTTGGGCTAGTGGTTATAAAATATTTGACACCTTACTTATAGGTTTTCATAATAATGGTTTTGAATATGAAGCTATGGCAAAATTTGAACCTCAAGTTGGTTTTAATATAGGTGAAGCTGACGATACTTTTGTAGCATATGCACTTAATACTGTAAATATAGAACTAAAAGACTTTTTTGTAAAAGATGAAGATATTATCTCATCAAATGCCATAGGAAATTATACAAAAGTAAAATCAGCTTCAAAAACTGTTCATTTTTGTTTATATGGACTAGCTGTATCTGCTATTTTACAATCTCAAAACAAACAATTTATGTCTAAAGCTAGCTATGATCTTGAAGCTTTAAAAAATAAAATTATAAACTCTAGTGATACTTATGAACTTGATCTTTTACGTGTTGAGTTATTTAATTTAGTACAAGAAATAATTACTACAGCTATGATTTTAATAGGTGGTAAATCAGTATTAGCTTCAGAAACTTTACAAAGAGTATATAGAGAACTTATAATGTTTAATGCAAATGGTCTAAATGATACTCTAAAAGATATGTTTAAAACCAAATTTATAAATAGATAATTTATGTATCATATATCTTTTTTAGACTTACTTTGGATTGCATTCCCACTTTTATTTGTATATTATATCTATCAAAAATGGAGTAATGACAAAGTAACTATCCCTTATGCACTCTCACGAATGTTTTTACAACTTATACTTATAGGATATGTGCTCACCTATATTTTTGAAACCAAAAATTTTTATATTATTATTCTAATATTAACTATTATGCTTGTAGTTGCAAGTATAATAAGCTTACGCCCTGTTGCAAAAAAAAGTAAAAAACTTTATTTTTTTAGTTTTTTATCTATTTTTATTGGTGGAGGAATCACATTAATTTTTGTTATAGGGGGTGTTTTAAATCTTACTCTTTGGTATGAACCAAAATTTTTAATACCACTTGCAGGGATGATATTTGCAAACTCTATGAATAGTGTTTCTATATCAGCAGAGCGCTTTAATGTAGAATATGAAAGAAGTTATAAATATGAAAGTTCAAGAAATACAGCTTATAAAGCGGCCCTAATACCAAATATAAATACCCTCTTTGCAGTTGGACTTGTATCAATTCCAGGGATGATGACAGGACAAATACTTTCAGGTATTTCTCCAATTATTGCGGTAAAATATCAAATTATGGTTATGTGTATGATACTTGTAAGTAGCGGTATATCTACAGCACTTTATCTCAAACTATTACAAAAAGGAAATTAATGTCAGAGTTAGAAAATGAGTTTTTAGATAATAAAAATAAAGAAAAAGATATATGGAGAATGTTTAAAATCTTAAGTGACTTTACTGATGCTTATGAAGATTTAAATACTTTACCTCCTGCTATATCTATATTTGGAAGTGCTAGAACTTCTAAAGATGATCCAAACTATACAAAAACTTATAAAATTTCCAAAAGACTATCAAAAGAAGGATTCGCAATTATCACTGGTGGTGGTGGAGGTATTATGGAAGCGGGAAATAAGGGAGCCAAAATATCTGTTGGTCTTAATATCCAATTACCAAATGAACAAAAAATCAATAAGTTTGTAAAAAAATCTTTAAAATTTCGATATTTTTTTACAAGAAAAGTGATTTTTATCAAATATTCTGTGGCTTTTGTAGTTATGCCTGGAGGATTTGGTACTTTGGATGAACTTTCAGAAGCATTATGTTTAGTACAAACAAAAAGAATGGGTGCTTTTCCCATAGTATTGTTTGGAAAAGAATTTTTTACCCCTCTTGAAGAGTTTTTTAAAGTAATGTTGAAACACAAATATATAGAAAAAAAAGATTTATCAACTTATCTTATAACTGATGATATAGACGAAGCAGTAGCATACATAGAAAAATTTACTATAAAAAATGGATATAACTCATGGACGTAATAAAACTAGCTCACGGTAACGGTGGAGAAGAAAATAATAAACTCATTAGTGAAGTTTTTTATAAAGCTTTCCAAAATGAAATTTTAGCTAAAAGTGAAGATGCTGCAATTATAGAAAATGGAAAACTTGCTTTTTCAACAGATAGTTTTACAGTAAGTCCCCTATTTTTTAGTGGAGCAAATATAGGAAAACTAGCTGTCTGTGGAACTTGCAATGATTTAGCAATGATGGGTGCAAAGCCCAAATATCTCACTTGTAGTGTGATCGTCGAAGAGGGATTTTCAGTAGCTGATTTAAAAACTATTGTTACCTCTATGAAAGAAGAATTAAACAATAATGGTGCTATTATAGTTAGTGGTGATACAAAAGTTATGCCAAAAGGAACTGTTGATAAAATCATTATAAATACTACTGGTATCGGTGAGATAAAAAAAGCAAATATTAGTTCAAACAATATTACATCTGATGATATAATACTTATAAATAGAGATATAGGAGCCCATGGAGCTACAATCTTTACAGCTCGTGAAGGGATTGATATGAGTAGTAGTTTACAAAGTGATTGTGCTTCACTTTATCCTATTGTAAAGGCTCTAATAGATGCAAATATAAATATCACTGCATTAAGAGATGCGACAAGAGGTGGTGTAAGTGCTGTGTTAAATGAATGGTCAAAACAATCCAATATTTGCATAGAAGTAGATGAAGATTCAATTCCAGTAAGTAACGAAGTAAATGGTGTGTGTGAAATGTTGGGTTTTGAAGCAACTGCTTTAGCAAATGAAGGAACATTTGTGCTAGCTATTAATAAAGAAGATCAGGACAAAGCTCTTGATGTATTAAAAAGCTTTAATCAAAATGCAACAATTATAGGCAAAGTAACTTCTAAATATATACAAAAAGTAATTCTTAATAGTGCCTATGGAACATCTAGATTTTTAGATACACCAACAGGTGAATTACTTCCAAGAATTTGTTAGACTTAAATAAAATATTAAAAAGGATATAGACTAATGGCATATTATACATCATATGGTGCAGCAGGAGAGGTAACTGGTTCGTGTCATTTACTGACAATAGGTAAAATTAATATTTTGATAGATTGTGGGATGTTTCAAGGTGAAGAGAGTGAACTGAACTTTGAACCGTTTGGTTTTAATCCAGAAGATATAGATTATCTCATAGTAACACATGCACATTTAGACCATATAGGAAGAATTCCTCTTTTAGTAAAAGAAGGATTTAATAAAAAAATCATCACCACAAAAGTAACAGCTAGTATAGCACAATTAATGCTTAGAAATTCAGCGGGGATACTAGAAACAAAAAAAGAAAAACTCTATACAATCGCTGATGCTGAAACTGCATTACAGTATTTTGGTACCTATTTAGAATGTGATGAATCCATGATATTAGCAGAAGATATTAAAATTACTTTTAAAAATGCTGGACATATTCTAGGTTCTGTAAGTGTAAAGATTGAATTCAATGATGAGGGAATAGATAAAAGTGCCATTTTTTCAGGAGATATAGGACAACAAGAAAGAGTTATAACAGCTCCTATAGAGTATTGGGATAAAGGAAACTATATCTTTGTAGAATCTACTTATGGGTCATCTTTACATACAGAATTAAGTATTTCAATTGAAAGTTTTAGAGAACAGATATTAGAAACTTTAAATCATGGAGGAACAGTAGTAATTCCTTCTTTTGCACTGGAGAGAACACAAGAGATACTTTATCTTTTAAAACAACTAAGTCAAGAGGGTAAGCTTAAAAATATCCCTGTTTTTCTTGATGCACCTCTTGCTATAAATGTAACAAAAACATTTGGAAATTATCCAAAACTTTTTTCAGAAGACATTATGCGAATCATGCAAAAAGGTGAAAATCCTTTTGATTTTGAAGAGTTGGTTAATACTTATAGTAAAGAAGAGTCTCAACAAATAAATACTCATACAGAAGCAAAAATTATCATAGCTGGTAGTGGTATGTGTGAAGGTGGACGAGTTAATTATCACCTTATTAGATATTTAGGAGATAAAAAAAATCTTGTTTTATTTGTTGGATTTCAAGTAAAAAGTACCTTAGGAAACAAAATATCTAGTGGAAATCATCATATTAAGATACTTGGTGTTGATGTAAATGTAAAAGCCACAGTTGGTTATGTATCTGGGTTTTCAGCTCATGCAGACCAACAAGAACTTTTAGAATGGATTGATAAAATTGAAGATATATATTGTGTATACCTAATACATGGAGACACTCAACAACTTCAAACACTTAAACAAAAAGTAAAAACAAATTTAGATGAAAAAGTTCATATCGTTAAAATGAATGAAAGAATACATCTATAAATTTTATTTGCCAGATATTAGTATGGCTCGGTGAAGGTAATAGTTAATACGCGAAATATGTACACTCACACGATACAACCATCTTATAGCTTCTAGCCTATCCGAACCATCTGATACATCTAAATCTCCACTTGCTATTTGATTTGCTATCTCTTCCCTATAGCTTTGCTGTATTTGTTCTATTTTAGTAGTTAATTCCTGACTACTTTTTACAACATCACTCCATTTATTTGTTTCTTGAACCATTATTGTATCTATAATAATTATATCTAATTGTTGTATAAGAGTTTGTAACTGCTCTATACTTTTTGCACAAACTACTCTATCTTCTTCCTCTTCACATCGTTCATGTAATCGTTGAAGATGATCAATAATATGTATAATAGCAATTAGATAATCCCATTGTGGAGTAGCTTTGTCATGAATATGTATTTTATCTGCGAACTTATGAGTTTCATCTAGTACTCTTTGTATCTGTTTTATATTCATACGATTATATTTGGATTTATCATCTGTAATATTACTTATATGTCCCAAAATAGCCATATACTCATTTATAACACTTTGTAATAACATATTAAGTGCCATTTGTGGCTCTTTGAGTAACTCTTCATCTAAAGTATTTATAAATAAATTATCTTTTTCTTTTATAGTTTTTTTAATAAACCTTTCAAAAGTACTAGTAAATGGTAAAATAATCAAAACACTAACAATATTAAATGAAGTATGAAATGCTACTAAAGCAATCTCGCCATTTTCTCTAATGGCATTAGGTTCTATATATTCCCAAATTCCTATATAAGGGGTGATAAACAAAAAAGCACAAACAGCACTCATAAAATTATATATTACATGAGAAAAACCTGTTCTTCGTGCATTAATATTTCCACCAATTGTAGCCATAGCAGCTGTTACAGTTGTTCCTACATCCATACCAATAACTAAAGCAGCAGCTTGTTCAAAGTTCACAGCACCTCCATAAAGAAGTGTTAATGTTACTGCGATACCTGCACTTGAAGCTTGCGTAATCATCGTTACAATAATACCAATTCCTATAAGAAGAAGTCGTCCAGTAATTGAATCATCAGGTAGAATTTCAGGAGTCAAAATAGCTTCAAAACCTTTTACTGCATCTTGCATCGTATCAATACCAACAAATATAAGCCCGAAACCAGCAATTGCAAAACCAATAGAGGATAAATTATCTTTAGCAAAAAGTTTTAATATAGCACCTAAAAAGATAAAAGGCAAAACAACTGTTCCAAGACTAAATTTTAATCCAAAAATAGCCACTATCCAACCCGTAAATGTACTTCCAATATTTGCACCAAAAATGATACCAAGAGATTGTGAAAAAGTTATGATACCTGCCCCAACAAAACCAACAGCAGCTACAGTTGTGGCACTTGAAGATTGTAACATTGCAGTCATAAAAGCACCGCTCATTGCACCACTATAAGAACTTTTTGTAAAATTTAACACTATATTTCGGAAAGTATCTCCAGCTACAGACTGTAACCCTTTAGTCATAATAATAAGACCAACCAAAAATATACCAAGTCCACCAAGTAAAGTAACAATAACAAGTATTTTTGAAAAGTCAATCATATATGCACCAATATTTTTCTTCTAGTTTACATATTTTTTTATTAATTATAGATATAATAACTCCTAAATTAGAATAAGAAGGATAACTATATGCATGAATATAGTATTGTACAGTCACTCTTAGATAGTTGTGAAGAAAATGCAAAAGTAAATGGTGCTACAAAAGTGACAAAAGTAGTTGTAAAAATTGGGGTTATGAGTGGAGTTGAACCAGACTTATTGCAGACAGCATTTGATACTTTTAAAGAGGAAACAATCTGTCATAATGCTCAATTTATCATCAATATCCAAAAAGTAAAAATACTTTGTAATGAGTGTCAAACAACTAGTGAATTAGAAAAAAATGAATACTGCTGTCCGAAATGTAAAAGTACCCAACTAGATATTTTGGATGGAGAAGAGATGTATTTGATGCAGCTTGAACTAAAATAGCACTACTCTACTCTAACCAAGAACTCAGTAATCTTGGTTTTCCTAAAAAGTACCCTTGTCCATAAGTGATACCTGTTGCTCTTAAAGCTGGAATGACCTCAATAAACAGACATATTTTAGTTCAGTAAATTATTAGAATAATGGCAATAATAATTTTTTCTCTCATGGAACGCCTTTTTATAATTTATATCATTGTATAATAACTATTCTTAATTAAAATCTACCTATTTTAATTAACACTAAATGCAGTTAAGGTATAATTTTTAATTAACTATCTCAAATATGGAGTCTCTTTATGATATATGAATTTTGGAAAGATTATGAAGAATTACTTTCATACGAACAAGCATCTCTGTTAGACTATAGATTAGATAATATCGTTATTAAATTAAATGAGTTTTTTCAAAGATTAATTATTGAAAATATCAAAAAAGAGGAAATCACTTGTTATCTTGCAGGTTCATGTTTAAAATCAGATAGATTTGCAGACCTTGATATGTTTTTCCCTTCTAGTGAAGATCGTGATATTATTAATAATGCTATGAATAAAGATTATTTTGAATATGAAAACAACTCATATACATATAGATACAAAAATGATATCTATCAACTTGTATTTAGAGAAAGATTTGAAAATGCGACATTAAAAGAACTTGTAGATGGTTTTGATTTTGATTCAACAAAAATAGCATTTGAATGTTCATATAATACTACAAAAAGATTATTCAGTATAAAAAAATGTGATATGAGAATGGAATTTGTAAACTATATCAATACAAGAATAAATCATCTACAAAAAGTAAGTCTAAATCCTTTTGTATCATTGCAAAGAGCAATCTATTTTTTAAAAAGAGGGGATGATGTTCCTTATGATGTTTTTCTTCAAGTATGTTCAAAAATTGCTGACTTAAAATTAGAAAAAAATGAAGATTTATCTACTCATTTTATAAATTTACAAGGAAATCCTAATAAATTGACAAATATAAAAGATGCTATTAAACATTACATTGATGATCATAAAGAAAGTTTAGATAACAAAGGTTCGTGAGTTAACCTTTTATTAAATTGTGGATTATTGTGCTAAAAGATTTTTAGCAATGTTTGGACTTAGTCCAGATTTTGAACAAGCATTTTCAAAATTTTCATTTGATTTTAAAAGTCTTATTAAAACTTCTAATTTTTCGTCTTTTGTAATATTTCTTATTGACATTTTTTCTCCTTATTTTTTTGACTAACGAGGCAAAACTTTTCACATAAAATTGAAAATAAGTGGAGTAAAATAACTTTTGATTTTTAAAAGAAATTGAATTGGTTGCGGAAGCTGGATTTGAACCAGCGACCTACGGGTTATGAGCCCGTCGAGCTACCAAGCTGCTCTATTCCGCGATATGTATATTGGCTTAAAAAGTGGATGGGGTAGAGGGATTCGAACCCCCGAATAGTAGCACCAAAAGCTACGGCCTTACCACTTGGCGATACCCCAAATAGTGTATCTCTTTTTAAGTGCTGGAATTATAGTAAAAAAAAACATATATGTCAAGTGCTTTTAGGATAAATTTTAAAATTTGTGTTATAATCATAAAAATAAATAGAATAAGGGCAGAGTATAATATGTCAGCAATACAAAGAGTAAAAGAAGCAATAGAAGAGATCAAAAAAGGCAATATGGTAATAATGCTTGATGATGAAGATAGAGAAAACGAAGGTGACTTAGTATATGCAGCGGCATTAAGTGATGACCAAAAAGTAAATTTCATGGCTAGTCATGCAAAAGGATTAATTTGTGTAGCAGTTTCAAAAGAAACAGCAAAAAGACTTGATTTAAATCCTATGGTTGCAAGTAATACATCATCTTATGAGACTGCATTTACGGTTTCAGTTGATTGTGCAAAAGCAAGTACTGGAATAAGTGCAGGTGAAAGAGATGATACTATTAGAATATTAGCAAATCCTATAAGTAGTGCAAATGAATTAGTAAGACCTGGTCATATTTTTCCTTTAATTGCTAAAGATGGTGGAGTATTAGTAAGAACAGGACATACAGAAGGTAGTATTGATCTATGCAAGCTTGCTGGTCTTGCTGGGGAAGCTGTAATTTGTGAAATAATGAAAGATGATGGGACAATGGCTAGGCGAGATGATCTTGATATTTTTGCTAAAAAACATAATATGAAACAAATATACATCTCTGATTTAGTTGAGTATAGAATGGCTCATGAATGTTTAGTCAAAGAGTTATCAACAGAAGATATTACATTTTTTGGACATCAGGTACAAAAGAAAATATTTCAAGATCATTTAAATAATCAGCATACAGTTATAATATTTGGTTCATTGGATGAGACTAGTTTAGTAAAATTTCATAATGTTGAATCTGATATTAACCTATTTTTAAATGATGATAAACTTAACTCTATGTTAAAAGCTATTAATTTTTTAGAAAGTAAAAGTGGTGTTTTGATTTTCTTAAATAATAACCACGAAAATAAAGAAACGATGAAAGATTTTGGTATAGGTGCTCAAATATTAAATGCTCTAGGAATAAAAGATATCAAACTTCTTACAAGTGGAGGGAAATATTCTTTTGTAGGACTTAATGGATTTGGACTTACAATAAAAGAAGAGATTCCTATTTCATAAAAAAATTAAAAACTATTTTTGAAACTATTTCAATAAATTTACACTATAACAAAAAGAGACTACTTAGTTCTTTTTGTTATCATTAATAACACAGGCAACAATAAAAGGTCTGCAACTATAGCCATAAACATAGCAACCATAGTCAATATTCCAAAATATATAGTTGGAATAAAATTAGATAAAACTAAAATAGAAAAACCTATAATTATAATAGTAGATGTATAAAACATCGCTCTTCCAATACTTTTATGAGCGTTTGTAATAGCCTTTTTTACATTTTTGATTTGACTATACTCTATATTAAATCTATATATATAATGAATAGTGTCATCTACGGCAATTCCTATACTTATAGCCGCAATTGTAATTGTCATCATATCCAAAGGGATAGACATCCAACCCATAAATCCAAAAATTACCCCCACTGGTACCATATTTGCAATAATTGCAACAATAGCTATTTTAAAATCTCTAAACAAAATTAAAAACATACCAAATAATATAATTAGAACAATTCCTATAGTTTTAATCTGAGAATCAAACAATGATTGGAGCATATTATTGTACATCACTAAAAGATTTGATACTCTAAACTCTTCATAATCTGGATTTATCATTTTTGATATATCTTTATTAATCTTTTTTAAAAGCTGATCTCTTTGCAATCCAACTTGACTATCAATAACTCTTGTACTAATTCTAGCCATATTATTTTTAATACTCACATAAGGTGAAAGTATTACATCTTTGTATTCAGGAGGTAACTCTTTATTCAAAAGTGCTAAAGCAACTCCATCTAACTCTTTTCCCTCATTTAATGATTTTCCAACTTCTACTAAAGTTGCTATTGATAAAACTTTTCCAATTGGTTCTAAAGAATCAAGATAATGATGTATTTCTTTTATCTTCTCAATTTTAGAAGCTGTAAACCAATATTTTTCTTTATCATCTTGTGTTAATTCAAATTCATCTTCAAAACTATCAAGCATAGCATCTGTTTTAACATCTACTTTATCTATCTCGTCACTATTATCTTTAAAAGTTAATACAACATCTAAAGGTGTAGTTCCTCCGAGTTTTTGATCAATAAGTTTCATCCCTTGATAAATTTGTGTATCTTTTTTAAAATAATCAATAAAACTATTCTCGACTTTTAATTTAGTAGCTCCAGTAATAGAAAATATCACAATAATAATTGTAACAAATAAAATAGTTTTTTTATAATCGAACACAATATTTGCAACTTTTGAAGTAAAAGGTATATCTGATTTAGAAAATCTATCTTCTTTACTCTTACTAAGAAAAGACAATAAAATAGGAAATAAAATAAATGTTGTAAGAAGTGATATAATAATCCCAACACTCATCATCCATCCAAAATGAATAATTGGTAAGATATTACTAAATACTAAAGAACTAAATCCAGCAATTGTAGTAACAACAACAAAAAAAGAGGGTTTTGCCATAGATAATACAGTATTTAATACCAATAAATTTTGTGTATGTGTAGGATGCAAAGTGATAAGTTCTTTATATTTTATAATTAGATGCACAACCAACGACATATTCATAATAAGCTGTAGTGATATAAAATTAGATGAAACAACTGTAATTTCCCAACCCATAGCTCCAAATAATCCACTTGTAATTATAATTGATACTGTTGATATAAGTAAGGGCAAAAATACCCATCGAATCTCTTTAAATAATATATAGAGTATCACAATTAATAAAAGAACAATGACTATACCAAAAATTTCAAGATCACTACGTACAAACTCAACCATATCATCTGCAACCATATTTGCTCCACCTAAATGAAGTTTAGCAGAAGTATTAGTTTCATATTTTAATAAAATATCTCTAATATGAACTATCAAATTATGATTTTTTACCCGTAATATATCTCTATATTTTTTTAACTCTATTTTTACATTTTGATAATTTTGTTGTTCTAAATCTGTAAGCTTTTTTTGTTTTTTTAACTTTATATATTTATCTTCATTTTCTATAAGAGTTGCATATTTTTCATCTCTTGTTATATTAACCATTATAGATGTTGTGTGAAAATCATCACTTACAAGATTTTGTTTATATATTGCACTTTCTAAAAACTCATTTTTTACTAGTTTTTTATCAACACCTTCACTTTGTAAAGTTTTAATATCTTTTATCAACTCATTAATAGGTTGAGAGGGAGATTGCAAAAGAGGAACAGTAAGAATTGAAGTTATTGATTGAACATTTTCTAGTTTGGATATTTCAGTAGATATATTTTGAATATTTTTTAAATTTTCTTCACTAAGTAAATAGTCTTCTATTGTATAAGTTACTAAAAAAAAATCATTTGCAGTAAAATTTTTTCCAATTTTTCGCATAAATTCTAAATCTTTATCTCCCTCAAGCAACAATGTTTGAGCACTTGCATCTATCTCCAACTTAGAAACATTTGTTCCTATAAGTATCATACAAAAAACAAGTGACGATAAAAATAATTTTGGAAACTTTAAAAAATAATTATCATATAATCTTGCTATCATATTAAATTAAAAGTCTTCTAGTGTTGCTATAAGTTCATCAATAGTTTTTGTTTGTAAAAATTCACTAAATTGAGCTCTATCAGTTTTTAAAATACTGATTCCTAAGATAGTTACATCATAGATAAGCCAAGTATCTTTCCCCTCTCCTTGTTTTGAGGGTTTATAATATTTATAACTTATTTCTAGTTTATCTTCTGGGCTTACTATATTTGTAACTAGTTCTATTCTATTATCTTTTGGTTGATTAATTTGTGTTACTTCTATAACTTGGTCATGATAAGCATCTAATTTTGAAGAGTAAGACTGCTTCATTCGCTCCACATATAATTTAACAAATTTTGCTTTTTGTTCTTGATTCAATTTAGCCCATTCACGACTTCCAAGACTTAACTTTGCCATAATTTCAAAATCAAATGTAGGGGTAAGAAGTGCAACTATTTTACTATTTCTCTCATCTTTACTCAACGTTTCATCTTGTACTATAGTAGTAACTTTTTGTATTTTTTGTAAAAAAAGTTCTTTTAACTGCTCTTGCTCATTTGCATACAAACATTCTCCCAATAGAATTGTTGTAAATAAAATTAAAATTAATTTTTTTATAATTTTCATCTTTTTATTCCTTTATTTGTTTTTCTCTATATTGTTCATACGAATCCCTTAAATAGGGATATAAATCTATAGCATCTTTTTTCATATTTTCATAATGTTTATAAGTAAATGAAATATTATTTACTTGTTCAAATAGTTTTAGTCCTATAGAATCTCCATAATTATTCACTAAGTTATGAGCTCTATCTTCATAATATGAAGTGGGATTTAAATAAGCATCAACACCAAAAGATCCAATGCTATCTCTTAGATTTGATGGACCAAAAAAAGGCCATACTATATGAAAACCACTCCCAACTCCCCAATATCCTAAAGTCTGTCCAAAATCTTCATTGTGTGGATATATTTTAAAATGTTCTTTCCCTATATCATAAAAACCAAAAAAACCAAGGGTACTATTTAATAAAAATCGTTGTGTTTCTTCTAATGTATTTTCAAATTTAAATTGTAAAATATTATTGACAAAACGAATTGGAAACAACAAATTGTGAAAAAAGTTTTTTACACTTTTTCTAATATCTTCATGGACAACATTACCATAAGTTCTTGCAACTGGAGATAAAACATATTCATATGTTTTATCATTAAAGATAGTTATTACTCTATTATATCCACTTAAAGGGTCTATTCTTTTTTCAACTTTTAATTCATCTTCAAACTCATCAAATGAATCACTACTATAAATAGTTGTAGAAAATAGTAATAATAAAAAGCCAAATATCAATCTCATCATCATCCTACTTTAAAAGTTTTTTTAGTTTTGCAAACTTCTGTTAAAAAACAGTGTTCACAGTCAGGTTTCACAGCTTTACAAATATATCTTCCAAACAACACCATCGCTTGGTGAAAAATATGTAACTCTTCTTTGAGTTTTTTGACTAATTGTTCTTCTGTTTGTTCCACTGTCTTACCATCACTTAAGCCTAGTCTATGAGAAACTCTAAACACATGAGTATCAACAGCCATTAAGTTTGCTCCATCTGCTTCAATCATAAAAACATTTGCAGTTTTATTTCCAACTCCTGCAAGTTTGATGAGCTTTTTTGTATCGTGTGGTATCTCTCCACTATGAAACTCTTGTACCGATTTTGCCATTGAAATAATATTTTTTGCTTTATTATTAAAAAAACTACAACTTTTTAACAACTCTTTTAGATCTTCTAAAGAGGCTTTTGACAACTCTTCTGTTGTTGGGTACTTTTCAAAAAGTGCTGGGGTAATTATATTTACCCTTTTGTCTGTACATTGTGCTGATAAAATAATAGCAATCAAAAGTTCGTAATCATTGTTATAACTAAGCTCTGTAACAGCATCACTATAATGCTCTAAAAACTTATCCCTTATAAACTTAATATCTTTTTTTGTTGCTTTTTTACTCATGGACGAGATTATATCTAAAATTAGCTTTTTATTTCAAAATTATATTTATTATTTTTATAGCTAACTTTAATGCTTTTGCTCTATGCCCTAATTTTTTTTTAATTTTTTCATCTAAAATTCCTAATGTAGTATCATAACCATCTGGCATAAAAAGGGGATCATATCCAAAACCACCCTCTCCCATACTCTGTGTTATCACCTCTCCGTACATCCAACCATGTGTTGTAAAAACCTCGTTTTTATAAGCTATAGCTAAACAAGCAGTATAATATGCAGTGGTTTTCTGAATATTTTTCTCTTTTAGTTTCATAATTAATTTATTATTATTTTCTTGATCAGTTGCATTCTCACCTGCATATCGAGCACTAAATATATTTGGTTCATTATTTAAAGCAGGAACAGTTATTCCACTATCATCAGCAATAACAATAAAATTGTCTTCTTCAATTTTTTGAAGTTTATCCATCACTGCTTTTGCTTTTATTATTGCATTTTCTTTAAAACTCTTCCCATCTTCTACAATATCAAATTTTCCTAATATATCACTATATGTAACCACCTCATATTCTGGTAACAAATTTTGTATCTCTTTTATTTTACCTTTATTTGATGATGCTACTACTATTTTCATACGTATCCTAAATAATTTTTTAAAATATTAACATAATAATATTTACATTTAAACCAATTAACTTACATTTAGCTATAATCGCAAAAATTTATTATAAGGCTTATAAAAATGTTTAAAACTATTATGCCATTAAGTTTAATTATCTCATTTAGATTTTTAGGACTTTTCATCGTGCTTCCACTTATCTCTGTATATGCTTTGAGTTTACCAGGAGCTACAACTACTTTAGTTGGTATTGTAATTGGTGGTTACGCAATAACACAAATGATTTTTCAAGTTCCATTTGGAATTATGAGTGATAAACTAGGGAGAAAAGAGACTATTATTATGGGTCTTTTACTTTTTGCTATTGGTTCAATTTTTTGTGCAATTGCTACAGATATGCTTACACTTCTTCTTGGAAGATTTTTACAAGGTGCTGGGGCAATCGGTGCTGTTGTGACAGCTATGATTAGTGATTTAGTCAAAGAGGAACAAAGACCTAAAGCTATGGCTTTAATGGGTGGAAGTATTGCAGCTAGTTTTGCTCTTGCTATGTTATTAGGACCAATTATTGGAGCGTATGCTGGTATTGGAAGTTTGTTTTATCTTACTGCTCTTTTAGCAATTGCATCTATATTTATTTTAATAAAACTTGTACCAAATGCTCCACATGTAACTCACACTTATCATAACCATAGTAAAACAGCTTTTTTAATGAAACCTGAATTGATTAAAATGAATATTACAAACTTTTTGCAAAAAGGGATGATGACCTTTGCTTTTATGATAATTCCAATAGTTCTTACAAAATCATTTGATTGGGAATTAACTGACCTATGGAAAATATATCTACCTGCAATGATTGCAGGTGTTTTAGCTATGGGTCCTGCTGCAATTCTTGCTGAAAAAAAAGGAAAATACAAAGAGGTACTTCTAATAGGAATTGTATTTTTTGCACTTTCGTTTTCTTTTATTGGCTATGCAAATACACAAATATTATTTTTAGTAGGTATTATAATCTTTTTTATTGGATTTAATATGCATGAACCTATTATGCAAAGTTTAACAACTAGATATATCAAAGTACATGAAAAAGGAAAAGTATTAGGGGTATTTAACTCTTTTGGTTATTTAGGAACTTTTATAGGTGGTTTTGTAGGTGGAATGTACCTAAAAGAAGTTGATGGAAGTTTTATACAAAGTTTACATGACATCTCTATAATTATAGTAGCCATCTCTATTGTATGGTTATTTTTGATTTTCACTTTACCAAATCCTTTAAAAAAGAAAAATATCTATATTGATATTGATGAATGTGATGAAAATAAGTATATCTCATTAGATACACAAGTAGGGATTGATGAGTGGTATCTTAATAATACGGAAAAACTTCTAATTGTAAAATATGATGAAGATATAACAAATGAAGAGAGTATTAAAAAAGTACTCAAATAGTATTAACATTACATTAATAGATATGATATAAAATATCACATATTTACACGAGGAAAACAGATGTTTGAAAAATTTTTAAGATTTTTTATTGATAATGCAAGGATGAATTATGTTCTTTTTATATTAATTTTTGCAATTGGAATTTGGTCTTATATAAAAATGCCAAAAGAGATTTTTCCAACATTTGATATGGATATGATTTCTATTAATGGTTCTTACAGTGGTGCTAGTGTTGATATTCTGGACAAAATGGCAGTGACTGAAATTGAAGACAATGTGAAGTCTTTGGAAGGGGTTATTGAAACTACTACAGTAATAAGCCCTGGGAAATTTTCGATTATCTTAGAACTACAAAAGGGAAAAGATAGATATGCAATGTCTGATAAAGTTAAAGATGCAGTAACCTTAACTAAAAGCAACCTTCCTAGCGATATGGATGAACCATCGGTTACAGTGATTGAAAGGAGTAGAGACCTTATAAATATCTCACTTACTTCTGAAAAATATAGTGTAGATCAAATGAAAAATTTTGCAGATGATTTCAAAAGCCAAATTTTAACAATAAGTGGTATTAGTGAAGTTACTGTTTTTGGGGATAGTGATAAATATTATGAAATACTTTTAGATGATAAAAAGCTTGAAGCCTATGATATAGATAAAAATGAGCTATTTAATACTATTGGTACATTGTCCTATATATTCCCTATTGGAAAAATTGAAGGGGCAACAAAACACTATTATATCTCCACCTATAATGGAGCAAAAACAGCAAATGAATTAGCAAATACACTTATAAAATTATCAAATGCTACACTTTATTTACGAGATATTGCATCAATTAAAAAAAGATATGAAGACTCCGACACCCTATACTCTTTCAATGGTAAAAATGCTATCTCTCTTGCAATAAAACAACTTGATAGTGCAAATGCTATGAAAATATCTGAAGATATTAATAAACTTATACAAAAAGTACAACCCAAACAAGAAAATATAAATATTAGTATTAGTGATGATAATAGTGATAGAATTAAAGAGAGACTTGATATTGTTGGTTCTAACATATTAATTGGAATTATTGCTATTGTTATTCTTATTTGGTTACTTATAAATGGAAGAATGTCTTTTATTATTTTTATAGGGATTCCTACATCTTTTGTAATTGCTGCTATTTATATGTATTTACTTGGTTATAGTATTAACCTTATCTCCCTTGTTGGGGTTTTAATTGCAATTGGTATTGTTGTTGATGATGCTATTGTTGTAAGTGAAAATATTCAACAACACATTGAAGAGGGGTGGGAGCCTAAAGAAGCTGCAATTGCAGGGGCAAACGAGATGGTAAAACCTGTTACAATTGCAAGTATAACCACTCTCTTCTCTTTCTTACCAATGTTAATGATAAGTGGAACAATGGGAGAGGTTATGAGACTTATCCCTATTGCACTTTCCGCACTTGTAGTTGCTTCACTCATTGAATCATTTATATTTTTACCTATTCATGCTTCACACACACTTAAAAGTGGTGTAAAAGTAACCGATTGGTCACTTCTAAACAAATCTTATAATGAAGTTATCCATTTTTTTATGAGATGGAAAAAATCATTTTTAGTTATATTTATAATTTTAGTACCTCTATTAACAGTAGCTATGGTAAAAAACTCTAAATTCCAAATGTTTCCAAGTTTTGATGCAGATGATATAAAAATATCAATAAAAGCAAATCAAAATACAACATTAGAAGAGTCATTTGAGATTGTAAGAAAAATTGAAGCAGATTTAATAGCAACAAAAGACCAATACCATATAAGAAGTATAGATTCAAGGGCTGGATACAGAAGAGATAGTGGGAATAACACAGAAAGGTTTCCTTATGTTATGTATATGACGGTGGAGCTTCATAAACTTCAAGCGAATAACTTTTTAGATAAATATATCACTCCAATTTTAAGTATTTATTATAACCCTGAAGAGAGAAGTAGAACAAAAACATCTCAAGAAATATCAAGAGAATTAACAAAATTTTTAAATGAAAAGAATTATAAAAAACAATTTAATCTTACTGAAATTGCAGTATTAGAGCGAAAAGTTGGACCAATAAAAGCAGATATTAAAATAGGTCTTGTATCAGATGATGATGATAAAATTATAAATTCATTAGAAAAACTTACAGAAAAATTAAAATCTATTAAAGGAACTAAATCTGTAGCAAATTCAGCAAAATTTGGAATTGATGAGATTAAACTAAAAGTAAATTCATACGGTGAACAGTTAGGTATAACGGAATCAAGTATTGGAACTTATTTATCAAATCTTTATTTAACAAAGAAAAAATCAGTTTCATTTGATATAAAGGATATGCTTGATATTAAGATAGAATCACTTAATAAAGATGACTTTGAAACATTTAAAAACACACCTATTCCAATAAATAATGAAACTGTACGACTAAGTGAGATATGTGACTTTGTTATAAAAAAATCATTTGAACAGCTTGCAAAAGACAATGGAGAAAAAAATTTTTATATTTATGCAAATGTAGATACAAAAATCATCACTTCTACTGAAGTGATGGAAGAAATTCAACCACTTTTAGATGAATTTAAAAAAGATGGTATTAAATTAGTGTTCAAAGGGGAAGCCGAAAAGAAAAAAGCGTTGGCCTCTGATATGCTTGCAGCTGCTGCTTTAGCCTTAACTCTTATTGTGCTTTCTATGCTTTATTTATTTAATTCATTTAGAGAAACAGCAATTTTAATGTCGGTCATTCCTTTTTCGTTTTTAGGGGTACTTATAGGGCATGAAATTATAGGGCTGAATCTCTCGATGCCATCAATTATTGGAGCATTAGGACTTGCTGGAGTTGTTATTAATGATGGTATCATTATGATGACTTATTTAAAGAAAGCAAAAACTATTGAGGATGTATTTATTAGAGCAACAAAAAGATTTAGACCAATTGTTTTAACAACTATTACAACTCTTATTGGTATGAGCTCTTTGATATTTTTTGCAACAGGACAAGCAGTAATTTTTCAACCAATTGCAATTGCACTTGGATTTGGACTAGCTTGGGGAACAATATTAAATCTTATATATCTTCCTGTACTTTATACTTTTGCACATAGATTAAAGTAGATTAAATATATTATAATCATCTTTTAGCTAAACTTATTGTCTATTTTTTATTAAGGAAAAAATTTGTTTAAAAAACTTATATTATTATCTACACTTACTGCATCATTGTTATTTGGTGATGGTTCATTTGAAAATATTCAATTTGAAGGATTAACTCAAATATCAAAAGAAGTTGCTTTAGAAACTATTGAATTAGAAAAAGAAAATCATTACACTAATGAAGAGATTAATACAGCCATAACTAAGTTTTATAACTTTAATTATTTTCAAGATATTTCTGTATCTACAGAAAAAAATGATTTGATATTTAAATTTAAAGAATATCCTTTTATTTCTCAACTAGATATGACTGGGTATAAAACAAGGGATGATGAGTTAGAGGTACTCTATACCTCTATGAACATAAAAAAAGGGGCAATGTATACAAAAAAAAGAGTAGAAGTAGCAAAAAATGCTCTTTTAGCAGCTCTTGACAGAGATGGGTATATTAACTCTGTAGTTGAAATAGAAGTTGAACCAACAAGCGAAACAAGTGTTGTTGTAAAATTTAATGTTAATAAAGGTGAAGAGATTATTATCAAAAAGGTTTTATATAAAGGTGCAACTGTATTTAATAGTAGTGATATAGAAACAGTAATTGCTAATAAAGAAGAAGATTGTTGTTTTACATGGTTCTTTGGACAAAATGATGGTGAAATAGACTTTGAACAATTACAAATGGATAGTCCAAGAATAAGAGAATTGTACTTACAAAATGGTTACTTAGATACAAAAGTAACTGCTGCTTTTACAAAAATTGATTTTAATGCTAATAGTGCACAAGTTGAATATACAATAGCTGAAGGAAATCAGTACAAAGTAAATGATATTATTATCTATTTAGATGAAGATATTGTAAAAAGTGATACAATTTATCCAAAATTAAAACTAGAAAAAACTGATATATTTGATATTACAAAACTAAGAAAAGATCAAGAATATATTAAAACACAAGTTGCCAATAAAGGTTATGCTTTTACTGAAGTTAAATTTGATATTAAACCTAATAAAGAAAATAATACTGTGGATATTGTTTACAATGTAATTCCAGGAGATAAAGTATATATAAATGATGTCATTATTTCTGGAAATACAAGAACACTAGATAGAGTTATTAGACGAGATATATATCTAGTACCAGGTGATCTTTTTAGCTTAACAGATTTTAAAGACTCAAAGAATAAACTTCAAAGAACTGGATACTTTGAAAAAACAGAAATTCAACAAAAAAGAATCAGTTCTGATAAAATGGACTTAATAGTAGATGTAATTGAAGCTCCAACTGGTAACCTAATATTAGGTGGAGGATATGGAAGTTATGAAGGTTGGATGATAAATGCTTCAGTAAGTGATAAAAATATTTTTGGAAGTGGTATGAACCTTGGTGTTTCTATTGATTATTCAAAGATTAATACTGATATATCTGTTGCATTAACAAATCCTGCTATAAGGGATAGTGAGTACAGTGGTACAGTAAAAGCTTATAATGAAGATTCTGAAATTGATAACTATACTTCAATTTATGGAGATAGAGATACAAGTGAGACTGGTTTACTTGTAGGTGTTTCAAAATCAATAGGACGACATACAAGAGCTGGAATTAATTATGAAATATCTGATACTTCTATTACATATGAATTACAACCAGTACAAAATCAAGACTATTTAACAAGTGCAATAATTCCTTATATTAGTTTTAATAATACTGATGACTATTATTTACCTAGAGAAGGTTTTATCGCAGGTACAAGTTTTAAATATGCTGGTATTGGTGGTGATGCTAAATATGGATTAAGTAATACTTATTTTAAATACTTTTATGGATTAGAAGATTTAATCGATTATGATGTAATTTTTAGATATAAAAATAATATAAAAATACTTATGGACAATGGTTACTTACCAAATAATATGTCTTTTGCACTAGGTGGTCCTAAGAGTTTAAGAGGTTACGAATCGTATGCTTTCCAATCTGGTGATGAAGCGAATCATCCATATAAAAACTTTTTCTCAAATGCAATTGAATTAAGTTTTCCTATGATACCTAGTGCAAAAATGAGATGGGGTTTATTTTATGACTATGGGATGATTGGTGAAGAAGGTTTTAATGATATACAAAGATCTGGTGCAGGTGCATTTATCTCTTGGAATTCACCTGTTGGACCTATTCAATTTATATTTTCACAACCTTTGGATGATGAACCAAATGATCAAACATCAAGTTTTGAATTTAGTTTAGGTGGTTCATTTTAAAATGTCAAGCTTTAAAAGGATTACCAATCAAGAAGCATTGGACTTAATTCAAAACACCTCTTTAGTTGAATTAGGAAAATTATCAAGCCAAAAAAAAACACAACTTCATCCTAAAAAGATTACAACTTTTGTAATTGATAGAAATATAAATTATACAAATATTTGTTGGGTTGATTGTAAGTTTTGTGCATTTTATCGTCATGCAAAAGATGATGATGCTTATATTTTAACCTATGAAGAGATTGACAAAAAAATAGATGAGCTTCTTGAAATTGGTGGAACACAAATACTTTTTCAAGGTGGTGTTCATCCAAAACTCAAAATAGATTTTTATGAAGATTTAGTTGAACATATTCACAATAAATATCCCACAATAACAATACACGGATTTAGTGCTATTGAGATTGATTATATTTCTAAAGTTTCAAAAATCAGCTATAAAGAGGTACTTTCAAGACTAAAAGCAAAAGGATTAGCTTCTATACCTGGTGCTGGTGCTGAAATATTAAATGATGATGTAAGAGATATTATAGCTCCAAAAAAACTTGATACAAAAGATTGGATAGAGGTACATAAACAAGCACACTTATTAGATATAAAATCAACTGCTACTATGATGTTTGGAACTATTGAAACAGATGAACAAATAATTGATCATTGGGATAAAATACGACAATTACAAGATGAAACAAATGGCTTTAGAGCTTATATAATGTGGAGTTTTCAATCATCACATACAAAATTAGCAGAAGAATTACCAAATATACCAGCACAAAGTTCAAATAGATATTTAAGACTTCTAGCAGTTGCGAGACTTTATTTGGATAATTTTCCAAATATTCAAAGTTCTTGGGTAACCCAAGGTAACTATATAGGTCAGTTAGCACTCAAATTTGGAGCAAATGACTTAGGAAGCACTATGATGGAAGAAAATGTAGTGAGTGCTGCAGGTGTAGCAAACAGCATGAATCAACAAGAGATGATCAACTTAATCAAAGATATAGGGGAAAACCCTGCTAAAAGGGATACTGCTTATACTATTTTAGAAAGATTTTAACATGGCACATTCGAAGAATTCGATTTATAAAAAACTTTTTACTTTTTACTTTTTACTTTTTATTTTACAAGGAATATTAATGTCAGCGACACTAAAACAAATAGACTATAACAATACAAAAATTGCAACTATTTTTGAAAAGAACAAAAATCTTCCAATTTTCAATCTGCAATTAGTATTTACTAATAGTGGATATATTAATGACAAAAATTTAGCAGGTATTACAAATATTGTATCACAAATACTCAATGAAGGGACAAAAACAGATGGAGCGGTAAAATTTGCTAGAAAATTAGAAAACGATGCAATATCTATACATACATCAACTGGATTTGAAACTTTTGTTATAGAAGTAAGCTGTTTAACAAGTGAATATAAATCTGCATTAAACTTTTTAGCACAATTATTAGCTGATCCAAATATTACACAAAATTCATTGGATAAAATTAAAACTTTGCAATCAAGTAAACTCAAACAAAAAGAAAATGATTTTGACTACGTAGCTTCTTCAAAATTAAAACAAATTACTTACAAGAATACTCCTTTAGAGCATACAAGTTCAGGAACTATCAAAACTATAAACAATACAGAACTCAAAGATGTAAAAAAAAGGTTAAAAGATATTCTGAACATTGATAATCTTATAATTGCAGTTGGAGGAGATATTAGTTTCCAAGAATTTGCATCTGATATTAAGCCAGTTTTGAAAAATCTTAAATCACAAGGGAAAACAGACTTTAATAAAATTTATTTTTCAAAAGAAACTCAAGAAAAAATAATATTTAAAGAAACAGAACAATCATATATTTATTTTTCAAGTCCATTTTTTATAGATGCAGACTCACAAGAAAGTTATAAAGCAAAAGTGGCTTCTTTTATCTTAGGTGGAAGTGGTTTTGGTAGCCGCTTAATGGAAGAGATACGAGTAAAGAATGGTCTTGCTTATAGTGCTTATGGAAATATTAAAAATAATAAATCTCATGCAAATTTTTCAGGATACTTACAAACAAAACTTGATAATACAAAAAAAGCAAAAGTTATGGTAGGAGATATTATAAAAGAATTTGTAGAAAATGGAGTAACACAAGAGGAATTAGATGCAGCTAAAAACTTTTTAAGTGGAAGTGAACCACTTAGAACAGAAACTTTTTCTCAAAGACTTAATAGAGCTTTTCACCTTTATTATAAAGGATTACCATTTGAATATCCTAAAGAGGAGTTAGAGTTAATTGAAAAACTTTCACTAGAGGAATTAAATTCATTTATTAAAACACATAAAGAGATAGAAAAGTTATCATTTTCAATTGTAACAAAAAAGATAAAAGAGGAAAAAAATTAATGCTAAGGTTTGCACCAAATCCTAAAAAAGATTTACAGATAAATGATCTTAGGATTGCTTTGTTCAATCACATATTATCAAAACAACTTAACAAAGAATTACTTATAAAAGTTGATGATAGTGATACAAAAAAAAACATAGAGGGGAAAGATAAAGAGATATTAGAGCTTTTAGGACTTTTTAGTATAGATTATGGAAGAGTTATATATCAAAGTGAAAATATAAAATATCATACTCAAATGGCTATGAAACTCCTACTTGATAAAAAAGCTTTTAATTGTTTTTGTAGCCAAGAGGCACTTGCAGTTGATGAAGAAAAGGCTATAAAAGAGAAAAAGCCTTATCGATATAGCGGTTTTTGTGAAACAATTAGTGATGAGACAAAATTTAACTGTAATGCCCCATTTGTAGTGAGATTAAAAGAACCTAAACAACCTATTAAATTCACAGATAGTATAAAAGGTAATTTCTCTTATGAGCCATCTGATTTAGATAGTTTTTTGATTTTAAACCAAGACAAATCTCCAACTTCTAACTTTGCATCTGCTATTGATGATATGCTTTATGATATTTCAACTATACTTAAAGATGAAAAACACTTACCAAGCACATCACAACAGATTCATATACGAAAATCTTTGGGTTATGAAAAAGAGATAGATTACATCCATATACCAAATATTTCAAATCTAGAAGATAGTAACTCTTCATCAATTAAGTTTTTAATTGATGAGGGTTATTTACCTGTTGCAATTGCAAATTATCTTGTATTACTTGGATATAACACCCCTAAAGAGATATTTACAATTGAGGAAGCTATTGAGTGGTTTGATATAAACAAAATCGCAAAAGAACCAGTAAAATTTGATATAAATAAACTCAATTCATTAAACAAAGAACATCTAAAAACTATGGATGAATTAAGATTATCAAAAATATTAGGATACGCAGATAAAGATATTGGTCTATTGGCTAAAATATATCTTGAAGAGTGTAACACAACAAAAGAAATAAAAAAGAAGATTGATACTATATTTGCCAAAAAAAAGAGTTTAAAAGATTTTGAAGAGGAGTTAAAAACTTTAAAAGAGTGTTTACGAAAAGCACCATTTATAGAAAATTTTAACGATTTTAAAACATATCTTATTGAACAAACAAACTTAAAAGAAAATCAACTTCTTATCCCACTTAGATTTGCTTTAACAGGGGTAAAAAGTGGCCCAGATTTAAGTAGAATATATCCACTTATTAAAAATTATTTAGGAGAAATTGTATGATTGATTCATTAATCGTAGCATTTGCTACACTACTAGTTACTATTATTTCATTGTATAAATGGGTGATAATTATTTCAGCTATTCTTTCTTGGGTGCAACCAGACCCATATAATCCAATTGTTCAAATGTTATATAGACTAACAGAACCGGCGTATGCAATAGTAAGAAAAGTAATACCTACAGTATTTGGTGGGATGGATATTGCTCCACTTATTTTAATCTTTGGATTACAGTTTTTAGAGATTTTTTTACAATCATTATTTGCTAAATTAATCTAGTTTATATATATAAAATACAACCCTTATAAAAATTTAAAAATTGAAAGGTTCACTAATAATGAATGAAAGCAAAGACTTTTTACGCACAAAAGTTGAAGAGGATTTAAAGTCAGGCAAATATAATAAAGTTGTTACAAGATTTCCCCCTGAACCAAATGGATTTCCACATATTGGACATGCAAAATCAATTGTTATAAATTTTGGTATTGCAAAAGACTATCAAGGGTATTGTAACCTAAGAATGGATGATACAAATCCAACGACTGAAGATACAAAATATGTTAAAGCTTTAAAAGATGCTGTAAAATGGCTTGGATTTAACTGGCATGAAGATGTTCGATTTACTTCTGATTACTTCTCTAAAATATATGAATATGCAATACAACTTATTAAAATGGATAAGGCATATGTTGATAGTATAAATGAGGAGGAGATGAGAGAGTATCGTGGAACTGTTACACAAGTAGGAAAAAGAAGTAAATATGCCAAAAGAACTATTGAAGAGAATTTAACGCTTTTTCAGCAAATGAAAAATGGTAAGTTTAAAGATGGAGAACATGTATTAAGAGCAAAAATTGATATGTCAGCTTCTAATATGAAAATGAGAGATCCTATTTTGTATCGTATTAGACACGCTCATCACTTCAGAGCAAAAGATGAATGGTCTATCTATCCACTCTATGATTTTGCTCATTGTTTATCGGACTATATTGAAGGTGTGACCCACTCTATTTGTACACTTGAATTTGAAAACAATCGTGATATTTATGACTGGGTATTAGATACACTTAAATTAGAGCCACCTCGACCTTACCAACATGAGTTTGCACGTTTAGGTATTAATTATACAGTTATGAGTAAAAGAAAGCTTTTAGAACTAGTAAATGGTGAATATGTAAGTGGATGGGATGATCCAAGACTTCCTACAATAGCTGGATACAAACGAAGAGGCTATACCCCTAAATCTATTTTGAATTTTTGTGATCAAATAGGAGTTGCAAAAGCAAATTCTATGGTTGATGTTGCACAATTAGAATTTTGTATAAGAGATGATTTAAATAAGAAAGTACCTCGTGTTATGTGCGTACTTGATCCACTCAAAATAACAATTGAAAATTATGAAGGGAGTGAAGAGATAGATGCTTCATACTATCCACATGATGTACCTAAAGAGGGTAATAGAAAACTTCCTTTCTCAAAAGAGATTTATATAAACCGTGAAGATTTTAATGAAAATCCTCCAAAAGATTACTTTCGCCTTAGCCCTACGCAACCAGTAAGACTTAAACATGCTTATATTATCACTTACAAAGATGTTATTAAAGATACTAATGGCAATATTCTAGAGATAAAAGTTCACTATAATAAAGACTCTAAAAGTGGAAATGACACTAGCGGTATAAAAGTAAAAAGTGCTATTCAATGGGTAGATGCAAAAGAAAACAAAAAAATAGAGGTGAGACTTTATGATAGATTGTACTCTTGTGAAGCTCCTGAAGAATTAGAAGATTTAAACCCAAACTCTTTAAAAATCATTAAAAATGCTCTTATTGAACCTGCTGTTATAGATGAAAAACAAGATGAAAGATTTCAGTTTGAAAGGGAGGGGTATTTTTATGCTGATCCTCTTGATTATAGTGAGCAAAATCCTGTATTCAATAAAATTGTAGGTCTAAAAGACTCTTGGGGTAAAAAAAACAATGCAACAATAAGAGAAATGAAACCTCAAACTAAAAAAGTGCAAATAGATGGTAAAGTGACCCCTATGAATGAAGCAGAACAAATATTATTTGATAAATATATCAGTGAATTTAAACTCAATAATGAAGTGGCAAATACATTAGCTAGAGATACGTTCCTTTCAAACTTTTATGAAGAGGTGTTAGATATTCTTAATAGTCCTATAGCTATTGCGAATATTGTAACAAATGAAGTAGCAAGAATAATCAAAGAGAATCAATCAACTGAAATGAAGTTTAGTGCAAGACAAATAGCCCAACTTGTAAAAATGATTGATAAGGGAACTATCTCAAATAAAATTGCAAAACAAGTGTTTGAAAAAATGTCTCAAACAGGAGATGATCCAATAGAGATTGTAGAAACATCTGGATTAATTCAAATAAGTGATCCAGCTAAAATTTCACCTATTATTGATGAAATCATTGTAAAAAATCCAGATAATGTAGAGAAGTTCAAAGCTGGTAATAATAAACTTTTAGGTTTCTTTGTAGGACAAGTATTAAAAGCTACTGGTGGAAAAGCAAATCCAAAAGTGGTAAATGAACTTGTGGAACAAAAATTAAAGTGAAGTTGTAACTTCACTTTATCCTAAAAAAGAGATAATCTCTTTTTCTAGATCTTCAATATCAATAATAGTATCGTGTTTTATCTCTGCTTCAAATAGTTCTTCAATTTGAGTTGGTATTTTTAAATCTAACTTTTCAGATAGTATTTCTAATGCTTCTTTATCAGAATATTTTATATTATCTTCATTTAAAGCATTTAAAACAGTTGGAGAAAACTTTGTCCACTCTGCAGTTGAATATATCACCGTTTTAAGATTTTTATTTTCTCTTAAATCTTCGTATCCTTTGATACAAGTTGCAGTATGAGGATCCATCAAGTATCCTTCATCTACGAATTTTTTAATAGTTTTTAAACCATAAGTATCATCACTAAATGTAGCACTAAAATATTGTTGTAATACTTCAAGTTCAGCTTTTGTATGTTCAAAATACCCTTTTGTATTCAAGTCTTCCATAAGCTCTTTTGTTCTAAATGCACCGCAAATATCATAAATAACTCTTTCTATATTTGAAGATTTCAATATATCCATTGCAGGAGATTTTGTCAGTTTTAGCTCTTTTCCTCGAATGTCATAAATACCTAAAGTTAGCCATTGTGTTAAAATATTATTTTCGTTTGAAGATACTAGAAGTTTTTCAACTGGCAATCCCATCTTTTGTGCATAATATGCACCTAATACATTTCCAAAGTTACCACTTGGAACATCAATATATATTTTCTTACCAAGTTCTATTTCACCTTGTCTTAATAACTCTAAATAACTTTGAAAGTGATACACTATTTGAAATATAATTCTTCCAAAGTTCACACTATTTGCAGCACTTAATTTTATATCATCTTTTTGAAGTTCATCTTTAAAAGATTGACTAGCTAAAAGATTTTTTAAAGCATTTTGAGCATCATCAAAGTTTCCATTTATCCCTATTACTTTAAGATTTTTCCCATCTTCTGTAACCATTTGAAGTCTTTGAACATCACTTGTTCCACCATTTGGATATAAACATACAACTCTAATACCCTCTTTATTTTTAAAAGTATTTAATGCTGCTGGTCCTGTATCTCCAGAAGTTGCAGCTAAGATAAGATACTCTTCCCCTCTTTTTTTAGCAATACTACTTAAAATATAACCAAAAGGTTGTAATGCCATATCTTTAAAAGCACGAGTTGGTCCATGATATTGTTCATTTACAAATAAATCATCTTTTATTTTTACTACTGGTGATGGATTTTTATTATTATCAAAATTATCATACAAACTCAAAGCTTCATTGATAGTATCATCATCAATATCTATATCAAATGCTTTTAATATGTCATATGCCAACTCTTTATAGCTTGTATTAAGATGTTTTGTTAAAAACTCTTTCCCTAATTTTGGTATTTTTTTTGGTACATATAGTCCACCAAATGATGAACTTGGATTTAAAATTGCATCTGAAAATTCAACTTCTTGTGGTTTAACACCATCATTTCCTCTAGTTTCTATAAAACTCATTTATAAAATTCCTTCATATTATATTTCGCGATTATATCAAAAGTATTGTTAAAGGGTTTTAAATTGTAGATTTGCACATTATGTTTATTTATATTATAATGAAGAAGTAGCTGATAAATTAAATATAAAATTCTGAACATTCACACTTAAAGTGCAACATTCTTAAACGACTTTTCATTAGAAAAAAACTGCACAAAAACTGCACACTTAAAAATAACACAAAAAGAGAGTGCTTAAGTTATGCTAGTTAAAGCCTTATTTTATCGTACATTGTTAAAAAAATTTGATTATAAATTAGTGGCGGACGAGGAGAGATTCGAACTCTTTTTTAAAATATAGTTATCCCTTATTTAAAGGGTTTATAAAATAAATTATAAGCTAACAACCTATAAATAACTATATTTTTTGTACAGTTGTACAAATTATTTGTATTAATTATCTTTTTTTGGTAAATCAATTTTTGGCATATGAACTTTTGGTAAATCAACTTTTGGCATATGAACTTTTGGTAAATTAATTTGATCTTTATACTTTGATTTTCTCAAACTTGATTCTAAATAATTATATTCTCCAGAAATATTATCTTTTAATTCACTATAATGATTTGCTAAAATTTCATATTCCTCTTCTATATGTGTATGTTTATTTTCCAAGATTTCATAGTTTTCTTTTAGAATATTATTGTCATTTTCTAAAGTTCTATACCCATTTTTTATATTATTGTTTTCATTTTCTAAAGTTCTATACCCATTTTTTATATCATTGTTTTCATTTTCTAAAGCTCTATATTCATCTTTTAGGTTAGTATGTTTATTTTCCAAGATTTCATAGTTTTCTTTTAGAATGTTATTTTCATTTTCTAAAGTTTTATACTTATTCGTTATATCATTATTGTCTTTTTCTAATACTTCAATATTGTCTTTTATATTAGTAATTGTTTCCATTAAAACATTATGTTCTTTTTCTAAGTCATCTATTTTTGCTAATAATTTTTCTCTAGATTTAGTATTTTCTTCATTAATTATTCTTTCTTTTTCTATTTCATTTTTTACTATATCATTGATATATGTTGTTCTTTTTAATTTTGCTTTGTCAATCTCTTCTTGTTTATTTAAATACCTCATTAATTTTTTATGTTTATGTTCATCATGTTTATTTGAAATTAATATTTCATAAACTTTATTCATATAATAATTTAAATAAGGTAAAACATATATATATAATAAAGTAGCTAATATTGGTAACAATATCATTGAAGATAAGTTAAATGGAGTATCTTTTATAAATTT
>Ga0209345_10001256_pt1 | contig 30719 bp, 29 predicted proteins | sample Cruoilmetagenom7_FD_187294 | JGI IMG/M metagenome (GOLD analysis project Ga0209345, IMG submission 187294) | Oil polluted marine microbial communities from Coal Oil Point, Santa Barbara, California, USA - Sample 7 (SPAdes) (version 2) | ecosystem: Environmental > Aquatic > Marine > Oil seeps ...
ATCTGCGATTCAAGGGCGACCGGTTTGACGATCTAATGGCGGCGACCGCAATGGCGCGCGATCATTTCAACACGGTGCCCGGCCTGATCCTGATCGAAGACACGCGTCCCCTGCCCGGCATTGACTGGCAAATCGATGTGGATGTGGAAAAGGCCGGTCAATACGGAGCGGATGTGCTGAGCGTGGGAGCGATGGTGCAACTGGTCACGCGGGGTCTGCTGCTGGATACCATGCGGGTGGACACATCGGACGAAGAGATTGAGATCCGCGTGCGCCTGCCTGAAGAAGACCGGCTTCTTTCAACGCTTGATACGCTCAAGGTCCGCACCATTGACGGACTGGTCCCGCTGTCAAACTTTGTGACCCGCACCGCCGTGCCAAAACTGGCCGAGATCAGCCGCATCGACCAAAAACGGTATATGGACGTCAAAGCGGACGTAACACCGGGCCTGATGAAGATCGTCAAGGTTGCCCAAGCCGGTGATGACCCCGCCGCCATGCCAACGCTCGCCACCCTGCGCCCGGCCGGAGAGGACGCAGATTTCACCGACAATGGCGGGACAGGGTTCAAAATCACCAATCTTACCGCTGCGGCAGATGGTATCGACCTGCAAGAAGACTACAACGCGCTGAAACTGCGCCTTGTGCCGGTGAACGCAAACGAGCGGATCGCAGAGATTTCCAAATGGGTCGAAACCGCCGATCTGCCAGACGGCATCTCCTATGAATGGACCGGAGATCAGGAAGATCAGGCCGAAAGCCAAGCGTTCCTTAGCTCTGCCTTCACGGCCGCGCTGGGGTTGATGTTCATCATTCTCTTGGCCCAGTTCAACTCTTTCTACAACTCTGTGCTGGTTCTAATTGCGGTGGTGTTGTCCACCACGGGCGTACTGATCGGCATGCTGGTCATGGATCAGACATTCTCGATCATCATGACCGGAACGGGGATTGTGGCTTTGGCCGGTATCGTGGTGAACAACAACATCATCCTGATCGACACCTATCAGGAGTTCAGCCAGTACATGCCGCGGATCGAAGCGATCATCCGCACAGCACAGGCACGCATTCGCCCCGTGCTGCTGACCACCATAACCACGATGGCAGGTCTTGCGCCTATGATGTTTGGCCTAAGCCTCGATTTTGCCAACGGCGGATATACAATCGATAGCCCCACCGCGCTTTGGTGGAAGCAGTTGGCGACAGCGGTTGTCTTCGGCCTTGGTATTGCGACCGTGCTGACGCTGGTGGTGACGCCATCATTGCTGGCGATCCGTGTCTGGGCCTCTACCTATGCGATGTGGGTGGCACGCCTGCTGGCGCGCATGTCCATGGGCCGCGCCAGCCGTGCCGCACGTGACTGGGCGCTGCAACGCAACGCCCGCCGTCAAAGCCCGCAGGAGCTGATCTGGAGTGACGAAAATCTGGATCAAGACCCGCCAGCCGCGCATGTCAAACCGGCAGAGTAACGCCTGTTCACCGGGAAGTGACCGCAAGGCCCCTCGCGATATTCGCGGGGGGCCTTATGCTTTGGTGCAGATGTTCATTTGAAATAAGGATGTTTTCCATGCTGCGCTATTTTCGTCCCATTATCACCGCCACCGTGCTCGGCGCTGCTGCCCTGCCAGCCTCGGCCGAGATGATATCCAAAACCAGCCCGCATTCTGTCGCTGTCACCATAGACCGCCTTGCTGAAGCAGTGACCGGCGCGGGCGCGACCGTTTTCGCCCGTATAGACCATGCCGCAGGAGCCACCAAAGTGGACATGGACCTGCGGCCCACCGAGCTGCTGATTTTCGGAAACCCCAAGCTGGGCACACCGGCCATTATGGATGCGCAAACCGCCGGGCTTGATCTGCCACTACGGGTTCTTGCCTATGCTGACGCCGAAGGTGTCGTGCAAGTCACCTACCATGACCCGTCCACTCTCGCGTCAGAGCACGGCCTTGCGGTTGATGCCCCCTATCTTGCGATGATGACAGGCGCATTGGACAAGCTCACCGCCAAAGCTGTCGCGGCGGAATAACACTGCTAAACGCGCCTTGTTTTCGTTCCGCGCACCAATAGTCAGTCAGGTGCGCGGGAAAGGATGACGTCCCTTCCGAAGGGCTGCCAATGAGCTTACGGTCCAGCCCCTACTCTTCGGACTGCTGACGATGCCAAAGCTGGGCGTAACGCCCGTTTTGCGCCAGCAGCGCGTCATGGGTGCCGCGTTCTACCACTTCGCCTTTCTCAAGCACGATAATCGTGTCAGCTTCGGCAACTGTGCTGAGCCGGTGCGCAATGGTCAAAACCGTGCGACCCTTGCCCGCCTGCCGCAATGCATCCTGAATTTCATGCTCGGTCTCGCTGTCCAATGCGCTGGTTGCTTCATCCAAAAGCAGGATCGGCGGATCTTTCAGCAACGTGCGCGCAATGCCGACACGTTGCTTTTCACCGCCAGACAGCTTCAGCCCCCGTTCACCCACCGACGTCTCATATCCGTCCGGCAACGCGACGATAAAGTCGTGGATTTGTGCCGCTTTGGCCGCTGCCTCAACCTCGGCCTGCGTGGCGCCGTCGCGGCCATAGGCAATATTGTACCCGATTGTATCATTGAACAGCACCGTATCCTGCGGCACCACACCGATCTGCCGGTGCAATGAGTTTTGCGTCACATCCCGTACGTCCTGGCCGTCAATGGTAAGGCTGCCTTTCTGCACATCATAAAAACGGAACAAGAGCCGACCGATGGTCGATTTGCCCGAACCTGTGGAACCGACAATCGCCACCATCTCACCCGGCTTTGCCACGATGCTTACACCGTTCAGGATATTGCGATCCGCGTTATAGCCGAAATGGACATCGTCCAGCCGTACTTCTCCGCCTGTGACAACAAGTTCCGGCGCGTCGGGTTTATCGTTGATTTCAGCGGGCTGCTCCAGCAGGTCAAACATTTGCCCCATGTCGACAAGAGCCTGACGAATCTCGCGGTAGACAGTCCCGAGGAAGTTCAGCGGAACAGTGATTTGGATCATGTAGGCGTTCACCATCACGAAATCACCGACTGTCAGCGTCCCGTTCTGGACACCCAAAGCCGCCATGACCATCACGGCAACAAGCCCCACAGTGATAATCAGCGACTGTCCGAAGTTCAGAAAGGCCAGTGAATAGTTGGTCTTGATCGCCGCCTGCTCATACCCTGCCATGGCCACGTCGTAGCGGCCTGCTTCGCGCGCCTCTGCGCCGAAGTATTTAACAGTTTCATAGTTCAGCAGGCTGTCGATGGCTTTCTGGTTCGCATCGGTATCCTGATCATTCATCTGGCGCCGCAGCTTTACGCGCCATTCAGTTACGGCAAACGTGAACCAAACATAAAGGCCAATCGTCACTGCCACGACCAACAGATAGGTCACGTCAAACAGGATCATCAGAATGATCCCCACCAAGGCCAGCTCAAGGATCAGCGGCCCGATACTGAACAACAAGAACCGCAGCAGGAATTCCACACCCTTCACGCCGCGTTCAATGATGCGGCTCAGGCCGCCGGTCTTACGGGTGATGTGATAGCGCATGGAGAGGCGGTGGATGTGGTTGAATGTCTCAAGCGCCAGCATGCGCAGCGCGCGCTGCGCGACCGGGGCGAAAATAGCATCTCGTAATTGCTGGAAACCCACCCCCATAAGCCGTGCCATGCCATACGCAATGGTGAGGCTGATCGCACCCAAGGCAAACATCGGTGCGCCTTCTCCGGCCATCGCATCCACCGCATCACGGTAAAAGAACGGCGTCGCGACGGTAACCATTTTGGACACCACAAGGGCGATCATGGCCCAGATAACGCGCTTACGCACCCAGGCCATGTCCTTGGGCCACAGGTACGGCGCCACATTGCGCAGGACACGCATGGACGATTGCCGCTCCTGTTCGGCCGCAATGTCTTCTTCGGTCGTGGCGTGTTTGCGCGCGGCTGTCTGTTCGGATGATTTCTGGGCGGGGTCAGTTCTGTCAGCGGTCATGGGTATTCCTATGCAGTCACCCCACTACATAGGACTGTTCAAGGCTAAGGACCACCTCAGTTCGGCAGATCGAAGACCTGTCCAGGATAAATCAGATCAGGATTGCGGATGCTACCGACGTTGGCCTCGAAAACCCTCACGTACAAGGTGCCATCACCATAGCGATCACGGGCAATCGCCCAAAGCGTAGCACCGGCCTGCACGGTAATTGATTTGATCGGGCCATCAGCAGATGCGGCAGCCTGCGCCAGAATTTCGGCGGATTCTCTTTTGAACGGAGTTTCTACGCGGCTGCTGACCGCGCCTTGCGCGCTCACTTCGTCAACACGGAGCGTGTAGACGCCTTCATCCACATCCGGCAAATCCCCACGCCAACGCCCATGCTCATCAACCGGAAGGCTAACGACCGAACGGTTATCCAGATAGACTCTTACTTTGGTCGTGTCCGGTTGCGCTCGCCCCGTCAGTTGCACATCGCCAGCTTCGGAATAGCCAATGGTATCCAGAGCAACCGATGTCATAGCCTGGGGCGCGGCTGCAGACAAAAGGCTTACGCCCTTGGCATCGGACTTAAGAACAGCCACTTCGGCAGGTTTGGTCTGTTCAGGTGCCGCTGTAACCACTTCTGGCTGCACGGGCTCTTCCGTCTTTGTCCCCTCCTCGGCAATCTGTACCTTGGGGGCTGTCTCATCACTGGTTGACGTGGTCTTTGACGGCGCAAGAATGATTTCATCAAGTGAAGGCGTTACCGCCTTTTGCTCTTCGGCTTGGGCGGACAAGCTTACGATCTGCGCCGATTGCTTTGGCGGCAACATGGCAATCGCGGCAAATCCACCGGTGCTATCGGCTTTGGCTGTCGCAACTTCGGCCCCGTCGAGCAAGATTTTCACATCGCTCATCGGCTCTGCCCGACCGGCGATGATCGTCGTACCGTCAGGTTCTCTGCGCACTTCGTCGAAGCTGGGAACTTGAGCGCTGGCTGTTTCTTGCTTTGGCTCGACTGTTTGAACGGGCGCGTCAGGCTGCGGTGCGGAAACCGCGCTAACGACAGGGCCATTACCACTGCGGCCAAACGCGATATACGCCCCCAGCAAAAGCGCCGCAGCCATGCCGCCACCAGCGATAACCGCCCCTGTATTGCCGCCAAGGCTTGCCCAAATTTTGCTCATTCAACAGCATCCCTGTCCGGATCACGTCATCCACGCGTTGAGCCTTTGTAGCGGACGCGCTATCACGGGTCAAAAGCCCAGTACCTCGGGGCTGATTATTCCCTTGAACGTGATGTAGGAGCACCTAAATGCCCGTGAAATCGATTTGTGTCTTCTGTGGGTCGCGTCCCGGCGTTGACCCCGCCTATACCGCTGATGCCGAAGCTATGGGTAAAGGCATTGCCGCCAAAGGCTGGCGGCTGGTCTATGGTGCAGGCGATGTGGGGCTTATGGGCAGCGTGGCGCGCGCGGCACAGGAAGCAGGCGCAGATACGTTCGGCGTGATCCCTGCGCACCTTGTTGCGTGGGAAGTCGGAAAGACCGATCTTACCCGATACATCGTGACCGAAACTATGCACGAGCGCAAAAAAGTGATGTTTATGAACTCGGACGCGCTGGTTGTCCTACCAGGCGGAGCGGGATCGCTTGATGAGCTGTTCGAGGTACTGACATGGCGCCAGCTGGGCCTTCACGAAAAGCCGATTTATATCGTTAATACAAATGGCTATTGGGACAAATTAAAGCAATTGATGAACCACGTAACGACAAGTGGATTTGCAGATGACAGCATTCTGGATTTCTTGACTTGGGTGCCGGACAGCGCATCGGCCCTTGAGGATTATGCAAAGCGTATCAACGCGTTCTAAACGCGATGCCCTATCCGGCAGTTTCGTGACTTACGCGTCTTCGAGCGCTGATTTGACGATCTTTTCGATCTCGTCCAGCGGGTGATTGGTCAAGGTTTTGGGGACTTCTGCCACAACCTTGTCGCTTACCTCTATGTGCAGCTCGTCTCGCAGGCTGCCCAATGTACCGGGGTCTGCAACAATCACCAAACGGTCAAATTCGCCTTTGTGCGCTTTATCATAGAGAATGTCTGCCAGGTCAGAGGCAAAGCGTTCCTTTGCCAATTCATGCCAGTCCGTGTCCTGAACGGCAGACCGGTGGGTCGACGGCCCGTCGTTGAAGCGTCCGGGACGGTTTGCGGCCTGCTCCCGCGTAGGGGGATTGTCTTGGACTTCCTTGCTGACAACTTTCAGGAACGGGTCCTCGTGGTCAGTGTCATTGCGCAGGAACAGTGCCTTTTCGCTATCCGTTACCAGCACCCATGTGCCTTTGGTCAGAGCCGTCATCGTGGATCTCCTTTTTTGCTACGTCACAAACAAAACGCCGCGCCAAAGCCCGAAGTTCCAAAGCAAAAGCCCCGCAGCGCGATGCATACGGGGCTTGAGTTCTTTGAAATGATTAGCCGCGTTCTTTAACGGGCCAAATCCATATCACATGCGCGAGGCTACGTTCTCCCAGTTCACCAGATTGTCGAGGAAGTTCGACAGGTAGTCAGGGCGCGCATTGCGGAAATCAATGTAGTAGGAGTGCTCCCAGACGTCACAGCCCAGAAGTGCGGTCTGGCCGAAGCAGACGGGGTTTACGCCATTCTCTGTCTTGGTAACCTTCAGGCTGCCATCGCTGTCTTTCACCAGCCAAGCCCAACCGGAACCGAACTGGCCCGCGCCTGCTGCTTTGAAATCGTCTTTGAATTTGTCGACGGAACCAAAGCTTTCGACCAATGCTTTTTCAAGCTCGCCCGGCATTGCGGAAGAACCCGGGCCCATCATTTCCCAAAACTGGTTGTGGTTCCAAAGCTGTGAAATGTTGTTGAAGATGCCGTTCTGGGCAACTGCGTTGGCGTCATATGTGCCTTTGATGATCTCTTCGAGAGATTTGCCAGCCCATTCAGTGCCTTCGATCGCTTTGTTGCCGTTCACGACGTAAGCATTGTGGTGCTTGTCATGGTGGAATTCCAGTGTCTCGGCGCTCATGCCTTTAGATGCGAGCGCGTCGTGAGCATACGGAAGATCGGGAAGTTCAAAAGCCATTGGGGCCTCCATTAAGGTCATTATCTATCCCCTAAATGAAGGGCGCACCCGACCTTCGTCAAGGTCAACTCGTCAAAGAACTGGGTTTCTCACTTTCAAAGGCGGAAACGACGGCAGTTTCGGCCATGTTTCGCAGGGCTGCCCTTTGTCCCAGACAAGTATGGAGATGAGTTTGCTCAAACCGCGCCGTGCTTATTGCGGATATCCTCGCGGAATTTACAGCGGTTCGAGGCGTGAGTTCAAAGCTTGCTAGCTTTTTGGAAAGCCCTTGGCGTTTTTGCGCCGCAAAAAGTGACCTTTACCAGTGAAACGCTCGGGGAAGCGGGCAGGTTTTGCCAGCACTGACACGCTAAGGATTTTGAGGTCCAGTTTTGCCGTATAGCTGAGAGTGGGGATTACTTGGCCCACATGATCCGTTGCTCCTGCGATGGTTCAATTCAGCCTTACCAAATCACCGGTTTTGCGTACCCGCGCCTGCGTCGGGGCCACCGACATAATGAAGCAACACGCCATCGACTACTCGAACGGTGCCCTTGTCGTCGAAGTTGATCGCCATCTTGTCGGACACCCGCCCCCGAGCGCGCCTGGCATCAATATCAGATTCATACTACGCAGCATCCTCGATCGCGGGTGAACCAAGTAGAGCAGCCAAAGCGGCAGCAAATATCTTTAATTTCAAAACAGAATTCTACGAGTTCTTCATTCAATAATCGTGCATGTCCCGACTTCGCTGATCGCATTGCCATAGCGATGATAGCGCCCGCTTCGCGAAAATGTCCAGATTTTGGGGGCGCAGGATGACCTTATCGTCCAGCGGAGAAATCTGCTTAGGCTATTTCACTGCAACGCAGCGCCCGGATGCAGCCCCCGGCGTGGTAAAGAAGCTCTCTCCCAATCCGCTGTAGGTGAAGGTCATGCGCTTCATGTTTACGTTCATCTTGAAATCGACGTTCTGCTTTCGACTTTGACTGTCCCGCACACCGATCAACTTCCACCTCAATTTCAGCCGATTGGTCGTTGGGCGGCTGAAATCCGCCATTGCTGGCCCATTGAACACTTCTTTGGTGTATTGATCATAAACTGCAGCATTCAGAGTCCGCTGATCAATCCGGACGATAACCGCGTCTGGCACCCAGTCTTTCGAGGAAGGGTTTTTAGTTTCGCAGATGAGATGCACTGCTTCATTTGCCGCGGCAGGCAATGCGCTGATCATGACTCCGAACGCACATAGGCCGCGCAAAACCGAAGAAGAAAAAATCATGACCAGTCCTTTTTCAAGCTCTCGGCAGAGCAGCATTACATCAATAAACGCCTACCTCTGATCCGGGCTGTGCCGCAATGCTAAGCAGGTCAAACACATACTGCGCTACTGACCGGAAACAAATCAAGCGAAAGACGTCCTCTTCCGGCATCCAGAAAGCTGCAGGCACTTGTGCCAAACGCGTACGGCGGAACATGCCGGGGGTGAACGCGGACGGGGATAGATCCACAGGCGCCAGCTTTGACATTACCTCACGGGCGAGAGGGCCGCGCACCTCGAACGTCGCACGTGCGTCAGACACATTTGCCGCCAGCGCATGACTGCCCGCCAGCTTTTCTTGCAAGTCAGCCAGCTTGGCGTGCGCGTCGGCATAGGCGCACATGATCAAAAGCTCGTCCGGTGACATCCACGCCATGCCACCGGCACCTTCGGTCAGACAGTGGCCCTGATCCGGCATGTTTACACCCGCAGCCGCTATGGCGGCCTTTTGCAAAGGCTTGGCTGCCAAATCGCCCCGCAGCGTGATCATACCAACGCTGCCAACCTCGGAAACTTTAACAATTCCATCATGATAGATCGCGTTCTTCAAAGCGGATACCGGCTCAGACATTCTGCTTCTCCCCTGCTTTATCGTAGAACACAGGATCGACGATCCGCGCTTTATAGGTTTTTCCATCGGTGCCGGGGAATTCAATTTCCTCGCCCATGCGATCGGGCCCGTTGTGGACAAGACCCATGGCAATACCCTTACCCAAAGTGGGCGAGTGATAGCTGGACGTGACGCGCCCGATCATGTTGCGCTGACCATTCTCGTTTGAGCCTTCTCCCACGGCGTAGGCGCCATCCGGCAATACTGAGCCGTCTGTGGTTTCCAGCCCGACCAGTTTCCAGCGGTTCGGGTCAGCCATATGAGAGCGCAGGTGCGCGCGCTTGCCAAGATAGTCTTCTTTTTTCTTGGATAGCGCCCAATGCAGGTTCAGGTCCTGCGGGATCACGGTGCCGTCGGTCTCATCACCAATCATGATGAAGCCCTTCTCGGCGCGCAGGATGTGCAGGCATTCAGTGCCATAAGGCATTACGCCCAGCTCATCCCCCACTGCCATCAGAGCATCCCAGAAGGCCTGTCCGTGGCTCGCGTCAACGGCAATCTCATACGAAAGCTCGCCAGAGAATGAAATCCGGTAGACGCGGACATTGAAGCCCCCAATCACACCGTCAGCCCACTCCATAAAACCAAGCGCCTCTGCCGAAACATCCATGCCGCCAAGTTTTTCCAGCGCCTTACGGGCGTTCGGGCCAACAACGGCTATCTGGGCATATTGCTCTGTCACGTTGGCGACAAAGACTTTCATATCCCACCATTCGGTTTGCAGCCATTCTTCCATGTGGGCATGGATACGCTCTGCGCCGCCAGTTGTGGTGTGGCATAGCCATGTGTCTTCATCGATGCGCGCAACAACGCCGTCGTCGATCAGGAATCCGTTGTCGTTACACATCAGACCATAGCGGCATTTGCCCGGCTTCAGTGTGCTCATCATATTGGTGTAGAGCATGTCGAGGAATTCACCCGCGTCAGGCCCTTTGACGATCAGCTTACCCAGCGTGGACGCGTCAAGCAGACCCATCTTTTCGCGGGTGTTGGTCACTTCGCGCATCACCGCGTCATGGGTGCTTTCGTCCTGCCGAATGTACGCGTATGGGCGGCGCCAATGGCCGACAGGCTCCCACTGTGCCCCGTTGGTTTCATGCCAGTCATGCATGGGTGTCCGGCGGATCGGCTGGAAGGTCGCATCGCGTGCCTCTCCGCCCAGGGCCGCCATTGAAATGGGGTGATAAGGGGGACGGAATGTGGTGGTTCCGACTGACGGAATATCTTCATTCAATGCACCAGCTAAGGTCGCCAATCCATTGATGTTGCTCAATTTACCCTGATCGGTCGCCATGCCCAATGTGGTGTAGCGTTTGGCATGTTCAACCGAAACAAATCCTTCTTGCGCAGCCAGCCGGACATCCGAAACTTTAACGTCGTTCTGGTAATCCAGCCACGCTTTTTCGCGCAGTTTGACACTGGCACCCTGAGGCATCAGCCACACTGGCGCCATCGGCGCTTCCGAACTTGGCGCGGCCTTGCTGGCCTTGGCGTCACGCGGCAATTTTTTACCGAGACAGCGCAATGTGCCATCCGCAGCAGCGAAGGCATCATTCAGCAGGTCATCCATCTGGAACAGGCCAGACGCTGCACCAGCGGTCGAAACAAACTGCCCGCCGTCCGCACCTTGCGGGGCGTTATCGGGATCGGGGCTGAAGCAGGCGTTGACGGTATCCCATTTCAGTTTGCCGCCGCAGTGCGACCAAAGGTGCACCACCGGAGACCAGCCGCCCGACATCGCGACCGCATCACAGGTGATTTCTTCCAGTACCGCGCCTTCGCCAGCCTGTGAACAGATCGCAACACCGGTGACCCGCTTTCCGCCTTTGACCGAGGAAATGCCCTGCCCCATCAATACGCGAATGCCCAAGGCTTTGGCCTGCGCCATGACTTCGCTGTCTTGTGGCAGTACCCGCGCGTCAAGAATTGCCGGAACATCCAACCCTGCGTGTTTCAGCGCGAAAGCTGTCAGATAGGCATCATCATTGTTGGTCACCACAACGGTACGATCGCCAACAGAGACGCCGTAATTCACCACATAGTCACGGACCGAAGCCGCAAGCATAACACCGGGAATATCGTTGCCGGCAAAGCTGAGCGGCCGTTCAATCGCGCCGGTTGCTGTGATGATATGCCCTGCCCGGACACGCCACAGGCGGTGGCGCGGGCCGGAAACTTCGGGCGCATGATCTGTCAGGCGCTCATAGCCCAGCACATAACCGTGGTCGTAGACGCCTGCGCCCATGGTGCGTGTGCGCAGGGTGACGTTCTCCATCCCCTCCAGCTCTGCCACTGTGGCGTCGATCCACGCCTGTGCAGGCGCATCGTTGATCTCTCCGCCATCTACGGGTGTGCGGCCGCCCCAATTTGCGTTCTGCTCCATCAAGAGGACGCGGGCACCGGAAAGAGCAGCTGCGCGCGCGGCTTCCAGACCTGCAACACCGCCACCAATCACCAAAACATCGCAGAAAGCATAGAAATGCTCATACGTGTCCTGATCACGTTCTTTGGGCGCACGGCCAAGGCCTGCTGAATGCCGGATGATCGGCTCATACACATGTTTCCACAGTGGACGCGGATGGATGAACATCTTGTAATAGAAACCTGCCGGCAAAAAGCGGCTGAGATATTTGTTGATCGCGCCTACGTCGAACTCAAGGCTGGGCCAGTGGTTCTGGCTCTCGGCGCGAAGCCCGTCGAAAAGTTCGGTGGTGGTCACGCGGGCGTTGGGTTCAAAACTGCTCCCTTCGCCAAGGTTCACCAAGCCGTTGGGTTCTTCGGGGCCAGCGGCCACGATCCCGCGCGGGCGGTGATATTTGAACGAACGGCCCACCAGCATCTGGTCATTGGCCAACAGGGCCGAGGCAAGCGTGTCGCCCTCGAACCCTGTCATGTGTTTGCCGTTAAAGCGGAAGCTGACGGCTTTTGATTTGTTCAGCAGGCGGCCACCTGTGGCGAGACGGGTGCTCATGATTTAGGCTCCATCGCGGGTTGGAAGTGCGGATGAGAAGAGGAAACAGCGCGGCGCATCAAGAAACAGTCCGCCAGCCGGGGCGTTTTGCGTCAATGTCGGCCAGCAGCTCTTCGGGTGGCGCGTATGTCTGGGCGCTATAGGTGCCGAAGACCTCAAGCGTCATGGTGTCACGGGCCATATGGAACCACTTGCCACAGCCGTTCTGGTGCCGCCAGCGTTCGAAATGTACGCCCTTGGGGTTCTTACGCATAAACAGGTATTCTTCGACCTTATCATCGGAGGCCCCGATACTGTGACGGGTGATATGCGCCTCGCCGTGGGCATGGAATTCGGTTTCCTCAGCGGTCACACCGCAGCAAGGGCAGGATACGATCAGCATGAAATGGCTCCGTGAGAGGCAAAAGGACGGGAGAAGAACGCAAAAAGGCCGTCGCTGCGACGAGCGACGGCCTTAAAATAACACATATAGTCGGTTTTATTCCGAGACTGCGCCTTCGACAGCGTCGGCAGCGCCTTCAGCAGCAGAACCAGCACCATCAATGGTGATGTTGACATCGCTTTCGCCGTTACCGGATGTGTCGATGTTGCCTGCAAACATGAAATACGCAAGGCCAGCAACGACAACGACGAGAATACCGACGATGATACCCATCCCTGCACCGCCACTGTTTGTGGTGGTCGTTGTGGTTGTGCGCTCACGCTCTGTGACGGGCTCTTGACGATTTTCCAAGGGTCTATTCCTTCCTCAACTTCTGTTGAAGAACAAACATATGAACCGGCCTTTTGGTTCCCCGAAAAGCGCCGGACCGGGCTAATGGTAAAGCGGCTGTGCCGTGAGGGGATGCCAGCGGCAAACATCAGTGCGCCACCCCTGCGGCAACGGATTCGTCAATAAACCGACCCTCGGTAAACCGTTCCATCCCGAATGCATCGGTGAGTGGTGAACGGCCTTTGGCCATCAGCTCAGCCATAGCCCAGCCGGAACCGGGGATGGCCTTGAAACCGCCCGTACCCCAGCCGCAGTTGATAAAGATACCATCAACCGGCGTCTTGGACAAAATCGGGGAACGGTCCCCCGTGACGTCCACGATACCGCCCCATTGGCGCAGCATCTTCAAGCGGGAAACCATCGGGAAGGTTTCGATCAACGCGCGCACTGTTTCCTCGATATGATGGAAAGATCCGCGCTGGGTGTAGTTGTTATACCCGTCCGTGCCGCCACCAATAACCATTTCGCCCTTGTCGGACTGGCTCATATAGCCGTGGACAGTGTTGGCCATGACGACCACGTCCATGCAAGGCTTGATCGGTTCTGACACCAGCGCCTGCAAAGCCACAGATTCGATGGGAAGACGGAAACCTGCCATATCGGCCAGATGACCGGAATGTCCTGCCACAACCATGCCCAGCTTCTCACAGCCGATATCGCCGCGGTTGGTGCTGACACCCACGACCTTACCGCCCTCGGTACGGACACCGGTTACTTCGCATCGCTGGATCACGTCCATGCCCATGTCGGAACAGGCGCGCGCATAGCCCCAAGCCACAGCATCGTGACGCGCCGTGCCGCCGCGCGCTTGCCATAGGCCGCCCAACACAGGATACCGTGGACCATCCAGATTGATGATCGGCACCAGTTGCTTTACCTTCTGCGGGCTGATGAATTCTGTCTTCACACCCTGAAGCATATTGGCATGGGCTGTTCGCTGGTAGCCACGCACCTCATGTTCCGTTTGTGCAAGCATGATCACCCCGCGCGGGGAAAACATCACGTTATAGTTGAGATCCTGCGACATGGTTTCATACAGACTGCGGGATTTTTCATAGATCGCCGCCGATGGATCCTGCAAATAGTTGGAACGGATGATGGTTGTGTTTCGGCCCGTGTTGCCGCCACCAAGCCAGCCTTTTTCAAGGATCGCTACATTCGTGATGCCAAAGTTCTTGCCCAGATAATACGCCGTGGCCAGACCGTGGCCCCCTGCCCCGATGATGATCGCGTCATAGTGCTTTTTCGGGGCTGCATCGCGCCACGCACGGGTCCAACCGGTGTGATGGCGCATCGCTTCGCGTGCCACGGCAAATACGGAGTATTTTTTCATCGCTGGTGTCCCTGAGGCAGAAAAGAGTGGATTCGGGCCTTGTTTGCCCTGCTAGGTTCTTCATGAGGGAGTGGCCGGAAAAGTGGATACTCCGCGCGGCACTCTTTATCAATTTTGCGACATAGGCCGCAAGGAGTACCTTATGGGGTGGTCTATTCGTCGCGGAGGGGCTTTGCCTCTTTTGTGTCGGGGCTGCGCGTACTATGTGGGGGCAGTTACGGGAGTTTCTATACCAATGCTTAGTTTCTGGGTCGTCGCCACTGCAATCACCCTAATGGTGGCCGCCATTCTGATCCGCGCCGTGTTAAGAGGCGCAAAGCGCGAAGTTGAATCGCGCGCAGCCTCCGATGTTGCTGTCTACCGCGCACAGTTGGACGAGGTCGACCGCGATGTCGCGCGCGGCGTGATCGCAAAAGCCGATGCTGAACGCGTGCATGCAGAAATTGCCCGCCGCCTGATCGCAGCCGACAAGGCCCAAAGCGCTGAACATGCAAGTACAGATCGCGCGCCTGCGTATGTCGCGTTTGCTGTTATCACTGTGGCAGTATTGGGCAGCGTCATCAGCTATTGGTGGCTCGGCGCGCCCGGTTATGGTGACATGGCACTGAAAGACCGGATTGCTTTTGCCGAAGAAGTCCGCTTGTCACGCCCGAAGCAGGAAGTGGCCGAGGCCTCTTTGCCACCGTTTGTAGATCCGATTGATATTGACCCGCGATACAAAGAGCTTTTGACCCAATTGCGCAGCACAGTGGCGCGACGCCCGGATGACGTTCAGGGCCATGTTCTGTTGGCCCAGCAAGAGCGCCGGATCGGCAACTTCATTGCCGCCAAAGAAGCACAGCAGCGGGTACTGTCTCTCAAAGGAGCAGACGTCACAGCGCAAGATTTGGCTGATTTGGGGGAATTGCAGGTGATTTCGGCCGGTGGCTATGTGTCTCCTGAAGCGGAAATGAGTTTGCGTGCCGCTTTGAACAAAGACCCGCAGAACGGACCTGCGCGATATTATCTTGGCCTGATGCTGGCCCAGACCGGCAGACCGGATCAGGCATTTCGCATTTGGGATGCCTTGTTGCGTGCGGGGCCGGAAGACGCTGTGTGGATACCCCCAATTCTGGAGCAGATCGAAGAACTGGCCCAGTTGGCTGGCGTGCGCTACTCCATTCCTGCCATCGGCGGCACTACGGAACGCGGCCCAACAGCAGCCGACGTTGCGAATGCGCAAGACATGACACCCGCAGAGCGGATGGAGATGATCGGCAGTATGGTTGAAGGCCTGTCAGAGCGGCTTGGCACCGAAGGGGGGCCTGCCACAGACTGGGCGCGTCTGATCTCTTCGCTGGGCGTGCTGGGTGAAAGCCAGCGTGCGGCGGCGATCTATGCAAATGCGATCGACGTGTTCGCCGATGACAAAGATGCGCTGGAACTCATCAACGCTGCCGGACGCAAGGCGGGAGTGACCGATTGATTTACGAACAGATTGAAGACTTTGCCACGGCTGTCCCTGCGATGCGTGCCCTCATCGGTCTGGATCTGGGAGAGAAAACCATTGGCGTTGCCGTGACTGACAGCTTTTTGTCCGTCGCCACTCCGCTAGAGACCGTAAAGCGCAAAAAATTCGGTCTGGATGCCGCACGACTGACCGAGATCATCACAGGACGCAACATTGGCGGACTTATCCTTGGGTTGCCATTCAACATGGACGGCTCCGAGGGGCCGCGATGCCAGTCCACGCGCGCGTTTGCGCGCAACTTTGACCGCCTGCACCCGGCCCTGCCGATCGGTTACTGGGATGAACGCCTGTCCACTGTCGCTGCTGAACGCGCGCTTCTTGAGGCGGATACGTCACGCAAGCGTCGCGCAGAGGTCATCGATCACGTCGCAGCAAGCTATATCCTGCAAGGGGTATTGGACCGGCTTAGCGTCTTGCGCACAACATCGGGGAATTGAACCATGAGTGATGAAATCTGGAAGCGCGCCGAGGTCGAAAGCCCCTGCATCAAGATTTGCGTGGTACATCCCGAAAGCCGTCTGTGTACCGGCTGCCTTAGGTCGATTGATGAAATCGGGGCATGGTCACGGATGACACCAGAAGCACGACGCGCTGTGATGGCAGAGCTGCCAGCGAGGGCGGGTGCGTTTACAAAACGGCGCGGCGGCCGTGCTGCGCGACTTGCGCGCGACAGCTAGGATTAGTTTTCGCGCTTTTCCGGTGTTCCGAACATCGCAAGGGCCGCGCGGCTGCGCGTCTGGCGCGGAAGGCCAATCACATTTGGTGCATAAGGTTCATTTGCAGCGACCAGCAGATCACCCCGCGCGAAATTCCGGTCGGGCAAATTCAGTGCAGGATACTGCCCGGAGCCTGTTCTGGAAGCGTCATGGTACGCTATGCGCCCCAACGGTCCTGTCATAATCTGTTTCATTCGATGCCCCTTGATTTGTCATGCCCCTCTTGAACGGGGGCTCTTACTGAAAACATACATCCCAATCATGTTGGGCTACAATATGGCAATTAAGAGTTAATTATTTGCTGATGTGAAACAGTGACATCATCGCCGCGACATTTTTTCAGAAAAACCTGATGTTGAGCCTAAAAAGGTATCACTGCGTTGCCAGCCACTCTTGCGCACCACCCGCACATTCCGGGCGGAAGAACGCAATCACGCGGCCTTCGCCCGATTTATCGGTCTCGTCTGCCCAGGCCTGCGTGCCATGCAACACAAAAGGGTGCAGAAGTGCGCTTTGACCCGGGCGCAGGATTAACGGAACAGGGCTGATTTCATCGAATACCCGCTTGCGCGCCGCAGCGTAGACTTCGGTGATGTCCACATCTGACGGAGGCCGCCCCGCAAATGCATGGCGCAAGGCGTTCTGCATGATAAGCTGGCTTTTCGGCCAAACGACCGTCGGGGATGCCGCGACATCATTCAGTGGCAGGGAAAGGATGTAAGCGTGATACTCTCGGGCAAAGCGGCGCCGTTCCGGACCGATGGGCAACAGGCCATCCACATGAGCCGCGGCGCGGGCGCGGCGGAAGCGGTGGTTTGAATCGCTTTCATGCCGATCCTGTTGCGGGTACCCTTGATAGATAATCGACAGCTGCGCAGGATGCAGGGGCAACTGCGGCACATGCTCTTTCCACGGTCCTTCCAGCGGAACGCCTGCAATGCTGCCATCAGCATGGTTTGGCAGCGCATCGACACCAACAAACCACGTCCTTCCGTGCCGTAGATTATCCGGCCCTCTCAGTGCTTCTTGGGCAGCAACATCTCTCGCGCGCTCTAGCGCAGCACGTGCCCAGCGCGCTGTACGCGGATCATAATCAAAGACGCGAAACCCGTCCCGACCAATCCCGCGCACTCCGATCACCCCATCAAGGCCTTGCGTAGCATGTTGAGTGCAACCAGAACCAGAAACACTGCAAACACCCGCTTAAGCGGCTTGGGATCCATCGCGTGAGCCAACCGCGCGCCCATCGGAGCGGTTATCAGCGTCATCGCAATCACCAGCACAAACGCCACCAGATTAACCGCGCCAATCGTGAATGGCGGACGGGTTGCGGGGTCAATTTCGACAAACAAAAAGCCGATAACCGAAGGCACTGCGATCAACACACCAAAACCTGCCGCAGTCGCAACGGCGCGGTGGATCGGCGTATTGTAAAGGCTCATCAAAGGGACGCCAAAGCTGCCACCGCCAATACCCATAAGCACAGACAGAAACCCAACGCCCGGCGACAGTGTTGCGCGGGCAATCCCGCGTGGCATCGCCTGCCCCAGCCGCCATTCTGACCGGCCGAAGCCCATATACAGACCAACAATTAGCGCCAGCACGCCAAAGATCGCCTGTAATGTAGAAGAACGCAGCCCAGCAACGGCGAACATCCCGATCACAGCACCGATCACAATGCCCGGCGCCCAGCTCCGCAGAATATCCCAGTCGACCGCCCCCTTCTTGTTATGCGACAAGACAGAGCGCACGGAGGTGACGATGATCGTCGCCAAAGAGGTCGCCAAACAAAGCTGCATCAACTGGTCGCCACCATACCCAAGGGTTTGGAAAGCATAGAAGAATGCTGGCACCAATACGATGCCCCCTCCGACACCAAGCAATCCTGCAAGCACGCCGGCAAAGGCACCAATTACCAGCAGCAGCACCGCCATTTGGATCAACAATAACGTATCGGGCATCTTGAGCTCCTGCGCAGCCGTCTAAGGGATTTCCTTGTTGCTACACCGCGCGCGACTGGCTTGCCAGAACACTTTGCTCCATCGTCCGGTTTAGAGCTTCACTGACAAGCGCAGTGCCGGCACCGGTGTGGTGCGCGCCCTCTGACAGCACACGCCGCCAAATGCGCGCGCCCGGTCTGCCCGCAAACAGCCCCAGCATATGCCGCGTGACCTGTGAAAGTTTCCCGCCCCCGTCCAGATGCGCCTCAATATAAGGAAGCATCAACCCTACGATCGCTTCGGGGGTCGTATCCTGCCCGTCGCCGAATATGCGCCGATCCGCCTGACACAGGATATCGCTTGGTTGATGGTACGCCGCGCGGCCGATCATCACACCGTCGATGCCGTTGTCCAGAGCAGCCTCAGCCGCTTCCAGTGTCGTGATCCCGCCATTGAGCGAAATATGCAGGTTCGGAAAAAGTTCTTTCATCTTGTGAACCAACGGATAATCCAAGGGCGGGATGTCGCGATTTTCCTTCGGGCTTAACCCGTCCAGCCAAGCCTTGCGTGCATGGACCGTCACCCGCTCTATTCCGGCGCCAACAAGTCGGCTAAGGAATTCCGGCAGGACTTCTTCCGGATTCTGATCATCCACACCGATACGGCACTTTACCGTGACTTCTACAGCCACAGCCCGCCGCATGGCCGCCACACACCGGGCAACCAACGCGGGATCTTTCATCAAAACCGCCCCGAATGCGCCCGATTGCACCCTGTCAGAGGGGCACCCCACATTCAGGTTGATCTCGTCATAGCCCGCTTGCTCACCCAACCGTGCTGCCTCGGCCAGTTCATCGGGATCAGAACCACCCAATTGCAGCGCCACGGGGTGTTCGGAGCGATGATGGTCCAGCAAATGCAGCGCGTGCCCGCGGACCAAAGCTGGCGACGTCACCATTTCGGTATAAAGCAGCGTATGCGCGCTCATCAGCCGGTGCAGGTAGCGGCAGTGTCTGTCGGTCCAATCCATCATCGGCGCCACGCTTAGACGGGCGGCTGATTTTACACTTGAATTCAGATACATAACAGGAATTCCGAGGTTTCGTTACTTTGCCGCATTTCCTGTGGTTTACCCCCATTTTCGGTGGTTTCCGGGGGTTTTCCGAGAATGCTTGCTGCCGAGTAGCAGCTTTTTGCAAGGACTGCATCCCCAAGTAAGGGGCCCACCTGAAACACATTCCGCCCATTTCAGGCCTGAACTCCGAAAAAGATCAAAGGTCCGTCAGCGCAGGCAGGACTTTTTCAAGTCTTGAAGCGGCCATGAAATAGCGTGACGACACTCTGGCTAAAATTCAATTGGGGTTGCTTGCCCCCAAACAGAATGAAGAGGAAACAAGTCCTTTTCTGTGTAGATATGTAAGGGCTCTCGGGAAACTTTCTGCAAATTACCCAATTTAAATCGCTAATTAACTTCACCACCGCTCCCGTTAATTATTCGGTACACGCGCTATGCAATATGACACTGCGAAGGCGGGTTGACATGTTCAATCGCCTGGACAAGGTTGAGGCCACATAACCGGGGGTGCTCCGACAGGAGCTGAGATGCGCGCAGAGCGTGAACCCTTTTTAGCTGATCTGGGTAATACCAGCGGAGTGAGGTGCTATCATGTTCATAGGCGCGCAAGTGTCCCTTTATCCCATGACGTCCGACTTTTTGGGCGTCATCACCAGTGGGCTACACGCCCTGAAACCTTACGAAAAAGACCTGAGGATCGAGACAGACGATATGTCGACGCTCATGGTCGGTGCACCGGAGCCGTTGTTCGACGCAATCCGCGATCTTTTTGCGGCCTCGGCCAAGCGGCCCGATCATGTGACGATGCACGTGACCCTGTCGCGCGGATGCCCCGGCGAACCCGATGACCCCAGCTGCCGGTGCGAAGCCCTGGAGCGCGCGCAGGATCAGACGCTGGCTGAACGGCAAGAACTGGCAACAGCGGCCGTTAGGGATGCGCACACATCCGGCGTCGTCATTGATGTGCAGTTTTCGCTTTATGTCATGGGGTCAGGTGATCACATGGAAGAGATATACGGCTGCATCGAGTTCCTGAAAAACAGCGGCACGTTCCTGAAATCCAAGAATTTCTGCACCCGCTTGCGCGGCGATGCGGGCGCTGTGTTCGAAACACTGCGTCAGGCTTTTCTGCGCTTTGGTCCGGCTGAAGGTCACGTGACGATTGACCTGACCGCGTCCGCTAACAGCCCTAGCCTCGGCTAAGGTCGCATCTGCGCGGGCCAATGCCGCCCGCGTCTTGCGCGTTATGGTGTATTTCAGGAATATTTTTCCGGCCCTTTTGCTGACCTGCGTGTTTATCGCAGGATGGGAAGGCTATGTGGCGCTGTCGGATGCCTCACCGCTGGTGCTGCCCGCGCCGCGGGATGTGCTGAACGGTCTATGGGTTGAACGATCCGCGATCGGAAAACACGCAGTGGCAACCCTGAGTGTCGCCACTTTAGGCTTCAGCCTGTCGGTGACGTTTGCTTTTCTGGTGTCCATCCTGCTTCATTTTTCCGGTTGGCTGCGTCGGGGCATGATGCCACTTCTTGTGGCCAGCCAGACCGTGCCCATTGTAGCGCTCGCGCCTCTTATGGTGCTTTGGTTCGGCTTCGGCTTGTTGCCAAAGGTTCTCTTGGTGATCCTTGTCACCTTCTTTCCTATGGTGGTCAGCCTCATGGCTGGATATGCAAGCATGCCGCGTGCGTTTCGCGACCAGCTGGTTTCGATGGGCGCAAGTAAATGGGCCGTTTATCGCCGCGCCACCTTGCCTTCAGCGCGCGCGCATTTCTTCGCGGGCCTGAATATCTCTGCGACTTACGCCATCGTTGCGACCATCTTTGCTGAATATGCAGGCGCGCGGCGGGGGCTTGGCATCTACATCCTCTCGGCAAAGAACAATTTTCGCGCCGACCTTGTGCTGTCGGCTGTCCTTGTTTCAGCCGTTCTTACCCTTGCTTTTCTGACGCTGATCCGTGGGATTGAGCGGGCAACGGGCAATCGGTTTCGGAGGGATACCGATGCTTGAGGTGCAGGCACTTACCATTCGAGCCGGACGCACCACGCTGGTTAGCGACCTCTCATTCGATCTGGCCGACGGTCGCCTGACATGCCTCATTGGCCCATCAGGCTGCGGCAAAAGCTCGGTTGTGAAATGGCTGGCCGGCGTTCTGGCCCCCGAATTACGGGCGCAGGGAAGCGCATATATCGATGGCAATCTCCAGACACTGCCGCAAAGGGACATTGCCTATCAACCCCAGCAAGATACGCTGTTTCCATGGCTCACAATCGTTGAGAATGCCTGCCTTGGCCTAGAGGTCAGGGGGCATCAAAAACGGGCCGCTCGTGAAAAGGTGCGCAGCCTGTTCCATGATTTCGGGCTGAACGGTCACGAGGACAGTTTTCCCGATCAGTTATCCGGCGGAATGCGACAAAGGGCTGCCTTTCTACGCACCATCGTTCAGGAAGCCCGCGTGCTGTTGCTCGACGAGCCCTTCTCGGCGCTGGATGCTGTGACACGCCTGCGGATGCAGGACTGGCTCATCGACCGCCTTTCAGACCGGCCGCGGTCGGTTCTGATGGTCACACATGACCTATATGAGGCCACCCAGATGGCTGACCACGTGCTCGTTATGGCGGGAAACCCGGGTCGCATCTGTGCCGATATTCCAATCACTATCCCCCGCGCCGACCGTAATGAGGCCACGCTGGCCAATATCCGTTCGTCGCTCAAATCCATGTTATTAAAGGACACACCATGAAGATTGCCGCCCTTACTGTTGCCGCCTGCCTCACGTCCCATTCAGCCCTTGCAGAAGAGGTAAGCATCGCCCTTGACTGGACGCTGAACACGAACCACATCGGGCTCATCGTCGCACGCGAGAACGGATATTTCGCAGACGCCGGACTGGAGGTTGATATCCTCCCCTATTCAGACAGTGCGTCTACCGCGCTGCTGGCTGCCGGAGCCGTCGATTTCGCCTATATGACTGCTCTCGGTTTCATGAGCACCAAGGCGGCCGGTGCAGACATCACCGCACTCTGGGTCACGATGCAGCGCGAAGCCGGACGACTGGTCTACAATAGCGACAATGACGGGATCACGCGCCCGGCGGATCTGGAGGGCAAGACATACGCCGGATTTGGCAGTGCGTGGGAAGATGCGTTGATCTCCACCATGATAGAGAACGACGGCGGCACGGCTGACTATGACACCGTAACGCTGGGTACCGGAGCCTATGAAGCCCTTGCCAGCGGTGCTGTGGATTTCACGCTGGAGGTAGCAACATGGGAAGGCGTGAACAGCGAACTTCTGGGCCGCAATCAGTCACATTTCATCTATGCAGATTACGGCGTGCCCGAACCACAAGGGGGCTACATCGGCGCCCAGACCTCTATGCTCCAGAGCGATCCGGATACCGTGCATGCCTTTATGGAGGCGACGTCGAAAGGGTACACATGGGCGGCCAAGAACCCACAGGCTGCTGCCGATATTTTGATCAAGGTCGGAGACTTCCCAAATCAAGACCTTGTGCGCGGTTCAATGCAAGTCATCGACCGGGGCGGATATTTAACAGACGGCAACACAACAGTCGGCCGGATTGACGCAGAGCGTTTGGGGAACATGGCTAAATTTCTCTATGGTAGCGGGGTATTGCGCGGCTCTGATGGACAGCCCCTTGTCTGGCCGGGCGATGTGTCTGACTGGTTTGATCAAAGCTGGATGAAAGACTGATATTGGGCCTTGGTATCTTTGGTGTTCAGGCGCACCCCCAGAGATATCGAAACCTCATTCAGCGAATGGAAATATTGCATTCGGGGGTCCGTCCCCGGATGTAGATCAAGAAATTGCTCTGCCCTTTGGGTCCAACCCCAAGCGGTCGTTGATCGAACTTTGTAGTGCGAAAAAGCGGGCAAGATTGACGCGCCGTGAAACGGCATGCATCAGGCTGATAAAAAGCAGAAAACGCAACCTAAAGTTGCTTCCATGTTATTGAAATCTTTCGGTAGCAGACCTCAAAATTCATGTCACCACCCGCCGACATCTAGCCTTTGATCATAGTTTTAAGGGCAGATACTAATGTTAACGTTCCTTTCATTTTTGGCCAAAGCAACACATCTGCACCACAATATTGCCGGATTTTCCCGTCAAAGTTGTTATGCGGAACACACGTGTTAGAACAAATTCACCGCAGGAGATAAGCTTGGTGCCTTTTCGGGCCCTATCCTGATAAACTGGATTCATAGAACATGGTTAATGACAGCCCTGCATCTAGCGAAAACATCAGAATCCCATGGCAAAAAAGACGTCGCCTTAGGGATTACGCAAATGTTGGCAGACACCTTTTGGTGCAAAGAGTCGTAATTTACTCTGCCGCTATCCTTTTGTCCGGCGCTTACTACGATCCCGTCATTGCGGCCATTTTCTTTGTCGCTGTCGCCATATTCGAGATTTATGACAGCTATGTCTTCTACTTGATTGTTAAGCATAAAAGGTGGAAGCAAAAGCACTTCAAGAGTGCGATGATCGCCATTCACCTTGGTGCGTTCTTTAGCTCAATCACCATTTCCCTTTTCTGTATTTCCCTCGCGCGGCAACAGGGCGTAGGGAATGGCCATTTCCTGCCGCTGTTCATGCTTGTGTCTGCCACGATTTTTTCGGCGATGAACAGCAACCAGTTCCGTTCGGTTCTTGGGATGCGTCTATGCATCTATATTTTGACCATTCTTTTCATTCCGATCCGGGATCTCTGGATGGTACGCCCCCCTCTGTCTTCGGATATGTGGGTCAATTTTTTCACGATAATTTTCGTGTTGGGATTCATCATGGAGCTGGGTAGGAATTTTCTGTCCGGATACTCCCGTGATCTAAGAATTCGGGAGAAGCTGGAAGAAGAGCACAAACGCACCAAAGCAGCGCTCGATGCAAAAACCCGTTTTCTTGCGACTGTAAACCACGAACTGCGCACGCCGCTGACCTCCATCAAGGGCGCTTTCGATCTGATAAACTCTGGCTCACTTGGGCAGCCGCCAGAAAAAATGGGCAATCTTCTTGAGATCGCTTCACGCAACACCAACAAGCTCAAAGACCTCGTTGACGACCTGTTGTTTCTTCAGTCTTCCGACATTGGCAAAATCAAGTTTGATTTTAGGAAATTGGATCTGTGTGAACTCGTCGAAGAAGCATTGGAGCGTTTTCAGCCCCATGCCGCAAAAATGAATGTCTCGGTGCGAACTCAATATTGCCCCGGTGATTATTGGGTTTGCGCAGACAGAAAGCGGATTGATCAGGTTCTCATGAACTTGCTGTCCAACGCTGCGAAATTCTCTGAACGATGTGGGACCATCACCATCTCGATGGATAAAAGTGACGATGCGGTCATCCTATCCGTCCGCGACGAGGGCGTAGGCATACCGACTAATTCAGAGGAGTTGGTTTTCGCGGAATTTTCGCAGTTGGATTCAGGCGATGGGCGCAAGTTTCAAGGAACGGGACTTGGCCTTAGCATTTCTAAACGCATCATCGAAGCGCATGATGGTGAGATTCGCTATACAAGCCAACTTGGGGTCGGAACGACATTCTCGATCGAACTGAAAAGAGCCGAAGCCCCGCAGGTAAGCCACCCGCAGTTGTCGGCAGTATCAGCCTGATGGAAAGGGTATGCATGGCTGACGGGTGTGATAATCCAAGAAGACGTCATCCTAGCCTTTAGACAGTCGGTCATTCAACTAGCACTGCTTGCTTGCCACCCATCAGAAAGTGATACTGCGTCAGCTTGCGATCAGCTGCCGCTCGACCTGTTGTTGGGCGACCACGGGGAAGGTGACGTAAAACGTTGTAGAGACACCCATTTCACTTTCGTAAAAGATGTCGCCAGACATCTGACCGGCCAGCTTCTTTGAAATATGCAGACCCAGCCCCGACCCTTGCGTGGAGCCTTGGGCGCCGTTCTCAATCTGCTCGAAGCGACCGAACACCTGCCCGTCCATTCCCTCAGGAATACCGTGTCCAGTGTTTGTAACTGCAAGCTGTGCCTGCCCATTCAGAATCTTGAACGCGCCTTCAACGATACCATTTTCAAAAGAAAACTTGATGGCGTTCGAAACCAGATTGTCGATGATCTGACGCATGGCAAAGGCGTCACCGGTGATGAGCGGAGCATGTACAACGTTCCCGAGAGCAAGCCGCACGCCCCTCTCAGAGGCAAACATTTCGTTCTCTTTAAAGCTCTCTTCGAGGAGTTGGCCAAGATCGACTGGCCGGTTATCCAAATTCAATGCATTGATGTCGATCTTCTGGGCCAACAGAATGTTATCGACCAGTCGCGACAAGCGGATTCCGTTTCGGTGCGCGATGTCGAGCACCGATTGAACCGGATCGGCGACATCCCCCAGGCGACCACTCCGTGCAAGCGCCAAGCCACCGATAAGCGACGTCAAGGGTGTGCGCAATTCGTGACTGACAACCGAAATAAATTCGTCTTTTGCACGGTTGGCCTCATCCGCCCGCTTCAGCGCGTCTTCCAATGCCCCGCTTATGCCGATGCGATCTGTGATATCAACAAAAGTGATGCTCCACCCCAGAATGGCGTCCGATGGGGCAAGCGGGTTCTCTATCTCCCGAATCCGCGGCTCATATATCCGGTGATTGATGTTGAGGTGAGGAATTGTTTCCAGTGCGCTGAGCGTCTCGATATGTGCGCTTATGTCACTCAGAAATGATGCAGAATTCTGCCTAAACGCCACACTCTTGGCAGCCGCATTTTTTAGAACTATCTTCTGGTGCCTGTCGATCATGATGACTGGTTCACTCATCGTATTTGCCAATACGGACTGACCGGCAAACGCCATATCCAGCGTCTTGTTCGTAGCCAGAATCCACGTGAAGCCCAGAGTCCCAAGCGTGAACATAAAGGCCGTCGGATCCAGACCAAAGACCGTAAAGCCGAAAACGACGTAAGCTGCATTTGTAGCAAGGGGCGTGACGGTGATTGCTACCAGCAAACCCAGCAATGGCCACGCCGTCCGATTTTCTTTGGTGAAGGCACCGGCAAGACAAAACAGTGTCGCCGCGACGAATGAGTACAGGATTGCAATGACCAGATAGAAACCTGCCCCGTGAACGTACCTTATATGATCCTTGCCCAAAGGAATAGCCGAAGCCTCCGTATAGACAAGGTGGTGCCACGGGTTCGTATATGCAAAAGCAAAGATCGCTATCGGTATAATAACCTGCGCTGCGCGAACGCTACGCTTCTTAAGCCATGCGGCATGGCCGACGTAGGCAAATATAAAATAACACCAGGCAATCGGCAGCAAAGCATGCCCGATCCAGGCCATGACCGCCCATTGGTATTGGCAGGAAAAGGTGCTTGATGCAGCCTCCAACCCGACCATCATCAAAGTCCAAATTGTCGCGACGAAGGTGAGCGTATAATCTGTCTTTCCGTTGAACCTCTGGAATTTCAGCACCCAAAGCAAGACAAGAGCAGCTGCCGCGCTGATGACGATCACGAACCAGAATACCGGGTGCCCCGCAACTCCTTCAAAACATGTCATCTTTGCTTCACCTGAGGTCCATTCTTCGCTGATAGGTATCACCATATGGATGTGTCCGAATTTGGACCGGAGTGTGTGAATTCTGGGCTTTAAGCAGAGCATCCTTTCAAGCTTACCCCCTTACCTGCCCTGTCCCGCTGGCCAATCACGGGGTCTCGCGGCTGGTACTGCGCGAAGCTGCTTGTCATCCTAGCCCTAGAAAGAGAGGCCCAAATGATCACCGAGATCGTAACTTTTGATATTCTAAACGAAATGGATCGCGAGCGCGTCGTAGAGCTTTTCGAGGAAAGCGCCAAAATCTGGCGAGAGCACCCAAAACTGCACCGCAAGAACTACCTTTATGATCCGGAGGCTGGAATCGCAGGCGGAGTTTACACTTGGGACAGTGTCGAAGACGCGCAGGAGGCCCACGGAGACGCGTTTTGCGTCCGGGTGACCGAAACTTTTGGCAGCTCTCCCCGCTTTCAGTATTTTGAAACGCCCGTGGTGGTTCAAAACGAGATCGAGAGTGATTGAACCTTCGGCACAGTCACAAGTTTGCCCAATTCTACAGTGGCTGTACGCCACCTGAAGATCAGGTGAAACTTCGTGACGGAAGACGGTCTAAAGGCTAAGCTATGGATATTGCTGCGGATACACTCTGGAGGATCAAGTTATGAATAATTTCGTTTGGGCAATCGCGCTGACGCTCCTCGCCGGGACTGCGGCAGCTCAGTCTGATGTCAATATCACCAAGGACATGCCCTCGGTCAGCGTGCCAACCGAAAGCGGCATGGTAGATATCAGCAGGATTCAGGACACCAAAAACCGGATAAGCGGTGACTGGGCGCTGACCTCCCGACCCTGCCCCGATTTCTGCATTCAACCACATACCCCTGCTGAAGGGGTTACAACCATCGGAGAGCTGGAGCTGATCGAAATGCTGCAGAACCCGCAGGCTGTGGTGCTAGACAGCCGTACGCCTGACTGGTTTGCCAGCGGCACGATACCCGGTGCGATCAACATCCCCTACACCTACGTTGTGGACGAACTTGCCCAGTTGGGCTGCGAGCCTGATTTCGACGGCTGGGACTGTACAGAAGCAAAGCCTGTCGCGCTATTTTGCAACGGAGTCTGGTGCGGTCAATCGCCCAGCGCGATCCGTAACATGGTCAAGGCGGGCTACCCAGCAAACCGCATTTTCTATTATCGCGGCGGCATGCAGACATGGCGGCTGCTTGGCCTCACTGTGAGCGGCGGCGAATAGCGTACGCTACAGGTATCTTGGCCGTCTAGTTTTCCGGATTGTTCGCGCGCAAATTGCGCAGCATGGACGGCTGGTAGAGCTTTGGTGACAACCGCATCAGCCATGACGCAAGCCACGCCACTCGGCCCACCGGTATGAATTCCCGCCGCTTCCAAACGCCACGCAAGATTACTTTGGCGGCCGCTTCGGGCGACATATAATCTATTCCGTCTGCGGCGGCCCCTGGCCGCAGAATTCCGTCGTCACGACGTTCGGCATTCCCGATATTTGTGGCAACAAAGCTGGGCGCAGCAATCAGGCAGCTGACGCCAAAGTCTGCTTCTTCTGAGCGGAGCGACGAAAAGAACCCCTGTAGCGCATGTTTCGAAGCAGCATAGGCAGTACGCCCGTGCAGTGGTGCAAATCCAGCAACCGAAGAGATCGCCAGATGCGTGCCCCCGCTGCTGCGGATCGGCTGCAGAAAGGCCCGCGCCATTTCCACTGCAGCAAAATAATTGATCTCGAAAACCTGCCTATGGCTATCCGCATCGGTTTCCTCGAATGAGGCGATCTGTGAAACGCCGGCATTATAGATCACCATATCGATAGACGGCCTTGCTGCGATGATGTCTGCCGCCGCGCGTTCAAGCGCTGCATTGTCCGTCAGGTCCACAGCAACCGGTGTGCGGCTCTTGGATGGTTTGAGCCCCGCTATATTCACGTCCATCAGGACACAATGCCAGCCCTGCGCTTCAAGCTGCGCGGCCAACGCACGCCCCAAGCCACCATTCCCACCAGAGATTACTGCGGTCTTCATAGCCCTGCCTCACGTTGCCATAGATCGAACACCTCGGAAGAGGTTAAATCTGGTGTATAACCGAACACAGACTTCAGCCTGCCATTGTCCAGTACAGGGCGATATTGCAGGAACCGGACCTGTTCCGGTCCGTATTGCGACAGGCCCAGCGGCCGTGCCACGGCCAACGCAGCTTTCACCCCCCACGCAGGCAGGCGCAAAACCGGTTTGCGCAGCTTCTTCGCCAACTCATCGAGAGAGAGCCAGCCGTCGCCTGCTACGTTATAGATGCCCGCCGGACCATCCGTTGCCGCGCGCTTGACGATGCGTGCCAGATCGCGGGTCCAGATAAAGACGAACGGACTGTCGCTGCCTCTGATCGCCAGCAGCCTTTTGCGGCGGAAAAGGTCCGTGATCTGATTGTCGGTCCCGGCCCCCAAAACGGTACCGATGCGCAAAACCACCTGCTCAAGCTCGGGATGTTGTTCGCGCGCAGCGGCCAACATTTCCTCGACCTGACGCTTGTGGTCTGCATAGGGAAATTCGGGGTTTCCCCGGCAAGGTGCATCTTCGGCAAGCGGAACAGGATTGTCCTTGTGATAGCCATACGCCGCGCCCGAGCTTGTCACGACAAGTCTTCTGACGCCGTGCTTGAGACATGCATCCAGCACGTTGCGCGTACCAGTGACATCCACGGCAAAGGCCTGTTCACGGGTCATGCCCTGCGGCGGGGTCACGATGGAGGCAAGATGCACGACGACTTCCGGCTGCACCTTTGCGATGATGGTATCGGGGTCACTGCCCGTAACATCCATGCGCTGGAACGACACCTGCTCCGGCAACCCCGCCCGCGCCAGATCTGTTACCACAATGTCGCGGGACGGCAGCGCATCAGCAAGTGCCAAACCGACCATTCCTGCCCCTCCAGTAATCAGTATTCGGGTCATCGTGCAGCCTCCGTTCTGGACATCAGACTGGCCAGCGTCAAACCCGAAATGGCATGCCAAATACCCCAAAAGGCAGCCACCACCGCCATCCCCCCAAGTCCTCCGAAGAAGCCGAAGATCAACACCAGACCCAGACCGGAATTCTGTATTCCTGTCTCGATGGTCACGGCCCTGCGGTCAAAAGGCGACAACCCTGCAAGGGTCGCGGTAGCGTAGCCTCCGGCAAGACCAAGCGCGTTGTGCACGATGACCAAACCCGCAATGCCTCCGGCAAAGGCCAGAAACAAAGCCCAGTTTGCGGCAAGCGCAATGACGACGAAGGCGATAAAAATCCCCATCGACAGCCACTGCAACGGCTGGCGCAGTTTGCGCGTCAGTTCGGGGCGGTGGGCATTCAATGTCACGCCAAGAACAAGAGGCAGGATCAGCATCAGGCTGACAGTGATCGCAATACTGACAGGATCAATTGCTGTGGACCGCAGGATTTCGGCGGAAGGCGCATACAGGCTTCCCCAGAACGCGATATTCAGCGGTGTCAGCACAATCGCAGCAACGGTCGCGAAGGCTGTCATGGACACCGACAGCGCCGCATTTCCACCCGCACGGTGGGTGATAAAGTTGGAGATGTTACCCCCCGGACAGGCCGCCACCAATATCAGCCCCAAAGCGACAGACGCCTGTGGCTGCGCCACAAGGACAAGTAGGAATGTCAGTACGGGCAGCACAACAAACTGTGAGATCAACCCGGCAAGCAACGGCTTGGGCGATCTTGCCAGCAATTTGAAATCGCGAGGGTTTAGATCTATCGCGATGGAAAACATTACCACCGCAAGGATTGCATTAAGTAGGGTCAGCGACCCGGCAGAAAACTGGAGTGCGGCATCGTCTATCATGCCTGCTTCCCT
>Ga0209345_10001258_pt1 | contig 30712 bp, 42 predicted proteins | sample Cruoilmetagenom7_FD_187294 | JGI IMG/M metagenome (GOLD analysis project Ga0209345, IMG submission 187294) | Oil polluted marine microbial communities from Coal Oil Point, Santa Barbara, California, USA - Sample 7 (SPAdes) (version 2) | ecosystem: Environmental > Aquatic > Marine > Oil seeps ...
TGAAGGAGGTAAACAGATAACAGAAGATACAGGGAGTCCTGTACTCCAACCAAAGGTGTTCATCAACTTTGAGTTCACCACTGAACTGTTTGACTACAATGATGAGGAGAAACCATTCTGGGTTGGTAAGGAATTTACCATCTCAAATGATGAGAGATCCAACCTCTATGCCCTGATGGAATCGGCAGGACTTGATCCCACCCATGGCAATGTGGGTGATCTCCTGGGTCTGGCAGTCATGGCATCAGTGGGTGCCACATCAGGTGGTAAAGCAAAGATAGTTACCATCACCCCTGTACCGAAGGGTCTTGATGTACCCAACCTGTACAATGAGACAGTCCTGTTTGACTTGGATGCTTTCAATCATGAACTCTATGAGTCTCTCCCTGATTGGTTGTCACTTAAGATTGATCAAAGGGTGCAGAAGAATGGAGGTGCACCACCATCAAACAGTCTGGAGAATGAGACTGGTATGATGAATGATGATATACCTTTCTAAGAGGTAATACTACGTTACACTGGCACAAGGATGTGCCTCTTTGGAGATTAGATATGATAACAATCGTAGTACCTGAATGGTTTGTCTGGTTATTCATAGTTTGGATGTTCATGTTGGCCATCGATGCAGGAATGAATATTTACATGAAACACCTGATCAGCAGACTGAATAAAAGTACCACTAAACTTAATGAGGCTTTGGGGCGGAATATTGAATCCCAGGAGAAAGATAAATGATAATACATCTCTGGTTGGCATTAACATTAATTAATCTAGTGATAGCTCTCATTGGTGGTGAATTTCATCTTACTATGGCTTGGGCTTCTTGTACCTGTGCCTTAATCTTAAATTATCTACCAAGGACAGATGAATGTTAGATCTAAGTCAACTCCCAGCAAAGAAAGTGATGTACCCCAACGGGAAACACCTTCTGATTGATGGTGATTTCATAGTGCATTCATCTGCCTCCAGTGCTGATGGGAGAACTTATATTATCTCCAAACACAAAGATACTAGAGGGTATGGGGAAACATTCAAATATAAGAAAGATGCACGGGAATGGTGTGTTCAAAATGGAGTTGATGAAGCTCAAATTCAATTGGAGTACCACCCAGAACCAGTGGAGAATGCCCTACACAATGCTAAGACCCAATTGGCAGGTATCATCAAAGGATGTGCATCAGATAACTATCAAATCTATGTGCATGGTGGTGGCAATTTCAGACATGATATCTACCCAGACTATAAGGCACACAGAGCGGAACAAAGGAAACCAGAACACCTGGAAGCAGTGAAGGATTACTTGGTGAACAGGTGGGGAGCAATAAAGGTTGAAGGTATGGAGACTGATGATAAGTTGGGTATCCAACAGATGAAAGGTATCAGGATGGCTGAAGATACTCTTGAATCTTCATCCACCATGATAGTATCCCATGACAAAGATCTGGATATGATACCTGGGTGGCATTACAAGATTAAGTATGGTAAACCAGTTGACCAAGGGGAGACCTATTTCATTGATGAACTAGAAGGATGGAAATTGTTCTTCACCCAATGTCTGACTGGTGATTCAACTGATGGCATCCCTGGGTTGTACAAAATCACAGGTGATAAAGCAACTAGATTGAAGAAATTTACTATTGATAAATGTGAAAATCCTCAAGATATGTGGGAAGCAGTAAAAATATTCTGGGGACAGGATTACCAGGAAGAATTAATGATAACAGCCAACTTACTTTGGATCAAAAGACAAGAGGGAGAAGAAGATTGGATACACCTACTTACTTAGTGAACCCCTACTTAAATGCTTTCATTGACCTAATGGATGATGAAGATAACTTAGATAGAACAGATACAAAATATGAAATATTGATGAATCATATGTGGGAGGCTGAATGGAAGATATGGATTGCAGGGGTACTCACTGGATCAACCAAACAGGAATAGATTTTGAGAAGAATCTGGATGATTATCTGGGTTTTATATATTGCATAACTCAGAAGTCCACTGGCAGACGATACATTGGCAGAAAACAAATATGGTACAAAAGAGGAAAGAATTACTATGAAGGAGATTGGAGAACATATAGAAGCAGTTCAAACGTGGTACGCAGAATCATCAGCGAATCTGGAGATCATGATTGGACTTATGAAATCATTGGAGTTTTCAAGACAAAATCAACAATGCGATATGGAGAGACGGGCAGTATTGTCTTGTCTGGAAGCTACGAAAAACCAGACAGAGGGTTCAATGGTAGAATTGATGCGTGCAAAGGGAAAATTAAATGGGAAGATGGGGACTGGCAGCAGTGGCAAAGAATCAGACAATACTTCAGAGCAACTGGAGCTTGACCTATGAGAATATTGTATTTAGATATTGAAGTAGCTCCTAATCTTGCGACTGTATGGGCTATATTCAATCAGAACATTGGAATCAACCAACTGCTGGAGACTTCCAGGATCATGTGTTATGCAGCTAAGTGGGCTGACACTGGTAAGGTGATCTTTGATTCAGAGTTTAAGTCTGATCATGACACCATGATGCAGGGCTTGTGGGATCTGATGGATGAAGCTGACATAATTATTCACTACAACGGTAATAAGTTTGACATCCCTGTAATCAACAGGGAGTTTCTCTTCTACGGTATGTCACCCCCAACCCCCTACAAGAACATAGACCTGTACAGAACCATTAAGAAGAGATTCAGGTTCACCTCCAATAAGTTGGATCATGTGGCACAGGAGTTGGGTCTGGGCAAGAAGGAAGAAACAGGTGGACACCAGCTATGGCTGGATTGCATGGATGGTGATGGCAAAGCATGGAAGAAGATGGAAAAATATAACAGGCAGGATGTCCTATTGTTGGAAGAACTGTATGCAGTGATACTGCCCTGGATAGACAACCATCCCAACATGGCCTTGTGGGTCAACCCCACCAAACCCACATGCACTAACTGTGGATCGGAGAGGATTAAGATGAATGGGAGAGAACACACCAAGACTCAGAGTTATCAGAGGTATAAATGTCTTGATTGTGAGATACCTCTCAGGGGTAGGTTCAGTGTGTTGGATAAAGATGTTAAAGAAAATATACTTGTACAGGTGGCACCATGAGTTATAAACCTAAATGTGGGATATGTGGGAGTACTAATGTATATTTATTTTATCGACATTCAACCCCTTATGGTGGACCTAACATGAAACATCAATGTGGTAATTGTGGATACAAATGGTATCTCACAATTGATGAGGTTCAAATAGAACGTGAGAATGAATTATGAAACTAATAGAATATTGTCAGTGTGAAATTTGTAAAGAGATTTATCTAGAGGAGAGTCTGGCCAAATCTTGTGAGAAATCTCACGTAGCCAATACTGAACTTGAGATTACTGAAGTAAAATATCTACCCCCTGATTGTTCAGAGTATGATTTCCCTGAACAGGTGATTATAGAAAGGAAAAACTATAGTGGTTGTGCTGCTATTTATTACAGGGACAGAGAAGGCAGTGTAGAGGATATTTATGATGAATGACATAGATGAATACCAGGAGTGGACAAAGACCACTATTGGCTATGAGACTAAGAAAGAGGCATCCCTGTTGTATTCAGGGTTGATAAAGACAATAGGAGAAATGTCTGGTCTGGCTGAAAAGTTTTATAGTGGTGAAGGAAGTTATTCATCCTGGACTCATGATGCCAAAGAAAAGTTGGGCACTATCCAGTGGTATCTGAACAGATATGCAGACTCAATGGAATGGAAGATGAGTGACATACTTGAAGAAAATATTAAGATGATGGAGAAAAAGAAATGAATAGATTTATTGTAAGTTGGAATGCTGGTTATGGGACTTCTTATGATGAAGTTGAAGCTGAGACAGAAGCCGAAGCTAGAGAAATAGCCTATGAATTGTGGAAGGAAGAGGTAGAATCTAATGCTGAGTATGATGTGATTGGGGAATGGACTGAAGAATTGGAAGAGGAGTTTCTATGAGCAACCCACTTAACACACAAATAGATGGGGATCACTACAAAGATCTGCCCATACAACCAATGGAGTTCAGCTACTACAATGGTCTGGATGCACTCCAGCATACTGCCATCAAATATATTGTGAGGTTCAGAGAGAAAGGAGGGCTTCAAGATTTAAAAAAAGCTAAACATGTTCTTGATATGCTGATTGAACTTGAGTATCCAAGCCCTAATGGAAATCCAGTAAGAGTATCTGGTGTGCCCTATGAAGTAGAAAATAAATTCAATGACCTGAAGTTTGATCCTGAAGAGGGCTTTATAAATAATGAGCATAGCTGATATTTTTGCAATAATTCTTGTTGTATTAATGTTGAGCTTACTATGGGTGATGGAAAATTAAAATGAGTGACAAAGACTATGGACCTGAATTACCAATTTCAAAAGAAATACATGCACAAAAACACAGACTGGAAGGAGAAACCTTCAGGGAACAGACTGCCCGTATAGCAGCAGCATTGAAAGACAGTGATGAGCACTTCCATGACTTCAGGTATATGCTCCTACGACAGGCTTTCATGCCTGGAGGTAGGATACAGAGCAGTATGGGTAGTCCCAGACAGACAACAGCATTCAATTGTTTTGTATCAATGACCATTCCAGATTCAATGGATGGTATTATGGAAGCTGCCAAGGAAGCAGCACAGACTATGAGGTTAGGTGGTGGTATTGGATATGATTTTTCGACTATTAGACCGAGTGGGGATCTTATTGTTAGTCTCGATAGCAGCAGCAGTGGGCCTCTTAGCTTTATGCGGATTTTTGATAGTATTTGCTCCACTGTTAGCAGTGCTGGGCATCGTAGGGGTGCTCAGATGGGTGTACTCAGAGTGGATCACCCCGATATTGAAGCATTCGTAGAGGCAAAGACCAACAGGACTGAGTTCACACAGTTCAACCTGTCTGTGGCAGTTACAGATGAATTCATGCAGGCAGTGATTGATGAGACTTCCTTTGATCTGGTGTTCAACGGTAGAGTCTACAAGAGAGTGGATGCAAAAGCCCTGTGGGATCAGATCATGAGAGCAACATGGCATTGGGCTGAACCAGGGATTCTGTTCATCGATACCATCAATCGGATGAACAACCTCTCCTACTGTGAGACCATATCCAGTACAAATCCCTGCGGCGAACAGCCCTTGCCACCCCACGGTGCATGCCTGTTGGGGTCTTTCAATCTTGCAAAGTATGTGCATGGCGATACATTTGATTGGAAAACTTACAGCTATGACATTTCAACAGCAGTGAGAGCAATGGATAATGTGGTGGACAATACCATCTATCCACTCCCAGAACAGGAGGCAGCAGCCAAGAGCAAGAGAAGGATGGGGCTTGGCATCACTGGACTGGCCAATGCAGGTGAAGCACTGGGGTATCCCTATGCTTCAGAGGAGTTCATAGCATTCACAGATGAGGTGATGAAGACCCTGGCCAATGATGCGTACATGGCTTCCTCTCTCCTGGCAAAAGAGAAAGGTTCTTTCCCTCTCTACGATGAGAAGGGATTCCTGGATTCTCCCTTTGTTCAAAAACTGAATGCAGATGTAATCAAATCCATTAGGAAGAATGGTATGAGGAATTCCCACCTGATATCAATAGCCCCAACTGGTACCATATCATTGGGAGCAGACAATGTATCTGGTGGTATTGAACCAGTGTTTGCCCATTCCTACAACAGAACCATCAAAGAACCCAATGGTTCTGAGAGGGTTGAATTGGTTGAGGACTATGGGGTGAGAGTGTTTGGGGTGAAAGGTAGGACAGCTTCAGAACTCTCTCCGGCAGAACATCTGTCTGTACTGGCAACTGTGACTAGGTGGGTTGACTCGGCAGTATCCAAGACCATTAATGTTGGTGATGACGTTACCTTTGATGAGTTTGAATCCATCTACATGGATGCTTGGAAGTTGGGTTGTAAGGGAGCAACTACGTTCCGCAGTGCTGGAGAAAGATTCGGGATCTTAAATAAAGTTGAAGAAAAGAAGACTGAAGGTGCTTGCTATATATCAGAAACCACAGGACAAAAAGAATGCAGTTAAGAGCTTGTCAAACATGTGGAGTTGAAAAACCTTTAGATGATTTTTATATCAGACGTAAGATGAGAGGTAAAGAAGTATATCTTCCTTACAACAGTTGTAAAGTATGTGCGATAAAAAAGGCAACTGAACGTGGTAGTAAGAAAGAAAAAAGATGTAGAAAACATCTTGATGCCTATAAATTGAGAGTAGGTTGTAGTATGTGTGGTTATAAAGAAGCAGCTTGTGCATTAGATTTTCATCATACAGATAAAAATAAGCATGGGGGAGTTGCTAGTATGTTGACCAATAAACTTAGTACTCTTATGTTGGAAGTAAGAAAATGTATAGTAGTTTGTGCTAATTGTCATAGAGTTTTACATAAGGATGAATAACCATGTGGATGAAAAAATTAATTAAGGGGAATGCTCTTAAAACCTACAAATATAAATGCGGTACCTGTCTTGCGGAAGAAGATAGGTTTGTCAAGTATAAGACTTGGATCTACTGCATTAAGTGTGGAAATAAAATGTGGCTGAAGAGAGGTGAGTGATGTTCGATCCTGATATCACCATACGTATAGATATGGATGGTTTTATATCCACTAAAGATTGGATGGATGCAGACTGGGGTCAATTAAAAGTCCCTAATCATACATACTCCAGACATCTATTTGAAGTGAAGCCTGAACTGGAGAGGTTGGGTATCACTGAGAAACAGTTGTTGGAATCTTTGAGAGGGATGTGATATGAAACTAGCTGGATGGGCTTTATTTATTATATCGTTAGGTATTATTTTTATGTTATTGCTAGTTGATGGAAAAGATTTTCATGGTCCATCCTATGTGATGGGTTTTATGATAGGACCATTAGCACTTGGCCTTAACCTTGGTATTGATAGTGGAGTAACCTATGAGAGGAAAGAAAGCAAAGAGACTGAGAAAGATGGCAAGGGAGATGCACATGCTGGACCCTTCAAAAAGTGAGAGAAGGATCTATAAGATACTGAAGGGTAGACCACAGAAAAGAGATATGTTGATATTTATTTAGGAGATAAGCAATGGGTATGAAAGATTGGTTTTCAAAGAAATCTACACCATCTGCTGTTGAGTTTACAGAGGCTATGATTAACATGAGACAAGAGGAAGAGAAGATAAGAGCAGATCTCATGGAAACAGCAACAACTGCTTTCCCCCCAACCTTTAGTACTGCTGTTGCTTCAACAAGACCAGGAGCAGTGTATCCAACAGCACCATTTCCTCCACCAGCAGCATGGTGTTCCACCACCACCACTTTCCCCAATGACCATATTCTTGTGGGAGATTATGTATTTGAACGTGAGTTCTTGCAGGATCTGGCACACATACTGGGAACACACCACATGTCTCCCAATCAACTGATAAAGGCAATTGGAGGAGCATTCAATGATCTGGACAATTAATGCTGTGGCAGAGGATGGTACATCATGGGCCATGTACTTTGATTGTGACACCAGGGAACAGGCTGAACATATTGTGAACATGTTGAAGCTGAATACTGATGATGCAGGAGTATGTGAGATGGTGGAGATATGTTCGGAGGATTTACATTGACCTATTCAATATATCTGGGAGAAGGATGTTATGCCAATAAGGTAGGCACCCTGGACTCCAAAGGCAGGCTGGTGGGTAAGTACCACCCAGGGCTGGACACTCTGCTGGATCAAATCCAGAGAGCCAACAAGAGGACACCCAAAGGGTTAACAGTGATGAGAGGTAACTCATCTGCCAGGAAGGATAGGGTAACTCTTAGTAGGGTGTGGGCAGGAAAGGCAGAAGCTAAGAAAAAACTACCTGTAGAGGAGATCAAGGAGAGACATGGGAGGGGGGTGACCTTGAGAAACCTATCCATCATATATAAGGTCTCAATACCCCAAATCAGAAAAGCATTGAAAAGCTAATTATGGCATTTTTTGTGTTTTTTGAGCCTTTAAAATCAAGGAGTTACAAGTGACAAAGTGGCTACCCTTACCTACCCTACAGGGTACCCCTAATTAGGAGTTTTGAAATGAAAACTTTACAAGATAAACTACCTCACAAACTTACATTATCAGGTGCTTATATGATGGTAGACATGAGGACCAGAGAGGTTGAAACAGTGGAAGAACTTCTTGAAGAATTACAGAGATTACTTGATCTGTCTCCCATCTCTGAAGTATTGGTTACTTCAGCACATTCAACAGGGCAGTGAGGATAGCCACCAACACCTGTCTGGGTGGGAAGTTGGAGCATGAGAACTTGGAGTCCTCTGGTCCACACAGGTCTTCCTCACCTGTGGTGTTGGTCTCCACCAGTTCTTGCATTTGGGTGGGACTTGCTGGTTGTTCTGCAACTATAGGTTTAGGTTCTACCACTTCTGGAGGTGGACTTTCAAAACAACCCACCAGTAAGAACAGAACCAGGACTAGGCTAAGTTTCTTGATCACTAACAGCCCCCTTCCCCAGAGGTAATTGCTTAATGGCTGGTAATGGAGCAGACTTGGGCCACCTGTAGCTCAGTACCCTGGATCTTGGTTTGGCAGCAACAGTAACAGCATTACCTTGATTACCCCCCAAGACCAACAGTTGTCCAGTGCTGGTCTCCCCCACCACAAATCCTACATGTCCTTTCCAACCTTTCTTCTTCTCTCTCCAGAATACAACTATGCATCCCACCGCTGGGCCATGGAGCTTCACTCCCCACTTGTTGTATGATCTGGCATTGGCCTTCCTGGTACTGACTATCCCAACCTCTTCAAGCACCCCACCTACAAATCCTGCACACCAGGGAGTTTCATCATCCGTGAATGGTGCTCTTATCAGTCTCCACCACTCCAGTATTTTAGGGTTGTGCCTGGAGCCTCTCCATTCTTTCAGCCCCAGATAGGTTTTTGCCTTGTCAAACCATGGGGTGTTACTACTAACTGGATCAAGAAGTTTTCTCAATCTCTTAATTTCTTTCAGAGCAAGTGCCATCACCTTTGCATCAGTTGCACTCAATCTTGTTTCAAGTTGTTTCACAATATCAGTCATTATTTCAACCACGCATGTAGTAATGCTCCAAGAAAGGCTATGACTGTTGCAGCAGCAGGGAGCAAGATCACTGTCAGAAAGTCATGCATTGCACTACCCACCATTCTTTTCACAACATTTCTCCACTTCATCACATTTAGTTTGTAGAGTATTCAGTCTGTACTCCAGACTTCTTACCGCTGGCATGGCTCTGGATTCTTTTCCTAATTCAAATCTTATATCATGGATATGATTCTCCAGAGTATGAATTTGATTCTCCAAAGCCTTCCCTTCAGTCCCAGTGAATGGATCAGGTCTGGGATCTGCTCCCATGTTCAGGCCAAGACTTGCCCCACCACCACTCAACATAGCGGTCAGCAGGAATATGGCCATATCTCTTGGTTTTTCTATTGCAGGCATTAGCTTATTAGTATTTCCCAATCAATTGAAAAGTAGTTGGAGCCATTGTTGTAGAGGGTGAAGGAACCATTGTCAGTGCTGATTACCTTGGTTTGAGAACCATCAATGGTAATACCCTCAAAAGAACCATCTGATATTGTTGCCGCATACTCTGTGAGGAGTAAGTTGTCTACTCCTACAGCAATACTGGTCTCTGCATTAATGGAGGCTGCATACTCTGTGAGGAGTAAGTTGTCAACCCCAACAGAGATGTTGGTTCCTGCACTGATGGTTGCAGCATACTCAGTCAGGATAAGATTATCAACATCTGCTGAGATACTTGTCTCTGCGTTGACACTGGCTGCATATTCAGTGAGTATCAGATTGTCAACACCAGCATTAATATTGACATTATCTCCAGCCAGAATTGTGGCTGGGTATTCTGTGAGTATTAAATTATCAACACCTACACTTACAGATGTCTCGGCATTAACTGTTGCCGAATACTCTGTCAATAGTAGGTTATCTACTCCAGCAGAGATACTAGTCTCTGCATTAACAGTGGCAGCATACTCTGTGAGTATTAGATTATCTACACCCGCAGAAACTTCTACATCAGTGGTGGTTTCCACTGTTGCTGCATATTCAGTTAGTATTAGATTGTCAACACCTACACTAACTTCAGTGGCACCACCAGAAACAATGAACTCTACATAGCCAACACCAGGAATCAGATATGTGCCGGAGCTAGCAGGCTCCTCTACATAGCCAATACCGGGGATGAGAAATGTCGCCACTTAACTTACTCCAACATCGTGACTCACAAACAGGTCATCTGCGCCTATGCTGGCCTTGCCGAAACAGATGAATACCTCGGCCCAACCTTCACCACCAGTACCGGCAGTGGTCAGTGTTATTTCTTCAGCCACGCCCAGAGTTTTACCACCCTTAGTCCATGTTGCAGATGATGCGGTATTGTAAGTTCCAACAGCAGCGGCCAAGGAATTTGCAAGCCCAGTTGTTTCAATTGAAAACCCTGGATCACCGCTGTTTGGTATATGCGCCTCTATCCATGCCTCATCATTCTCAAACCTGGAGCCTGTACCAGCTCCCAGGCTGTCATGTGCCAACTGAACAACAATGTCCTTAGCCGATGAAAAATCAGCACGGACTTTACCTAGTGAAAATCGGAATGGCGCTTGTGAGGCTGCCTTGGCAGATGTTAAGACATTGAGAGAGAAATCCTGCCCTTCTACGGTATCGGCAGCATTATCATAGACTGATCCATCAGTGAGGAACTGACCGAATATATCTCGCCTTGCCCTTACTGATCTATCGTTACCATCGTCACAGTTTTCTAGTGTTATGATTGACCCCGCAGATGTTGGCTCTTCACCCAGCGCCCAACTTGCAGGCATTTTACAATCATATAAGTTTATTAAATTAACATCCTCTGAAGCTGCCGCCGTAGCATCCATAATAGATGCACCTGATGCTAGATTTGTTAAATCAACACCATAACAGTTTAATGTCCCACCACCATTACCATCTAGCGCACATAAAAAACCTGGCCCGGTAGTGTTGTTATATATAGAGCCGCCGTACACATTTATAAGCACCCCAAGTCTTATCCTGACGATAGAGCTTGAAGCATGCTCTGACGCTCTTAAGACTGATTCACGTATATTTATCGTTACTCCGTCTACAGAAGCCTCTGTATAATAGGACGAACTAGCTGTACCATAGATGGCTGCACCTAATTGACAGTCCTTCAGATTATATACGGCACCAGAAACGGTAAAACGCATATTATCCTCGGCCTCCAACGTCACCCCTTCAATCCTAACATTCCCACCTGCCACGCCACCCACTTGATAATTGCCGGAAGTATTATGCTCATCGGCCCCAGCCTTATATGTATCTGCGCTTGTATCGTCAACACTAATAATTATTACGCCACTAGGTACAGTTATTAGCTCATGCGCCCCAAATGCAGCGGCATGAACATCAGAACAACAGATAAAATCCCCGGCAACAGGAGGAGAGGCATCAGCAAGGGCTGTGCCTATATCCACATATACATCAGCAGCCTCTAGCCCCGCAGAGCCAAACGCACCACTCTCCTGGGTTTTACTGCCGCCAGAAGTTCTAGTACCCAGCCCTGACTTAACATAGAAATAACCCATCAGTCGTCCTCAATTTCTTCCTGCTCAGCATCAAACAAAGCCATTTGTGCTTTAACCGTACCCACATCGTCCAGAATGGCATTGATCCTGCGATTCATCTTCAACACTTGCTGGGTGGTGATGTCCAACCAGTTAGCCAGTTGGTTGGCATTGTAGTTAGCCCTCAGATAATCAATCAACGGTTCCAGAGCCACTACTATGCGCGGGTCTCTCTCCCTCATCATGTAGCGGATTAGCTTCTTTGCAATGCGCTTGGATGTAGACCACTTAGGGTTAAGAGTGATGGTTAGTGAATCCTCTGACTCCACCCGCTCTATTATTTGGTTATCTTCATCGTTAGCAGCACCAGTTAATAGCTGTTGTGCTTTCTTATTTGCATGGGCAGACGCATCAAAACCTGCATCAGCAACAATGGGACCGATTTCATGAGTAGATTGCACATTGTCGTTATCTTCCAACACAATCGAATAGTGCAGTCTGCGATCAGAACCGCCGCTATCATGGGTAATAGTTACGCTAATTATTGAAGCCATGGTATAACCTCTTAAACTATTGTGAAAATACCAGATGCATTCCAGGTAATGGTTAGATCACCTGCCGACATGTCAACTGGACCACCAAGGTCTACAAAAGCCAGTGCATCTTTGCCTGCATCGGTGTAGTTGAAAATAATGCCCCAATAGGCATCAACATCATTGGAAGCATCCTGTGCCCAAGTTGGATTGGTTGCTGAATCGAAAGTCATGGTCCCTGCTGCTTCAGTTACTAGAGCAGACAGTGCCCCAAGACTTGTGCCATCTGTTACATATGTTCCAGCAGCACCCACCTGAGTGAAATCACCAATTACTGGAGTTGCTGTACCTGCTGCTGGGGTTGCTGTATCATCACAAATCGCAAGATGGAATAGATCGGTACTGGCCCAATCCCCATCCAACATCTTTGCCTTTGCCTCTTCAAATACTACTATATCACCCTGTGCCATTTTAACTACCTCTTAAGTTAGAACTTCAACTGTTATATTAAATGCTCCGGCGGTGCCGGATTCATCTTTCACTGCAATCACTTGTGTGGATCTAATTCCGGTAGGAAGATAGATTGTGGTATCTGCCCCCGTATTCACTCCGAATATGTTGAGACCATCTATTAATCCTCCCCCTCTTACAGTGTAGGTAGTGTCCAACACTTGTTCATAATGTATGGATGTAGACAATCCCCCAGCTACTACCGAAGTCTGTCCATCCTTACCTTTGGTTGAAGCCACGAATGCTTCATCTTCTTTTAGTACTTCTGCTACTTCTGTTGCTGTAGGGGGGTGTCCAGATATGCCATTGAGACCATCCTTACCCTTTGGTCCTGCCACACCCCTTGGCCCATTGAGACCATCCTTGCCATCTCTTCCAGGAGCACCATCCCTCCCATCTTTTCCATCTCTACCATTCAGACCATCCTTACCAGCAATACCAATAAACTTTTCAATTGGTATGACTGAATCCAGTTTAGTTATCTTGGATATCTTTTTTCTCTTAACCACTGACATGTTTATGCCACCTCGACATATTCACCATCGATGATGTATTTCCCAGGCTCTAGTTGGGAGAAATCTCTGGTAGTGTCTTTCTTGGATGCCATCAACTGTTGGAGAGCTGCTTTCAAAGCACTGGTGCTTACATGCTTTAACCCTTCCCACTCATTGCGGAGTTCTCTCACAGCTTTGTTTACATCACCACCTGCCCTGGTAAGTCTACCTCGAAGAAGTTCTTGGAATAATTCATCTTGTAGATCTTCATCAAATCTTTCTTCACCACTAAGACCAAGTTTAGACTTCAATGCTCTAAGGGTTTTACCAACTATTTGATATCTACCCACTGGGGTTGCCACTCTTCCAACTTTAGATTTTGAATAGCTCTTGTAGTCTGGACTTTGCTGGAAAGCAATGACTTCATCCAGAGTCATATTAGTGATCTTAACTCCTTTGAATTGCTGCTTCTCTGCTGAACCAAGTAGGATATTGTAATCACCGCCACTCTCAGTTTTATCAATCAGTTTGAGAAGTGCTCTACTTTCTTCTGGGAGATCACTTTTATGGGATGGTTTAGGTTCCTGCTTTCTTCTATCATACCCTTCAGGGATTGGTGGTACTTCTTTCTCACCAATACCATCCCAGAACTCCTGGATCATAGGACCAAGTGCACCCTTTTCAGATTTCTTATGTTCAGTGCTTGGTGCAGCAGGGCTGTTGGGATCTATCTCCCCTTCTTTCTCTCCAGGTTCCAATCCTCTGAACTGCTGCATCACTCCTTCAATCCAGATGTCAGTGTCCAAACCATACTGCCTGGAGATGTTCATGTATTTGTTCAATAGATCTATATCTGAATCTTCAGGGACACCATGGGCAGGATTGACTCCAGCCTTTCCTATTTGATCTGTCCGTACAAATCTTCCACCACTGAACCCCACACCCCAGTCTTCTGACTGCATACGTTCATTGACTTTATTGACTACTGAAGCAGTGAAACTATCTCTGGCATTCCTCACCCCTTCCACGGCACCAGCATCTTTAATGGTCTCACCAAATACTTCTGGTTTACTGTAAGCCAAGAAATCAGTTGGGGTAGTGCTGAGATTGATCTCTCTCCTTGCCTTATCCTTCAGTTCAGGTGGCATATCTGGATCACCCATCACTTTAGCTGAAAGACCCTTCATGTACATATCCATATATTTATTGTTAAGGTAGAAGTCACCCTGCCCCATCTTCTTAAACATGTCAGGATACATGTGTGGAAGAGACATTTTAATATGTTGAAGAAAGATCATTGCTTCCGGATTGGTCTTGGCTGCTTCACGAATCATGTGGAGAGTAGCACCATTCAGGATCATTTTATTGTAATCAAAAATCTTACTCTGCATTTTCATGGCCACATCTGGACCATACACATCCAGAAGATTAGCATAGCCTGGATTAAACTTATGCATATTGGCTACACCACCATCCTCCAGAGCCTTTCTTTGATTAGATAGATATTTGTTTTTATCCTTGGCTTCAGTGAATGCTTCCACATCTGTAAAAGCAGTATTGATGGAGTCCTTGAGACCATTAACTTGTTCTCTGCTGAAACTTATACCTGATTCTTTCAATTCAAGAACTTTGGTATGCAATAGATCCAGTTGTTTCATCTTCTCGTCTGCAATAATTTTAATCCAATCCGCAGAATCGATTGAAGTGGGATCTGCCTTTTGGTCTGTATAGATTTTACTCAACAACCCCTGCACAGCCACTCTGGAGTTTTTAAAAGTAATACTATCCATCCCCGCAAATCCATCCACACCCCTGGCTTCTTCCTGGTCTCTTTCAAACTCATACTGTGCAGCTTCAATAACACTTCTCTGAGATACACCAGACTTCAGGGCTTGAATATTCAACTCCTGTCTGGCTTTCTCTTCAGCAGTGACTCCTCCACCACCTCCACCTGAGTACCTACCTCCACTGCCTGAATAGAGACTTGCCATCTTGCGAATCTCTGGACCTAGCCATGGATACTGACTGATGGCACCCCTCACCAAGGTCTTTCTGCGAACAGCGGCCTGCTTGCGGGAGACTACCCCGGTAGCAGCACCCCTATCAAGCTTATTCAACTGTTGGTTTATAGATTCAACAGTGTCCAGATCATTCCTGGTCAGGGCTTCCCCCCACTTACGGTTGAGTTCATCTTCTTGTCTGGAAAACATGGAATCCTGTTCTTCAAGATCTTGGAACTCAGTCCTATAATCTTCCATGATCATTCTATCTCTCACATCTAAAGCACCCTGGATACCTGAACTAATTGCTTTAGCCATTGCGCCCGATGATCTGTCCACAACTCCAGGTGCAACAAAATATTCAGGTCTAGTTTCTTGGACTTGTTCTATAAACTTAGCCATTAGTTGTCACCACTAAACATAACATCTGCTCCACCACTTGTAGGTTCTGGGTCTTTCATCCACCCCATGATCATCTTCTTCTGTGCTTCCTGAGTATGTTCTTTACCAGCCATGATTTCTTTATTGACCTTCTCCATGATCTCAATAGCCTTCAGTTCATTTACTTCGGAAAATACAATTGCCTTCAGTTGTTTGAATTCCTTCTGTTGGTCTTCAGTCGGAGTACCCTTGTAGATATATCTTTTTAGGAGTTTACGATAGGCATTACCTATCTCCCCATAATCTTTATTCCTAGATTTGAGCCAGTTCTTGGTTTCATAATAGTCATTGATGACTCTGGGTTGAAATCCAAGTGCTCTGCCATAGATGGCTGCTCTGCTGACTTCAGTATCAATGTCCTTAAGTTTCCTTCCTTTGGAATCTGTAATCTCCTGGAGTTTCTCCCAGTGTAAGGCTTGGTGAGCACCCCTGTAGCTGGAGAAGATATCCCCAACCGCATGAAGGGCTACTGCCAACTCTTCCATATTGAAATCGATATCCTTGGGATTCATCAGGATTGGTGCTACAGCAGCCATACCTTGGAATGCTCTCTTGGGTACTTCGCCAAATGCGCCCAGTGCCAGATCTTTAGGTGGTGTACCATTCAAGAATAGCTTCTCTATGGTCTGTTCCATACCAGATAGGAAAGCACCCCTTTCACCCACATTAAATCTTTCACCTGAGATCATCTGTGCCATCAAACCCCAAGCACCATCTGTGGCAAAAGCATTCCACTCTTCTGGAGTTTCTCCAGGCTCATACCCTGCCATGTTGGTGAGTTCAGCCAGCATCCACTTTCCGAAAGGTACACCTGCTCCACCATATAGGGCCAACTGTCCTGTGAGGATAGCAGCCTTTTGTGAGCCAGTAAACTTCTGTGAGGCACCTGGAAAGATGTTGGGGAGCATTGCCTCGATACCTTTGGTGGTTACCTGCATGAACTGGGTGGGCAAGGAGAACACCCCTTTCTGCCAATGAGCACGGTTAGCCCTATTCAAGTTCAACATCTTCTTTGTGGTGTTGGTGACGATCTGTTTCAAAGCATCATCATCAATAACAGTTGATTTACCAGCAGCTTTCTGAGCCTTCAACCACAGATCTCTGGCTGTGAGGAAGGCATAGCCACGGGTAAATCTCTCACCCTCGGTGAAGAAGATCAACCCTTTATTGGCTGCTTGTGCTAATGCTTCCCTCCCCATACCAAAGCCTTGAGCCACAGCATTATAATCAGCAGTGGATCTGACAGATTCATATAGTCCTGTCTTCTCCATCTGAGTTAATACTTCCTTCAGTTCTTTTGGGTCTTTACCCATGGACTTTGCTGTTCTGGTAACTGCTTCTGGATTACCTCGGACAAAATAAGCCATCCTGAGAGCAGCAAGATCACCCAGTCTCTTGGGTGCAGAGAGAGGATCGATGGACAGAGCTACAGCAGCACCCTGTGCCTGTACAAATAACTGAGCAGGGTTAAACCACCCAAGCAATGAATGGAATGCAGCACCACGCATAGCTGAATAAGGATCTTTGGATGCAAGATCCATAACCCCTCTTCGAAGTTTTCCACCAAGAAGTGGTTTACCCTCCATCCACTCAGCAGCCCTTCTGGTGCCATTGGTCCATGCTATCTCAGAATTAGTGGGCATCCTCAATTGATCCCTAATCCATGTCTGCATTTCAGTGAGTGCAGTATGCTCCTTTGAACCTGGAGAGGCTATGACATTAGCATTAATCCCTTTTCCTGGATCATCAATCCTGCCCTTCGCAGAGTTGAGCCATCTCTGAATCATGCCCATTCTCCACTCATTCATTGGAAGGGTGGTGGCTACATTCTGAAGATTTCTCTGCATAGCTTCATGGGCAGATATGAACTTGGGGGCATCACCTTGGAGGCCAGTTAGGATATCATGTGTTGCTCTGGGGCTGGTATACAGACTTCCAAAAGAACTGATAGCCTCAGCTTCTCTGGATTCCTCTGACAACTCTCTGTCATGCAGGGCTTTGAACTCAATATTCTTCCCTGTCTCATCTGCCAATTTTTGTTCTTGCTTGGCATAGGTCTGAGCATCAGTGAGATTGTCAAATCTTCTGTGGGTTATGATACGACCCTTTGGAACTGAGATCCCATCAACCACATCAGTTCTGAAACTCTTTACAAAGTACCAAGCATTCTCCGCTATGTCTGGAACATAACCTGGATTCTTATTCAGCACAGTACCGGGGAGATCCTGGATCTTATCTGACTTAACAATGGCATGCCTGAATCTACCATGTCCAATATCAAAAGCATTTTTGGTGGAAATCAGTGTATAACCTTCCTCTTCCATTCTTTTCCAATCCACCCCATGGACTGGTCTGACTGATCCTGCACCTCTGGTGTCCCACACCTGTAGATTCTTATCACGTGGGAGAGAGTTCAACTTAATTGGTTTACCTATAACACTCAGTTCTGCGGTGGCCAGAGAATCAAGAATGTTGATATCCTTGTAACCATCAAACTCCAGTTGTCTCCTAACCTGTTTATTCTTGAGATAGTGGAGAGCATCAAAGATATCTCTCTGTGCAAAATAGGAGGATATCTCTTTTGGATCTTTAAGAGATATGCCTCCAGTACCAATTCCACTTTGGAGTTCTTCTACAGTGAAAACTTTACCTTCTCTTTTATTCCAATCATTACCTGCCCTCAGTACGGCATCAACCTTCTGGCGAGATTCTCTGTTCAAGCCTTTTCGAGATACTCTGGCAGCATCATTCAATACCTGAAGAGTTGCTCCTTGTGTGTAGCCTATGCGAGTGGCAACCTCAACAGCATCCTTGAGAATACCATCAATTACAATTTCAGGGGATGAGAGTTTAGATCTAATTATACCCGCATCCAGAACATCCAATCCACCAATACTGTTCTTAGTATAGGTCACTGGTATCTGATTTTCGATACCCTCCAGTTTGTATTTGACCACAAACCCAGTATCAGTACTGTCAGTTATCTCAGCACCTTCCACGTGCCAACCATAGTTTTCCCAGTAATCCTTCTTTAAGTCTTCCAGAGATTCAAGAGCTTTCTCTTTGATCCTCATATCTTCTGATACTGTAACAGCAGACTCTTTGAGATATCCCTTACCAGACATAACAGGATCTAGGGTAGTTTGAACTGCTCCTCTTCTTAATTCTATCTCTGCTGCCAACTTGGTAGAGTCAGCAGCTAGTCCATCAGCAGCTTCAGGAATCACTTTCTCATAATTAAAAGGATTCATGTTTGCAGCAGCTACGATTGGGTCTTGCTGTAGAGCTTCAGCCACAGCTTCATCCCCTGCCGCTGCTGTATTAGCTCTGGCAGCAGTTTCAACATCCCCAGTCTTGGCAATCTGCCTGATAGCATTGGCTTGTTTCGCAGTCTTAATTAGTTTCCACAGACCAGTGAGACCTATGGTTGCATAGTCAATTGAATTAAAGGCAGTGGCCAGATCTATATCATCCTCATAATGAGGATTGATAAACTCCATGGCCAACATAGCAGCCTTATGTTCATTGACCGTTCCAAAGTCTTTGGTTGCTTCCACAATATCCTGCAACAGATGGGGCCAGAGCTTTAATCTCTCTCCCATGGGGAGCATCCTGACCCCAAGAATCATCTGCTTCAACTCTTCGAAAGGATTTGCAGATGCATCGATCCCATACTTGTTCACCAGACTGTTCACATCCCAAGGTTGATCCAACATCAGGAACAACTCAGCATAGTTGGTGATGGCACCGAGAGTAGAAGTCTTCTCTATCATTTCCCCAACGGTTCTTGCATAATACAATTGTTCAGCACGTTCTCTATCAACTTTACCTTCAATGGCTAGAATATTTGCATGTTCCAATGCATCTGGTCCAGTTGTTAATTCCATGTTCTCTTCTGTTACTTCCAGGTAATCTTCTACTGCTCCCAGATTCTCAATTTGATCCTCACCAATAGTTTCTGCCACCACCCCTTGAAGAAGCTCATCGTAGTGAAGATGATATTCAGCAGTGATTCCATCAATTACTGTCTGTTTGTCTGAAGTTGCCAGTTCAGCACTGGTTTGTAAAAAAGCATCTTCCAGGCTTAATTCAGAATCCATATTACTACGAATTGACGCACCATGAGCAGCAATTAAAGCAGCTTCTTTTTTATTGGCCAGAGGAGTTTCTTCCATTAAAGAAGAAACATCATAGCCTGCATCAAGTGTAGTAAATTCCATTAACTGAACATACCCCCAATACGATCTGCGTTACTGAAGATGGTACTTCCGATACCACCAATGGCACCCCACTTCATGGCATCAGCTTGATAGTCAGCAGCTTTCTGGTTGTAGTGAGAAGCTGTCTGTCCTTCCTTCTGCACTGCCTGTGAGAATGCCATGGTAGACCCCATCTGAGCCACCACTCCCTGTTGCCCTGCCTGTGATCCACTGGCCGTACCCACCCCTGAGCCTGAAGCTCTGGCAGCAATCATGCCTCTCTTGACTCTGGCATCTCTCACGGCTCTAATACGTTCTCTCGCAGCCTTCTGATCAGCTATTCTTTGCTGTGCGGCCAGAGCATTCTTCTGGGCCTTTGCTGACTTCTTCTGAGCTTTAGCTTGTTTAGCAGAAGAGTAAAAAGAGACTGCTGCTCCTATGACTGTTGCTACTATTGACCCACCCATTTCATCACCTTTTTAAATTCACCATCTGCATTGTAGATACATATACTTGTTTTTTCAAACCCAAACTTGGTTACAAACTTAAATAATTTCTCATCACCTGGAGTTAATGCCGCATAGAGAGGCTTCCCACTCAACTGATCCATCATGATTTTCCATACTTTCTTACAATGTTTATATGCGGCCAAAGTCCATACATTGATATCACAATGGATCAGGTAACCCAGGTCCGGATTGAATTCCAGGAATACTTCACCAACTTCATCCTTATATATAGAAGGATACCCCCTCACGGTACAGTTGTTCCTGCGGCTGAAGCTGCCCAACCCAGAAGTCTAAGATCTTTCTCATCCTCTGAATAGATGTAGAGACTGACTGCTTTACCTTTCCCTCGCAGTTTATTCTTTGTGGTAACCACATCAAAACCATAGTCAAAGGTATCTGTTGAGCCGGAGGGAATGTAGTGTCTCTTCAACCTGTAGGCTTGAAAGGGATTCCCCCATCTCCCAGAATTAGTTGAATTCGACCACCCCCATTGTGCTTGGACCATGCAGGAACTTGGATTGGTGTAATCAACCCCAGTACCAGAAGTGTCATACCCATCTTCAGTTCTTTCAAAATGGAAGAAAATATAAGGCACCTGCTTTTTGCTTGTGGTATCCCCATAGATCTCATAACCCGTGTTTAGGTAGGAGAGGAATGACACACCAGCGGCATCGGCAGATTCCCAATCCAGGAAGTCAGAATCCTTGTAGTAGGAAAAAGTAAAGCTGTATGTGGATGTTGGAATAAGTGTGAGATATTTAGTCACCGTATTGTTGGTAGTTGCTGGCATCGACTGTGTAACTGTCACATCGATACCATCTTCCTGCACTTGGTCTCCACCAACCACCACATTCTGTACATCCTCCAAGGTGAGAAAATCATGCACCGTCATGTAGGATGCCACGTAGGGGGATGTCAGCTCCAGATCTTCAATTTTATTCTTATAAAATGCTCCCATTAGGGTATCCAGGATCAATTCTCGATTATACTTATTTTTAAATGTTGTTCCCAGATATGAATCTTCGGTGTTGTACAACCATGATACTTTCTTGTTGATGGGATCATAGGTTCCAATACTGTTCTTTCTCCCCACCGATTTAATACCAGTGAACAGAGATTGAACTGTGTGTTGTGAAATGTTGTTTACGATTAGACTACCAGATACTTCCTCTGGTTGGATTGCATAGATCCCACCCACTGACCAGTAGTAGACCACATCCTCTGCTATAACTATTGAGCTGGCATTGACAGATCCAATGTTGGTGATCTGTTCAATCTCTTGATCTGTTGCGGTGAATCCTTTCTCTGTGGAGAAGATTCTCCACACCCCATTATCCGCAAACACCAGGATGTTGCCACTGTAGGGGATGATCTTATAGATGATGGAAGCTTCAGGGATAGTGACATATCCACCATCGGTATCAATCAGATCAGTTACATGTTCAGAAGTTGGATCTGCATCCTGATAGCATCTCTCCAGGTCTTCCAGATTGTCCATGGTCTTGGTGAAGAAAATAAATCCAGTGTAATCAGGGGATCTGGAATCGCCGGAGGTGACATCTGAGATAATGCCGGAATAGAACATACGACCTGAATAAGAACAGGCAGAGGATATGAAACCATTCTCGGTATCAACCGGGACCGTGGCTACACCTGACTCATCCCCCCTGGAAGTACCTCTGGCAAAAGCATCAATTATGTACTTTCCTCTGGGAGCAGAGGTGGTACCGAAGAACTGCTTGGCCAGAGTTGCTGCCGCAAAAGTCTCATTTGAGTCTTTACCCAGATATTGGATATCAGCATTGGAAGGATATTTCACCAGATTGATATTGGCATCCAACCAACCTTGGTTATAGAGATTGTAGTTGTGATTGTCCGACAGGGTTGCTGGTTGTTCATCCACTTCCAAGCCATCATCTACACCCCAAAGATCTCTGACTTTAATACTGATATCTGTCTTGGTAATGGTATCTGTCAGTGCATCATAGGATAGATAGAAAGGATCTGTCTCTCCAGTGGTTACAATCAACACCCCATTGATTGCAGTCATTTGAAATTGCCGTGTGCCTGAAGATGCCAGGTCAACTGAACTACCACCATTCTTTAAGTTGGAAGATATCGCAGACTCAAAGGCATCTGCAAAGAATATCTTATAGCCAATCTGGATTACGGCAAAAGAGAGACTGGGATCATTGTCCACATTATCCCACCTGTAGGTGGATATAGCAAGACTTTCCATGGAAGCTGAGTTGAAGGTAGTGGATACACCTGTGTATAGATTTTCATAATCCATCCCCAACCTTCTCTGTCTTGAGCCAGTACGATTCAGAACAAAGTTTTCTTCATCAATGGAAGCATTCTCAGGAAATGTCAGAGGACTGGCTTCAGTGATAATTCCTTTAACGAAGGTTCTGAATTCTTTGGTCGTATTCTTGCGTCCCATCAGCTTTTCTTTTTAGTGCTCTGGAAAAAATCAATTGCTCTCTGTGCTTCCATCCTGGAAGTGAATGAAGTTTTCAAAACATTGGGGAGTTCCCCACCCCCAATCCACTTGGCTTTATACCCTCTTGGTGCATCATTAATGATTGTAAGTTTTTTTGCAACTGGCATTATTTATGTCTCCCATAGTCGGGGGTTTGTAAATCACCATCATTGCGCCACTTCTCTCTTGAAGCCCAAATCCTCTGTCTCCGACTACGTTGTTCTTCTTTAGCATTGGGGGATTGCCTCAGTGCATTGAATGCCACTGACTTGGCTTCAGCCAACAAGTAAGGAAAATTCTTTGAGGGAAGGTTTGGGATCGTGGCATCAGCTATAGTTAAAGATGGTTCTGCATACACATATGCTTGGGTCTTGGAAGTCTGGAGAGTTGAATCTACGTCTGAATCGTAGGAATCAAATACCAGGTTTATGTCATCAAATGAAGTGTAGTAGGTTGGTGCTTGATTATTCAGAATCAAGACATCCACCCCTGAGTCATCTGTGATTACATCTACAGTGGATTCATCTGAATTCCTGGCATTGGTCAATAACATAAATTCAGCAGGTGATTTCCAAATGACATCTGCATATTTTTTCTTGGTATCAGTGTCCGTGGCTTTGTCATACTTGAGCCAAATCACTTCCTGGACATCATCACCAATGGACATGTGGGTGGGTCTACTGCTGGTTCCACTGGCAGTCAACTGAACCATGGTCTTCAAGTGTGGCCATTGCCTGTCTGAGATTATCTCCTCATAGGTGGTCTTCACAATCTCTGCTATCTGTTGGGCCTCAACAGTATCATTGATTGAATTGACCTCATCAGAATCCATGTCATTCAGAATGTTTTGCACTAAAGCAAGTAATGTCATTTTAGACATGTTATGATGCCTTTAAAAGGGTTGTACAAAATTGAGCAGACTCTACAACAATATCATCCGTATCACCACCATTATCAGATTCAATGTATACAGTTAATACTTCGGCAGCAGTTAGAGAAACTATACCACTAAAACTTGCACTACCTGTATCAGTACTACCAGACATTTCTCTACGACAAGACATATAATTTTCAACCCCATCAACTCTCAAATGAAATTGATATTCTCCAGCATCACCAGCAGCCGAGGTTGCAAATGTGATCTGGAAACAAATTGAATAGTCCCCAGATTGTATCACAGTAATATTATCAGAAGTATGACTTACAGTTATATTATAGGATGGCATATTGGTATCAAATGCTGCTAATGCTTTGGCAGTTGTACCAATTGAAGCTATGGCAATTGAAGCATCATTACTATAAATACCACCATAAGTAGCCCCTGGTTGTGCAGTCCAATCACCAGATGCAGCACCATCAGCTACATATACTTCACCTGCACTGGCAGCAGCACAACCTTTAGGTTCATGTATTTCTGGATCAGTTATTACGTTATGTTCTTGGGCCATCAGTCTTACCTTGATAGATGGGGGAGAGAGATATTACTCCCCCTCCCCCTATTACACTACTACTTACGCACCACCTGGACCTTCAGCCGTATAATTTACAACTATACGGATCTTCCCAGTCATGGTGGCCTGTCCAGCACTATCATCAGAAACAATGATAGCAGTCAGGTTTGCGGCATCTGCACCGATACTCACAGTTTCACCTGGAGTTGCAGCAGTACCATAGTCTGGGACTAAGGCAGCACTACCACCCTGATGATACGCTCCACGAACTTCCGCAATATCATTGGAAGTAATTGTGAGAGCACCGTCAGTGGCATCGATAAGACCATCGGCATCAATAGCCGTTGATCCATCGGATGCTTTAACTAGACCCACCTGGATGGAACCAGATGTAGCTGCTGAACCACCAGTGGTCACAACAGCAGTCAGGTTCTCAGCCCTGCAAGACAGAATCTTGGCATAGGCAGGAATCACCTGTTCTAGGTTAGAAGTTGACCCTGAGAGGATCGTGGTGGAGTCTGCGATACCGGCAGCAGTCTGAGTGACTGCGGTTGCCAGATCGATTACCCACACCAGTTCTTTCTCATAGCCCTTAGTGGAAGGAGTACCACCATATCTTTGATCAGTAGTACGAGGACCATAGTGATTGGTTACACTATTGATTCCAGTCCCGGCACTATTGTTAAAGTCTGTCCGTTCAAAACCCATAATATACCTCCTATCTTAATAGACTGCTGGGTTAGAGATCAGAATACCCAGAGAGTCCACTCGTTGGGCACCAAAGCCAAACCGAGAGGTAACCTGGAATTTATCTTGACGATTGTCATGATCACGCCATCCTTCTGCCTTTGGCATCCTGCGCCATGCTTTCATGATTGGTCTGGTATTATCATCGACCACACACATGAACACATTTGCAGTATCACCTGCAACAGAAGCAGTGGTGTTGCCATCACGATCCACCAGTGAACTTTCAGCAGCAGTTACCTGATGCAGACGGTTGGAAACATAGATGTCCCATCCGTAGATGTTCCTGACGAACTGGTGATTCCTGCGGAAACCATCAGTAACCATACCTTCAAAGTGAGGGTTGTTGGAAATGTTCACGATGTTGGTGATGGTATCACAAGTCAATGCTATGGCTGGATCTACGATGGCAATTCGACCACCTTGTGGGTTGTTGGCCTTGTCAAATGCATAACGCATGTAGGCAAAGTCCTGGAGTTCCACGGCACGTGAAGTACCATTGGCAACAAACCGATGCTTTACACCATTGACATTGTTGTTATCGTCATTGGTCTGAGCAGCATTACATGCGGCCAGGAACTTGGTTTCAACATCCTGCTGGAGTGCTCTCACTGATTCCTGTGCTCTCATGGAACTCAGAGTTTCAATCTGTGCACCATCTTCACGCAGGTCATCATTGACAAACCATGCATCACCAGTGTACTCGGTGATGCCCAGAGTTACCGTGGAGGTATCAATGGCATTGAAGGTCAGAGGTACGTCTTCTGCAACATCCTGGATGGATGCGCTACCAACTGACTTGATGTTAAGGGTTGTGCCAGAACCAAAGTCCGATACATCTCGGCAAAATGATTCTGGGAGCAGCTCATCATGGAGATTTTCCAGAATGAACTTTGAATACTGCTGCGCTTCGATGAAGGCAGTAGTATTGGTTGTATTTTGAGACATTGTTTATGTCCTCCTGTTTGGGTTAGGAACTTACGTTCCCTCTATATCAACTAGTTTCCCCGCCGCTGCCCAAGCATCATTCAACTGTTTGGTTGAGGCACCATATGGTACCTTGGCACTTGGCTTTTCAGCATCGGGGATAATTGTTTCAGTGTTCACAGACCCACTTGAAGTTGGGGCCGAGGGAGCACCATCCATCTTAAGATCAAAGTAGGAAAGCACAGCTTTTGGTGATTTACCCGCCAGTTCTTGAAATGTCTGTACTCCAAGTCCAAGGTCATTGGCCTTTTCGATAAACAATTCTTCTGCCTTTGGTCCAAAAACTTCCTGCATCTTTGCCACTACACTCTTCTGATTGGATTGAACGCTCTGTGCTGACTCTCTTGCAGACAGTTGACGATCAACTAGTTCTGCCACATCAGCTAAGTCAATATTGGAGGACGGGTCTTGCCCACTGTTGGGTTGACTTTTTATTTCTTGGAGAAGTTCTTCAGTAGTTTGTCTCTTACTGAGATCATCTCTGAATGTGGAATTTTCAGCTTCCAGGGTCTTGATGTGCTCCTGAGCACTTGCTAAGGCTTTGAAACCTTCTTCCACACTGTCATACTTTGGAGTACCATCTTCATTCTGTACCATCTGAAGAACTTCTGGCAACTCCACTTCTTCATTGCTTTGCTGGTCGGCAAATATTTCTACATCATTGGTCATGATTTTGGTTCCTTTGTAATAGTGATTAAATCTATAACTTTCCGCAAGGTTCTTTGCGAACCAAGCTGGTCAGCTTGATATTCGCTCCATGCAGGCAGTTTATAATTCTCTACACTACTACTGGAACGGATTGAACTTTCAAGATCCTTCTTGAGGACTTTGATCAACTTATCAAAGTATCTCTTGGCCCTCTGTGCTTCTACATCCGTGAATTCTGTTGAGAGTTTGGATTTCTTCTTAATTGTCACTGTAGGGGTATTTCCTCTTCTTCCCCTTCAGAGCCATCTGGAGTTATCTGCTCCACTTCCAAATCTTCCTGAATTTGATTAATATATCTTTGAGTTTCTGCCTGTTCAAAGACCGCAACATTTTCTTGAAATATTCCAAATTTTTCTACTCCCAAACCTTCCTCAACCATGTTGGCAAGTTTCTTAGCTGAAGTATGTGGTGCAATCATCTCCCCTATCGGTGAATTGAAGATCATGGATAGGTTTTGAAATAGTTGAGACTGAGAAGCAAAGTGCTTGGCCCCAACTGGTCTTATCTTGCCTTTTGCGGTGATATCTTCCTTTCTGATTTTGAGAAATTCTACAACTCCAAGATCATCATCGATCACCCTCACCAGATCTGTTCCATCCACATTTCTCCTGGCAACTTCCAGCATATTGTTCAGCAGCTTTTCAAGCATCAGTTCAAAGGTTCTGAGTTTCTCCATGAACATCCTGTCTGCCCTGGAACCCAGATCTTGCACTTCAAAGGCTGTCTTCTCACCTGGAGTTCTGATTCCCCTCACCTGTTTGGGGGCACCTGCCATGTCCTCCATTCTTTGCTCAAGAACTGAGATGTCCTGCTTGGCACCTATGATACCTTGCAGGTTCTTGCCCAATTCGGTCACTTCCCCATCATCACCCAGGAATATCTGAGCCAGAGGACCATACTCAAACTCCTCCACATTACCTTTGAATGCGAGAATTGGCAGTACTGAGAGATCCATGGCATCAGCAGCCAGATTCTCCAGATGATCTATCCGGTACTGAAGACCCACAAGATTATCAAGTGGTCCCATAGCGTACAGATTGTCAGGTCTTGGCCTCCAGCCACAATGCACTTTAGTGCTTCTACCAAACCAAGAAGGATGAGGAATGTCCCTGATGATAAAGCTGCGATCAATAACAGTAATGAGCCTATTTCTTTTAAGTTTACCCTGCTCATCATGTATTGATCCTTCAAACTCCAGTATTTCGACATAATCAGATTGAAAATAATCCTGTAGAGTTCCAAATCCATCTACGGTGAATGCATCATTTTTGGCATTGTCTGCGGCATCGATGCTCCCCATGTGACCACGAACATCTTCTGCTTTCTTGAGAATATCCAGGTTGTACTGGAATTCTGGTTTGGTCTCTGCTTCATCCTTCAACTCCCCAAAGGTTTTTATGTATCTTGTTATTTTGGGGGAATCTACGAAGGACTTGGCAGCAGGATTGAATACTATGTCAAAGATTGAATGTCTTGTGGCCCTGGGACCAACATAACCTGGGATTATTTCCCCATCTGCATTCTGGTGAGATTCATTGATGTATTCAACATCACCCACCACATTCCCATAGTCTATGAAATCATACACCAGTTGGGAAACTGTCTCTTCGAAGTCCCCTTCCTTGAGCTTGTTACGCATGTATGCCTGAATGGATTTGGCTTTGCCCTGATCCACCGACTCTGGGTCTCCACCTTCCCATATCAACCAATCATCTTTTGGGAACAGTGCTGCCATGTAGTTGGCATGGAGAGTGTCCCTGATCTGAGTCAGCTTGGGGGTGGTGGTAGTATTCTTCCATGGGAGACTGGAATTGGATGTGGTGGAAGTGTCGGTGGCAAAGAGATAATTACGGAGTTCTACCCAATCCGCTATCTTCTCAGATCTCTTGGACTGCCACTGAAACCAGAAATTGGCTATGTTCTCAGCAGTTCTATCCCTATCAAAGAGATCAGTTACTTCCAGGACTTTACCCACCATTTAACGTACCCCACCAAATCTGGAGTGATAGACTACATTTGATTTCTTCATTCCCATCTGTCCTCTGTGACTTGGAGATACCGCCACATCAACTGCTGCTGTGAGTGCATCCAAGACATCATCGTGTGGTGGATTCTGCATGGTCAATTCTTCTTCCAGTATTTGGCAGTTACCACCTTTGTAGTGCCACATCTGGAGATTATCATATCTGGGCGAGAGAGTTGCATTGATCCTCTCTTCCTTTGTCCCTTCATGTCGGGAAGGTCTGTATTCATCAATTGATAGTACCAACCCATTGGGTTTTATGTAGGAACTCTTAAGCTCCTTGACTATAGCTTCTTGAGCAACTGTTACTTCTGCTCTAAGTTTACGAAACTCCCACTTATTGTGGAGAGTCATGATCTCTTCAAAGTACTTCTTGATGGAGTTGGTCTTGAACCTGACTATATCAAGAATGTAGTAGTTGTTTGCATGATCCACCCCCACAACCACAATGGCGGTGAAGTCAGCCAATTTCTTCAGACTGAAGGCAAAGTCAATTGCGGCAAATACATTCAGCTTTCTGTCTTTGTAGAACCAGTAGCCATTTTCTTGTGAGATGTGCTTTCTGTCATACCATTGGAAATTCTTTGGGTTGATACGAGCATTATCTGGGTCATTGGGGTTATTGTAGTACTGGGCAAAAAACTGAGTGCGGTCAGCATACTTTGCCCGTTTCTTTGCCAATTCATTTTCGTCAAATCCAAAGAATCTCCCATCCTTCCTCATTGTTTTGGGCCAGAGGAATTCACCTTCTTCCTCCACCACTTTCTGGAAAATCTCATAGAGAGGTTCTCTGTTAACTAACTCCCCCTTCTTGTAGATATCCAGCATTGACTCCTGCATGGTTGCGTAGATATCTTTAGGGTGGTACCTTGTCCCCACCACAGTTGTCTTAGCTCCAGTGGTTTCAATGGAAGCAAGTTGGGAATACATCATCACGACTTTTCTACGACCGTCCTCAGTATAGGCATTAAGTGGTACAACAATATCATCCAGAAAAATATGGTTGGCATGAAAGCCCGTGATGTTAGTAGTAAGGCCAGCAGCTTTAACCGTTGGATCACGCACTCCTTCCAAACCACGCTGAGGATGATCAACTGCTATTTCCATGGCTGACCATTTTTCTCTCTTCCCTTCATCCGGATGAATCATGTCTGGCCAGAACCGGGTGTATACTTTCGAATCTAAAATATTCTTAATCGCGTAGAGCTGCTTCTCGGCAAGATCTGCGGTGGCAGACACATAGAGTATGGTGATCCATGGAGTCTTGGTGATGACCCACGCCGCATACACTGCCGCACAGTGTGACTTCTGGTGGTCACGGGGTAGAAGGCACAATTGATTGTCCAACGCTGCCTGTCTGGTCCAGAAATGAAACAACTCTTCGTGGATAGCTCCGTATACCCTGTGGGGAAGGACCAGGCGAGCAAAATAAAAAAGATCAGCTTCAGCCCTGTCTCTGATTTCCTGTCTTTTCTGCTCTCTTGTTTGCCTGCCACTGGTCAATGTTTGGACATCCTCTCAATGTCATCATCCAATTCTTCTGCTATCCTGTTGTGAATCTTTGCTTCTTTCTCAATCTTCTTCTTGGATGGTCTACCTCTCTTGTCATCCTTTGCCCACCCTTTCTCCGCCATCCATTTGGCAGAGGTTATCCTGGTTCTGGACTCGGAAGAGGCATCTTTGGCTATGCCCCTGATGGCTTCAGATCTTAGGATCACCTCCAGTTCATCTCTCCACTCTTGGATATACTCCTGGAACCACTGAACGCTGCAAAGCCATTTCCAATGTCTCCAAGATCCCAGTAATTTCATTGCGGCACTATATTCTGTTAGGTCACGTTCCTCCAGATATATCTGTCTGGCCGAGGGGTAGGTCACCCCATATATAGTATGTGGTTCATCCTTGAGGGTGTATAGGGGAGGGTATTGCTCTCTCAACCCAGGTTCAGAAGTTTCGAAAAAGATGCTCCTGGTTCTCCACCTACCTTGATCATCCTTAA
>Ga0209345_10001259_pt1 | contig 30705 bp, 21 predicted proteins | sample Cruoilmetagenom7_FD_187294 | JGI IMG/M metagenome (GOLD analysis project Ga0209345, IMG submission 187294) | Oil polluted marine microbial communities from Coal Oil Point, Santa Barbara, California, USA - Sample 7 (SPAdes) (version 2) | ecosystem: Environmental > Aquatic > Marine > Oil seeps ...
ATTTCGACGTTTCAGCACCATTTTATCTTCATCAAGACCTGTCAGATAAGCAAGTTGCAGATCTGAAAACCCCCATGATTTAGCATGGAACAGATCAGACTCTGTGATTTTTTTACCAACCGACCTGATTTTATGTTCCAGATCTACTATCTGTTTAAGTTGATTTAAAAACCACTGGTCAATGCCAGTAAGTTTATTTATCGAACTTATTGGTACATTTGCCAATAATGCATCTCTTATATAAAAAATTCTTAAAGAACTCGGGGTAGCAAGTTTTTGTTCAATCTGGGATATGGACAGCTTTTCTTTGCTGATATCCTTATTGTCAACAGAACTTTCATCAATTTCTGTTAAACCACACTTGCCAATCTCAAGGGATCGTAAACCTTTCTGAAGAGCCTCCTTAAATGTTCTTCCGATTGCCATTGTTTCACCAACAGATTTCATAGAAGTTGTAAGACAATCAGAAGTTTCTGGAAACTTCTCAAAAGTAAAACGTGGTATTTTAACAACGCAATAATCTAAAGTAGGTTCAAAAGCTGCGCAAGTTTGTCCTGTAATATCATTTGGAATTTCATCAAGTGTATAACCCACAGCAAGCTTTGCAGCAATCTTGGCAATAGGAAATCCTGTAGCCTTGGAAGCCAATGCAGAGCTACGCGATACTCTCGGATTCATTTCCACAACAACCATATCGCCATTTTTTGGATTAACAGCAAACTGTACATTAGAGCCTCCAGTATCCACACCTATCTCTCTTATGATAGCAATAGAAGCATCACGCATGATTTGATACTCTTTATCACTAAGAGTCTGAGCAGGAGAAACTGTTATGCTGTCACCTGTATGTATTCCCATGGGATCCATATTTTCAATGGAACAGATAATAACAACATTATCATTTTTGTCCCGCATTACCTCCAGCTCGTATTCCTTCCATCCTAAAACAGATTTTTCAAGCATCACCTGATTGATCATGCTAGCTTCTAATCCTGCCTTGGCAATTTTCTCCAGATCTTCAATATTATAAGCAACTCCTCCACCTGTTCCGCCAAGAGTAAAACCTGGTCTTATAATGATGGGAAATCCAATTTTTTCAACTGCATCTTTAACTTCTTCCATGTTAGTTGCAATTCTGCTTTGAGGAATACTAAGTCCTATCTTTGACATTGCATGGCGGAAAAGATCTCTGTCTTCAGCTTTTTGTATCGAGTTCATTGAGGCACCAATCATCTCAACACAAAATTTGTCAAGGATTCCTCTTTTTGATACTTCTACAGCTATGTTAAGACCTGTTTGCCCCCCCAAAGTAGGAAGCAGCGCATCAGGACGTTCCCTTTCTATTATCATTTCCAGTATTTCAGGAGTAACAGGCTCGATATAGGTGTGATCTGCCATTTCAGGGTCAGTCATAATGGTTGCAGGATTGCTGTTAACAAGAATTACTTCATATCCTTCCTCTTTCAGGGCTTTGCAAGCTTGAGTACCGGAATAATCGAATTCGCATGCCTGACTTATAATAATCGGGCCAGCTCCAATTATAAGGATCTTTTTTATATCAGTACGTTTAGGCATCTTTAATGTCTACTTTAAACTTTATATTTTTATGAAACAGACCATATAGATTTCAGAATATATTTTAAACTGTTTCATGGTTTTTGTAAAATATCTTGTTCATCAAATATTATGAGTATTTATTCATCATTTGCGCAAACTCATTAAAAAGATATTTTACATCATTAGGGCCAGGTGATGCCTCAGGATGAAATTGCACTGCAAAGGCAGGATATTTTCTGTGGGAAAACCCTTCAACAGTGTTATCATTTAAATTAATATATGTTATGATAATATCTTCTTTGTTGAGACTATCAGGGTCAAGAGCAAATCCATGATTTTGGGAAGTTATTTCTATTCTTTTAGTAGAAAGATTCTTAACAGGCTGATTAACACCATGGTGACCAAACTTCAGCTTAAATGTTTGGCCATAAGATGCAAGTCCCAGCAGTTGCAGACCAAGGCAAATGCCAAATATTGGGCGATATCCTAGCAAAGTTCTTATGGTGTCAACAGCATACGTAACAGGTTCAGGATCGCCAGGACCATTTGAAAGAAAAATACCATCAGGCTCCATGGCTTTGACAATATCAGCAGGACATGTTGCTGGTACAACAACAACTTCAAATCCCGAATGTTCCAAACATCTTAAAATGTTGTACTTTATTCCAAAATCAAAAACAACAACTGACTTTGCACTGGTTTTCAATTCCCAAACATTTGAATCCAAAAAGGCAATGCCTTTTTCAAATAAGACTTTTTTACCATTTCTCCAGTAATAAGGATGTGTTGTTGTAACTTTTTTAACAAAATCCTGCCCTGCTATGCTTGGTATTGCATTTGCCCGCCTTATACATGAAACAGGATCTGTATCTTGCGTAGAAACAAATGCACGCATTGCACCTTGTTTTCTTATATGCCTTGTTAAAGCCCGGGTATCAATCTGCTCAATTCCTAAAATTTTCTGACTTCTAAGGTAGGTGACAAGATCTGATGATGATCTGAAATTGCTTGGATATTTTTGATATTCTTTTACTAAAAAAGCAGAAACCTGAATTTTATCTGATTCTGCATCCTCCGCATTAGTTCCATAATTACCTATTAAAGGGTAGGTCATTGTAACCAGTTGACCAAAATACGAAGGATCTGTAAGAACTTCCTGATATCCGGTCATACCTGTATTAAATACAACTTCACCCCCGACTTCTCCAGGACCTGTAAAGCTTTGACACTTAAAAACACGCCCGTCTTCAAGGGCTAATAACGCTTTCATATATAAACTCAAAACAACTTAATTATTCAAAAAAAAACCTGTCACAAAATGGACAGGCAAAATGTTTATTTATTCCCAAAAAATATTGGATACTATAATTTTAAAACAAAAAACATCTTATTTTAACCAAAAGCAAATACATTTCACTTTGCTTATGTAGCATTGTTGTATTTTTTATATATTATAACTTTGTATGTCAAGCAAAAAATATCACATGCAAAGCAATAACAAAGCCTTTTGCAAACCTTTTTTTTACGCTTTCCAGCTATACCCATGCACAAGGTTTAAAATTTAATAGCTAACAAATTAACCTGAATTTTGGCTGGAGCAAATTTAGATTTTTGTATTCTGGGCTCTTGTTTTTCACATCAGTTTATTGTTTACTTCTGTTGCCTGATCTATCAGATTTAATTAATCCTTATTTTAAAGTTAGCTCAACAGGCTGTTACAAAACGCAATTTATCCAATTTCCGCGTTAGAAAATTAATTTGATTCTCTTAAATACCGCTTGTATGCCTGCGGTCAAATTAATTTTCCGCCTTGAACTTGAAAAATTTTCATTCCGCAGACAGCCTGTCGATATAATAGTAACTGGTTTCATTCGAAAATAATAAACTGAGGTGTAGGCAAAAAGTAAGCTGTGTATAGAATCTCAATAAATTATTTTTCATTACTTACCAAAATTTATCAAAAACATGATGATAATTTCTCAAATAATTGATATTATTCTAACTTACGATAGATAGATTATCCCCTTGCTTAATACTTATCTAATTTTAACCTTGACAACCAGTAAATGGTTTTGTTTATTAGATTTTTGTACAAATTTAATTCTTGTTTTTAAGACACAAAATAAAATTTTTTACTCATTTAACTTGTAGAACTGTTTAATATAATAAAAAAAATTTACTCAGTCACAGGAATGGTTTCGAAATTTATGACTGATCTTTCGAAATTGTAAAAAAACATTTACTGTTGTCTTAAATAATTCGCAATTTTAACAAATACGAAACCTTCTAATAATAACCACAATTATTTTAACTTTAATGACTTAAAGCAGTTGTATTAGGAGAATTGATATGAGAACAACAAGGATATTTTTTATACTATTTGTACTGACTGGATTAATTGTCAACTCACCATCTGTTTTATATGCAGACCTGCCAAAAGCAAAAAAGATAATAAAGCTAGCGACCCTTGCACCTGATGGAGTTGGCTGGTCAGTTTATTTAAAAAAAGAGTTTGCTCCTGCGATTTCTAAAGCAACAGAAGGTGAAGTTTTGTTTAAATTTTATTGGGGCGGAGTAATGGGAGATGATGAAGATTATCTCGCAAAAATGAAAATTGATCAGCTACAGGCAGCAGGGGTTTCTGCTGCTGGAATTGTAATGGCTTGTCCTGATATAGCAGTATTTGAACTTCCGTTTTTGTTTAATAATTTTGAGGAAGTAGCTTACATTAGAGACAAGCTGAGGCCAAAATTCAATCTGACTTTTGAAAAAAACGGATTTAAATTATTGATATTGATTGACCAGGGTTTTGATCTGCCATGGTCAACAAAAAGAAAGCTTATTAATCCGGAAGACTTTATTAATAGCAAATTTCTAACATGGTGCGCCCCTATCGGACAAAATTTGCTGAAATCTCTTGGCGTAAGTCCTATTCCAGTTGACGTGCCAGAAGTCCCTCAGTCTATGAGATCAGGAGTTGCCAATGCCTTTTTAGCTCCGCCGATCTATCTTCTTGGCACGCAACTTTATACAATCGTTAAGTATGTGACACCTTGCAAAATAAGATATAGCCCTGGGGGAATAATGTTGTCAACAAAGGCATGGAACAGTATTTCAGATAAAAGCCAAAAGGCTATTGAAAAAATTATGCCAAGATTGGAGCATAAGTTAAATAAAGTCGGACACAAAACCAATAAAAACAGCTATAAAGCCATGGTAAAATATGGTGTTGAAGAAGTTAAATTAACATCAGACGATCTCGACACGCTAAAAAAACTGAGCATTCCCCTATGGGACAAGCTGGCTGGAGATAAATATCCTAAAACTTTGTTGGATGAGATTATAAAAAATTTAAAGGAATTTAGAGACATAAAAGGCCAACCAAAATAAAAAACAAACTCTTTTTTAAGTTTAAAGCGAAGTGATTTATTTGGCAAAATAGCCATTTACGGATGGACAATAGCTGGATGTGCATATTATAGAATGTCCCTGTGCTTGATACTTGTCTGATTTTAACATTGACAACCAGCATTTTTTTTGTTAATTCTTTTGTGGTTTTGTACAAATTTAATTCCTGCTTTTAAAGCACAAAATTAAAAAGTTTTTTTGCTCATTTAATTTTTTAGAGTTGCCTAATATCATAAAAAAATGAATTTACTCAGTCACAGAAGTGATTTCGAAATTTATGATTGACCTTATCTAACTTGTAAAAAAACATTTACTTTTGTCTTAAATGATTTGCGCTTTTGATAAATACGAAACCTTCTAATAATAACCACAATCATTTTAGGAGAATCGACATGAAAGCAATAAGGATATTATTTGTACTGACTGGACTACTTGTCAACTCGTCATCTGTTTTATGTGCAGACCTGCCAAAAGCAAAAAAAATAAATCTGGCAGCTTTGGTTCCGATGAAACAGGCTGGTCAGTTTATTTAAAAAAATTTGCTCCTGCCATTTTAAAAACAACAGAAGGAAAAGTCTTGTTTAAATTTTATTGGGCGGAGTAATTGGAGATGATGAAGATTATATAGCAAAGATGAAAATTGATCAGGGCTTTGATCTGCCATGGTAAAATATGGTATTAAAGAGGTTGAATTAGCACCAGAGGGGCTTGACACCTTAAAACAACTGAGCATTCCCATTTGGTGTAAGTTGGCTGACAATAAATATCCTAAGACTTTGCTGGATGAGGTAATAAAAAAATTTAGAGATATAAAAAGTCAACCAGAATAAAAAACATTTAACTCTTTTAGGATCAAATGGATAACATAAAAAGCATATTAACTAAACTAAAAAAATATAATAAAGCATATAGAAAAGGAATACCACTTGTCAGTGACAATGAATACGACACTCTTGTTGATAAACTAAAAAGAGTTGACCCTGATCATGATTTTTTACACCATGTTGAACCTGAAAAGTTTGATTCAAAAAAAGAAGTTACTCACCCACAACCTATGCTTTCAATAGCAAAAGCCTATCTTAAAGATGACATCATAAAATTTGCAAACAGAGTAAAAAAATCAGCTAAGGAGCTTAACATAGTGCAATATCTATTTAAAATTACTCCAAAGCTCGATGGTCTCGCAGGAAGATATGACGGGAAAATACTGGCCACAAGAGGAAACGGTTATATTGGTTATGATATAAGTGACATTTTTACCAAAGGGGTAATACCTGTAAAAAGCAGAGAAGCTGGTCTTGGTGAAATTGTAATTTTAAAATCATATTTCTCTGAAAATCTTGCAGATAAGTTTGAACATCCAAGAAATATGGTTGTGGGAATTGTCTCATCAAACAATTTAAACCATTTTGCACAAAAGGCTATTCAAGATCAAGCTGTACGTTTTGTATCCTATTCAACTTTATCAAAATGGGAAGGCAAGATCACAGATTTTATAAAAAATATAGAAAAGATTTCAAAAGATTTAATATCACAAACAGATTATCCCACTGATGGCCTGGTAATTGAGGTAAACAATGATGCTATTAAAACGGTAATGGGCGCCACATCACATCATTACAGATGGCAAATCGCATTCAAGGAAAAAGGAGAAACCAAACAGACAAGTGTTAAAGAAATAATCTGGCAAGTGGGAAGAACAGGAAACGTAACTCCGGTTTTAATAGTTGATCCGATATATCTTTCAGGTGCAACAATTAAACGTGTTACAGCACATCACGCAGGTCTAATTAAAAAAAAGAATATTGGCATTGGTGCAATATTAGAAATAATAAGAAGTGGTGAAGTTATTCCCAAAATTGAAAAAATAATAAAAAAAGCTGATAACATAAATATCCCTGCAGTCTGCCCCTCATGTCAATCAGAACTTAAATGGCATAATGATTTTTTAAAATGTCACAACACTATGTGCAATGCGCAAATAGAAAAAAATATATACCATTGGTTTAAAACCTTAGGAAATGCTGACTGGTTCGGGGAAAAAACAGTTCAAAAACTTGTTTCAAACGGTTTTGATAATCTTATAAAAATATATGAAATGAGTGAAACCGATTTTATAAACATAGGTTTTGGTCCTATTCAATCAAAAAATCTTAACAATGCCCTGAATACGAGTATCAGCAAATCAATAGAGGACTGGCGTTTTGTAGCAGCTCTTGGAATTCCCAATCTTGGTATAGGTGACAGCAGAAAGCTGCTTTCTAATATTAATATTGAAAAAATAGTATCTTTGAAAGCTGAAGACATTGAAAAAATTGATGGGTTTGGTGCAATATCAAGCAAATCAATTGAAAAAGGTATAAATAATGTGAAAAAAACATTAATTCATCTACTTTATTTGGGATTTAATCTTAGTAGCACCCCTCTTGTTGAAAAAACTGACAAAATTAAAAATCCAATTGCTGAAAAAAGGATTGTATTTACCGGAAAAATGAGTCAGGCAACAAGAGAGGAAATGCAAAATACTGCGAGAAAACTCGGTGCAACACCGCAAAGCTCTGTAAGTGGAAAAACAGATTTTCTGGTATGTGGTGACAATGTAGGCATCAAAAAAATGGAAAAAGCCAGACAAAAAGGTATACAAATTATATCTGAATCAAAATATCTTAAAATTATAGAACCATATATTTAATAATAGAACCATATATTTAATATTTAATTTAATAATAGAACCATATATTTAATATTTATTAGTCCCTTCTGGCAAAAAAGGCTGCAATTTAATCCAAATAAATTTGAATATCTGAAAAAATAAAATAATAAAAAAGCATGCTGGTCGGGATGGCTGGATTTGAACCAGCGACCCCAGCGTCCCGAACGCTGTGCTCTACCAGACTGAGCCACATCCCGATCTAAAACAACTCGTTATTTATGCACCACAAAATAATAATTGTCAAACAAATATTATTCATAATATCCTAAGGCATTATCACCTTTTTTTGCAAATCAACAAAATGATTTGATTGTAACCAAAATGGATCGACAGGCTGTTGCGGAATGAAATTTTTTATACAATATAGCCTATGCATAACAAATTAATATACAATATTTGCGCATAAAAATTATTTTCTTTAGTTCTGCAACAGCCCGTTGAAGTTGATTATCTGAAATTATAACCAGCTAATAAAAAATATTTTATTAACATTTAAATGCGTTAGTCAAAACTATTTAATAGGCTTAAACCTAAAATAGCAATAATGAACCAAATTAGCTCCAAGTCCATGCTATTATATTTAATATTTGATTTGTCTTTTTGTCAAATATTTGCGATAATAATTTTTGTGTGATTAATGTACTCTGTAAGCACGAAGTTTTTCATAGTAAGTGAGGCATGATGAGCTATAGCTTATAATTTTTTTCACATTTGTAAACAAAGTATGTGTTTAATATATAACTTATTGTTTGGTTTTTGATAGCTTAAGAAAGGTAATAATAAGGATGACCATCATACAAGATATTATGAGTTATGTTTCTAATTTAAGTGGTGTACTGCAAATTTCACCTGACGATAAGCTTTTTGAAGATGGACTTTTAACATCAATAGATGCTTTAGACTTAATCGCCTTTTTAGAAGACAATTTCAATATCACCATACCTGATGATGATATTGAAATTGAAACACTGGGAACAATCAACTCAATTGCTACTCTTATCAATAAGCTCAAACATTAAAATTAAAATTATTAGTATATTTAGATATGTTACCTATGCATGAAGTCCTAGAAATTTCTGCTCAGAAATATCCAAATAAAACTGCTGTTATCTGTGAAAAAGAAAAAATATCTTACAAAAAGTTAAATAAGGACTCATCAATTCTTTCCGATTTTTTAGTATCACAAGGAATCAAAGAAGGTGATCGAATAGGTATTTTTACAACAAAATGTATTGAAGAAATTATTGCCATTTTTGCCATTTTAAAAGCAGGTGGAATATTTGTACATATTAACCCTCAATACAAAAAAATGCAGTTGTCACATATAATATCAGATTGCAATATAAAAGTACTTTTTACAAGCAAGAACAAAGAAAGATTAATTGATGGAATTCATCGTGAAAATAACATTATAAGCTTAATAATCTCCTTATCTCCTACAATAAATCTAAGTAATAATATATGTATAAAAACTTTTTATTTAAAAAATATTTTATGTGAATCATCAAAAAAAGCAATTTCATACAAAACAGCAAATACAGACAAGCCAGCTGCAATTATTTATACATCAGGATCAACAGGACCTCCAAAAGGTATTATAGTAACAAATAAAATATTTTATGATTCTACTTCAGCTTCTGTCAAAGTACTTGAAAACAACATTAATGACCGATTAATAAGTATTACTCCATTTTCCTTTGACGGAGCTTTAAGTCAGCTTTTTTCTTCCATATATGTTAGAGGAACCCTTGTTTTACAAAAATCATTGTTCCCGAAAGATATTGTCAAAACACTTATGGAAAAAGAAATAACAGGATTTCATGCAGTGCCATCTCTTTTTGGAATACTTCTGCAAAAACATTCACCATTGGCAAAATATGAATATCACCATCTAAGATATATTTCCACGATTGGTGAAATATTTCCTCAAAAATATCTATTACGTTTGAAAAAAATATTAGGTAACACAAAAATATATAACATGTATGGCACAACTGAAGCTTTCAGATCCACATATCTTCCTCCTGAAGATTTAGAAAAAAAACCATTATCTATAGGAAAGCCTTTTCCAGATGTATCAATTTCTATTGTCGATAATAAAAATGACATCTGTCAAACCGATGAAATAGGTGAAATCGTTCACAAAGGAGCATTCATATCACCTGGATATTGGAATAATGATAAAGAAACAAAAAAAAGGTTTTGCAATAATTCGCTTTACACAGGTGATCTTGGGAAAATTGATAAAGATGGATATTTATATTTTACCGGCCGTAAAGACAGCATGATCAAAACAAGTGGCTATCGTGTTAGTCCCGAAGAGATCGAAAATTGTATATATCAACTTAAAGGAATTAAAGAAGTAGCTGTTATAGGCGATAGTAATACACTAAATAAAGAAAATTTCAGCAATACGATTAAAGCTGTAATTGTATGTGAAGCAAGCGCAGAAATCAATAGTCAAAATATTATCAAACATTGTAGAAAACATCTACCCCACTATATGGTACCGATGTTGATCGAATTGCGTAGTAGTTTGCCTAAAACATCAACAAATAAAATAAACAAAGCTAAGTTATATTAAATAAATTTTATCTATAACTTATCGTTTTTCAATTGTTTCGGGCTTTACAGTTAAATTAATAATTTTTTAAATTGCTTAAACAATGAATATTCATATAATCTACAAAGCTAACTGCAAAGACCGAAAAAATAAATGGGGGTTAATATGAAACGATGTATATCCTGTGTCTTACCTGACACATACCCTAAAATTCAATTTAATTCTGATGGCCTCTGCTCCATATGTGAAAAATATTCTGCGCAAAAAATTGGAAACTATGATTTGCATAAAATTAAAAATAAAATGGAGTCAATAATAACTGAGCAAAAAGCCACCAACTCAAAATATGACGCAATTGTTGCATTCAGTGGAGGTAAAGACAGCTCTTTTCTTATACATACATTAAAAAAAAATTATGACCTTAATATACTAGCTTTTACATTTGACAATGGATTTATATCTGATAGTACATTTTTAAATATAAAAAACATTTCAAAACAACTAGATGTTGACCATCTTGTATTTAAACCCAGTTATTCAATTGTAAATAAAATTTTTTCCATCAGTGCAACCAATGATATATATCCTATTTCTCTATTGAAATTCGGAAGTTCTATTTGTATTTCCTGCATCAGAATGGTCACAAATTTTGCATTAAAAACTGCTATTGAAAAAAAAATACCTATGGTCATGATAGGAAATAGTCCTGGACAGTTCATTAAATCAGAAAATGAAATTATCTATAAAGATAATAGAATTCCTTTTGAACTGAAAAAAAGGTTATTTGCCCCACTTGCCGATAAAATTGGTGATGAAATATATTATTATTGTATGCTTGACAAAAAAGAATATAAAACCAAACCATTTCCTTATATTATTAACCCTTTCCCAATAATTGGTTACAACGAAAAAACAATTTACACCACACTTTCAGAACTTGGCTGGAAAAGACCAGATGATGTTGATCCTAATTCTTCAAACTGCCAGTTAAATTCTCTTGGAATAATAAAGCATATGGAAAAACTCAAATTTCATCCATACGATTATGAAATGAGCATGCTTGTACGACTTGGAATAATAAACAGGGATGAAGCTTTAAAAAGAGTCAGCGATACTGAAGGCAAAACATTGAAAATCTCAACAGATGTATCTTTACGACTTAACCTATAAAAATTAATATTTTATTGAACATGAACATATAGTACTCTTATTTCTGGCATTTAAACTTATGTATTCTAGTTTATTTGATTAAAAAATCAGGATACATACGTTTAAAATATTACATGCAGTATAAATAATATCTGCTTTTATTAAACATTTAATTTTATAGAACTTTAATTAATACTATGTGCGGAATCTGCGGAATATATAATTACAATAAAGACTTTTTTATTTCAAAACAAATTTTACACAATATGACTCAATCAATTAGCCATAGGGGACCAGACGATGAAGGCCTTTTTACAAATAAGTTTATCGGACTCGGACATAGAAGATTATCTGTTATTGATATTAAAAGTGGCAAACAACCAATGTCTAACGAAGATAAAACCATATGGGTTACATACAATGGAGAAATCTACAATCACAAAACTCTAAAAAAACACTTGGTTCAAAAGGGTCATCAATTTAAAACCAACTGTGATACGGAAGTTATTGTTCACGCCTATGAAGAATATGGTGAACAATGTGTTTTAAAATTTAATGGAATGTTTGCATTTGCTTTATGGGATAAAAACAATGAAAAGCTATTTCTCGCCAGAGACAGACTAGGCATAAAACCTCTTTACTATACTGTTACAGGTAGCAGTATAATATTTGCCTCTGAAATAAAAGCAATCCTTTTACACCCTTCAGTCAATACCTGTGTTAATATCAACTCAATCCCGGAATACCTGCTTTGCACAACATTTTTAAACTCCAATACGATGTTTAAAAATATCCATTCACTTCTTCCAGGACATTATATCACTTTTAAAAATAAAACAAACTCCATAACTAAATATTGGGATATAAAACTGAAAAACAGTGACGAACATAACATTAAAAAATGTACGAATCAAATTTCTTCTTTTCTTGATGACTCAGTAAAAATGCGACTTATGAGTGATGTTCCTTTTGGTTCACTACTTAGCGGCGGACTTGATTCAAGTCTTATATCTGCTTTAGCAACAAAATATGTTAAACGACTCAAAACATTTGCAATGGAATATTCCAAAAACAAAAAAATAAACCTCGCAAATTCGGATACAACATATGCCTCTCTCATGGCAGACACTTTTAATACTGACCACAATGAGTTTATTTTTAGCCAGGATGAGTATTACAATGCACTCGAAAAAGTCACCTGGCATGTGGAAAAACCAGTCGAATTAACCACTCCATCTTTGTATTTACTACACAAAAATATTAAAAAACATGTTACTGTCGTATTATCCGGGGAAGGAGCTGATGAACTATTTGGAGGATATTTCTTTTTTTTAAATAACGCACATGCTGGCAGGTTAACTCAATTTCCATGGGCACCCTATTTAAAAGAAGTGTCAATGCTGCTAAATCCTGATATTAACAAGGAAACAAACTTCAGACAAAATATTAAAAGTTCCCTTGATAAATATATTAATCGCTTTGATACAGATGACTTTTTAAATAAGGTATTATATCTGTTTATCAAATTATATCTTCTTGAAATGCTCGAACGTCAGGACAAAACCAGTATGGCATGGGGAGTTGAGACACGGGTTCCTTTTCTTGATCATAATATAGTTGAATATGTTGCTAACATTCCATCAAAATATAAAATAAAAAAGGATATTGAAAAATATATCCTCAAAGAGAGTTTCAAAGGAATACTTCCTGATGAAATTATTAACAGAAAAAAAAAACCATTTCCTTTTCCAGTTGATCCCAAATCCTTAAACCAACAAAAAAAATTAGCAAATGCAATGGTACAGTCTAATTCTTCTAAAATCTCAAATTATTTTGATAAAGAAAAAACAAAGGATTTTTTCAATAAAAAGAATATGTTTAGTAAAATAGATCATCTTGCAATATTCAGAACATCCCATGCTATGATTGCACTTGAAGTATGGCATAAGGCATTTAATGTGTGATTTATAGTCCGCCAGGCGCATACAAAATGCAATTTATCCAATTTCTGCATTAGACAGTCAATTTAATCCTCGAAATACTATCTGTATGTCTGCGGTCAAATTAATTTTCAGCCTTGAACTTGAAAAAATTTTCATTCCGCAACAGCCTGTGGAGTTAAACCTTTTTTAACAGGCTTTAAACCTGCCGCTATATTATCAATTGCTGTTTCCATTCTTTTACCATCACCTAAAGCACAAGGTATGGTCAGAGTCATCTCCACAGCATTATTATTTTCTGCCAATGCTATCATAGATGGCGAGTACTCAGTGCCAGGAGGGATAAAAAAACCAGTATCAGGCTTAAAGCCTCCTCCAGTAAAACTGTTCAAAGGCACCTTTCCGAAATTTGAAATAATACCTGTATAACTATATTTATTTCTTAAATGTTTGGTTTTAATTAACTGTTGTGCTGCTAAGCGCAGCATACAAATAGGAACATAACCATATAAAAAGTCCCATCTGTCAAAAAGCAAGCCGTCATATCCTTTGCGAAGCTGCTGCCACATATTACCAACGAGCTGTTTTGCTGTAGCCTCAGAACTAACTTCAAGATATATGGCTGATGAAAGATTTGCTGTTGAACGAAGTTTCGGCATTCTGTGCCTAAGGTCTACAGGAACAAATATCCATACTCTCCCATCAGAATGACGACGGGCTTCTTTAGCCATCTGAACAGCAACCTGCTGAAGTAAATTGGGATAATGGCCGACAATTCGCTTTCTACACCACTGTGTCCCCCGTTTCTTACTGTTTGCCTTACCTGTAAGCGACAGATTATCACGGGGAAAAGCTTTTCTGTATTGCGTCTGAAAAGTTTTTGCCATTTGAATATCAGTAATAGTTGAATGAGCTCCAATGGCAGCTTCATTTCGCAAAACCCGAAAAATATCTTCAACCCAGGTTAGAGTACCACGTCCATCCATAACTCCGTGATGGGTTCTAAAAACTACTCTAAGGGGATCACCATGAACTAAAAGAATCTCACATGTAGGACCGTTAAACGGACATAAAGACTCTTTTAAAAACAAAGCATTATCGTATCCGGAGCCAGACCAGTTACTGCCATCTACTTCTCTTACCAAAGGAGATTTTCCTGTATCTACCCAATAATATGCGCCGAACCATCCCTTTAAAACCAAACGACTGCCTGGATTTGCTTCAGATGCTTCCCTTACTGCAACTTCCCACTTCTTTTTATCAATAAAAGCTCCATTACCTTCAAGTACCATCTGATTAAGATATGGAGGACACACTTTATCATAAACTATCCATGCACGTTCAGGTAAAGATAAAGGCCGCGTATATGGTTTTCTGTTCATATATCAAATTCTATTAAAATTGCAGCTGCTTTTTAAAACTCATATAAAATATTCAGCTTTGGTTAAAAATTAATAAAAAAATAAAGAAGTTTCACTTTAAACTTCAAAGTCAACTATCTATAACAATATGGTACCATCCTTTTATTTACGGCATGCTATTATTGCACGAGATTCACCTGTATTGTAGTCTTTTATTAAGCTTACATCACAATATTCTCCATTTTTTTTTATCCTTTTAGCAATTGCATCGCCTTGTCCCTTTCCTATTTCAAAACATAACATTCCTTTAGGTTTTAGGAATCGAACAGCGTCATTTATCAAACGGTTAATCACTTTAATACCAAAAGCGCCTCCATTAAATGCAAGATAAGGCTCATATTTGATAATTTCTTCAGGCATTTTTCCTATGCTACTTTTTGAAATATATGGAGGGTTGCATGTTAAAAAATCTATTTTATTATAATATTTGTTAGATTCAAATGATTCTAACAAATCTGATAGCCTAAACTCAACTCTATCTGCGACTTTAATTTTTTTTGCATTTTTTTTTGCAAGATCTATCGCATCTTGTGAAATTTCAGAAGCAATAACTCGCACATTTTTCACAAAATAAGCCAAAGATATAGCAATATTACCCGAACCTGTACAGACATCGATAATTTTAACTTCTTCTTGTATTTCAGATAGTTGTTTTACACGTTCCAACACCTCTGTTACAAGAATTTCAGTCTCTTTTCTTGGTATAAATACCTCTTCTCCTACAACAAAATCTATTCCCATAAATCTTTGATAACCGGTTAAATATGAAAGTGGAACACCAGATAATCGCATCTCAACAAACTCTGCCAGCCTGGCAACAGCCATGCTATTTAATTTGGTAAGAGGTTCTGTTTTTGCCTGTTCTACAGACATAGTGTGACCTGCTGCTGCATGCCACAAAGCACAAAGGGTGCTTTGTGGATTCTCCTCTGGTTTATCAGGTAATAGTTTTAAATTTTTCGATAAAGCCGCAAACAACCTGCCATATAACTCAAAATGTTCCATATCATATAAAATATTTTTAAACACAGCCGCCATTATATAAGCACTACGATTATTTTTTTAATATTTTTTACAAAACTGAATTATTGCATTTATATTATAATAATGTTACTTTATATAATTATAAAAAAATGTTGGTAAAGATAACATCAACCCAAAATACATGATTAATCCAGATACCTCTGTATAAGTTATTTTTCCATGCCCATGTTTGTTTATATGTTGCATATAATCTTTTATTATTCAAGTAATTTTTATGGTAACAAGTTAATGAAACAAATAGAAAAAATAACTTTACTTTATGAAATAAGCAAAGCCCTTAATGAACACCTATCTCTTAAAAGATCATTATATAAGGTTTTGGACATATTATTCAATGCCATGGATATGGTCCGTGGGACAATTACGCTTCTTGATCCATTGCGTGATGAAATAGTAATAGAAGTTGCTCATGGACTTTCAAAAAGTGCAATGCAAAAAGGAAAATATAAAGTTGGTGAAGGTATTACAGGACGTGTAATACAGACTGGAGTTGCAGTTGCAATTCCTAAAATAAGTCAGGAACCATTGTTTTTAGATCGTACAGCATCAAGAAAAAATAACAAAAGCCAGGAACTTTCCTTTATCTGCATTCCTGTAAAAAAAGGAAAAACAGTTATTGGTACCTTAAGTGTAGATAAAATTTATGAAAAATCTTATCTTCTTACAGATGGCAAAAAATTTTTAACAATTGTTGCAACCATGATTGCAAGACAAGTTATAAATTTAGAAAAAATCCGTTTAGAAAAGGAAAAACTGCGAGAAGAAAATAAAAGCCTTAGGAAAAAACTTGTAGATAAGTACAGCATCACAAATATTATCGGCAACAGTAATAAGATGAAAGATGTATACCGAATGGTCATGCAGGTTTCAAAAAGCAATGCAACTGTGCTAATCAGAGGTGAAAGCGGGACTGGAAAAGAACTTATAGCAAATTCAATTCATTACAATAGTAAACGCCATAACAGAGCTTTTGTTAAAGTAAACAGTGCAGCTTTGCCTTTAAATCTTATTGAAAGTGAGCTGTTCGGACATGAACAGGGCTCATTTACAGGAGCGGTCAAACAAAAAATCGGAAAATTTGAACTTGCAAATAAAGGAACAATTTTTCTTGATGAAATTGGTTATATAGGACTTGATATTCAGGCGACTCTTCTCCGCATATTACAAGAAAAAGAATTTGAACGAGTTGGTGGAATCAAAACAATAAAAACCGATATTCGCATAATTACAGCAACAAATAAAAATCTTGAGCAAGCAGTAGAAGAAGAGTTGTTCAGAGGAGATCTTTACTACCGCATAAATGTTTTTCCGATTTATCTGCCTCCGCTTCGAGAAAGAAAAACAGATGTTTTGCTGCTATCTGATTTCTTTCTCGAAAAGTACGCAAAAGAAAATGAAAAGGATATAAAAAGGTTCTCAACACCTGCAATAGATATGCTCATGGACTACCACTGGCCGGGCAATGTAAGAGAACTTGAAAACTGCATTGAACGAGCTGTGCTATTGTGTGAAGAAGGTGTAATCACCGCTTATCATCTTCCCCCAACCCTGCAAAGTGGCACAGAATCCAATACACTCAACTCACAATCGTTAGAAGATGCTGTGGCAAATCTAGAAAGCGAAATGATCATAGATGCATTAAAAAATACACGTGGAAATATAACCCTGGCAGCTGACCTGCTAAATATAACGGTAAGAAAGCTTTCATATAAAGCCAAATGTTATGAGGTTGATTATCGCCGATATCGGCCATCCGGATCACCATGAAACACAAATCTTAGCTAAAAGCATAAAAAAATATAAATTAAATTATTTCTCAAATTGCTTCCTTTCCTTTTTCTCCAGTACGGACTCTTATAGCCTGTTCTACTGAAAAAACGAATATTTTGCCATCTCCAATTTTCCCGGTTTGGGCAGCTTTTTGTATTGCTTCCACAACTTTATCTGCTATAGATGATTCAACAACAACATCAATTTTTATCTTTGGGATAAAATCCACAACATATTCGGCACCACGGTATATTTCTTTATGTCCCTTTTGCCGCCCGTATCCTTTGACCTCAGTAATTGTCATTCCCTGAATACCAATTTCGTTTAACGCCTCTTTAACATCATCTAACTTAAAAGGTTTTATTATTGCTTCAATCTTTTTCAAAATGATTCCCCCTACAATTAGTTTATTTTTAACAATACATTATATATTGCATTTTTTATTACGTCCACTTCTTCCGATCGATCAACTTTTTGCCCATCAAAATCCCTAACATAAAATACATCTACAGCCTGATCAACCTTGGTTGTAATTTTTGCCACCCAAATATCAAGGCCGCATCTGAATAAAACATCTGTTACGCTATATAAAACTCCCAAGAAATCACATGTGAAAACCTCAATAATAGTAAAAAAGCTCGAAGTTTCATTATCAAAAACAACTTTATTAGGTCTATATAAACAGTTATCGTCCATATTCTGAGGCTTTTTTTGATATACAGATATTCTCTCCTTAAGCATTGCTGCAAGGTCTAAATCACCTTTAATAACAGATCGAAGGCACTCCAATGCTTTATCCCATTTTTGATTTTCATAAATCTGATCAAAAGGTGCCTTTACTTCAAAAATATCAAACGCAATGTTATTTCTCCATGTATATATTCTGGCATCAAAAACATCAATTCCATTTATTGTCAATACACCTGCAATATTAGAAAAAAGGCCTGGGCTATCTTTAGCACATATTGTAACAGTTCGTGTATTTCTATTATCTGTTTTAGCGATTTCCCAAACTACTTCATGAAAATCTAATTTTTTGTAAAGCCTGATATGTTCAAGAATTTCCTCAGCAGGCATATACAGTCTGTACCGAGGAGACATAATGCTGAAAAGCGCCTCAATATCTATTTTTTCCTGAAACATTTCAATAGAACCTATAAGTTGATCCTTTTTCTTATTAACAATATGAAGAGCTTCAACAGATGCAAGTTCACCTTTTTCGAGAATACTTAAAATCTTAAAAAACAAATCTCTAAGCAAATAAGACATCCAGTCATTCCAAGCCTTTGGCCCTGTTGAAATGGAATCTCCAACAGTCAAAAGATAAAGCATCTTTAACAACTCGACATCCCTAATCCTTTTGGCACAAAAAATAGCTGTTTCTTCATCATTAATGTCTCTTCTTGTGGCAATTTTTATTAAAAAAAGATGCTCTTTAACCAGAAAGGAAACTATTTCAATATCTTTAGACCCATAACCTTTTCTTTTAAGTATGTTTTTAACAATTTTAGCACCTTTCAAAGCGTGATCTTCTCCTTGTTCTCCTTTCCCTATATCATGTAAAAGAGCAGCCCATAGCAATAATGGTTTACGCTTAATATCCTTATAGAGCATTACGCATAAATTATTTGCCTGAGTTTCTATCTCACTTTCTATAAACTTTTTTATTGTTTGAACAGTTCGCAAAGAGTGCTTATCTACAGGAAATATGTGGTACTGATTATACTGAATTCTATTAACGATTCTATGAATCTCCGGAATAAAACAAACAAGAAACCCTGTACGCAGCATCTCATTTAATACATTAAATGTTGAAGCAGGCGCAACTAAAATACGCTCAAAAGATCTTACAACAGGTGACCAATTGGCATAATCATCAGTGAATAAATATAAAAATTCCCTTACAACTCTGTTTGCTTCTGAACTCAAAGGCAATTTTAAACGAGCACTTTGTTCAAATATTGTCATCAACAAATCTGGTGAATTAACTATATGATTGGACGATAAAAAATCAAGTCTGCCTCCAACAATTTTTATGTTGTTTGCTTTTGTATTATGACCATTTTTAAAACATCTTTTTTTCTTTATAGTTTTCCCATGTTCATAAATAAACATTAAATAGTGCTGTTTTAGCAATTCCATATGGCAATGAAGTTCTCCTAAAAATCTTTCAACAGGTTGCTGACCATTTTTACCTTTATAGTTTAAGTTATCGGCTAACTGAATTTGATATTCAAAATACAGCTGATCACATTTTCTATCAGATAAAAAATGCAAACTGTTTCTTATATGCCATATGAATGAGAGAGCATTTCGAATTCCCTCATACTCGCTATGTGAAAGATATCCATAACATTCAAAATCTTTGTCTTCTATGAGATTAAATTTTGCTTTAGCGATCCAGCACATTGCATGGTAATCTCTTAATCCCCCCTGCCCTTCTTTCAAATTAGGTTGCAAAAGGTAAGTGGAATCCCCAAAACGATGATGTCTTTCAAGACTTGTTTCAACTAACCAATTTATAATTTTTTTAGATTGCCTGAAAATCACCTTTTTCCTAAGCTGATCACGCAGTTCTAAGTACAACTGTGATATGCCGCATAAAAACCGTGCATCCATAAGTGAAGTCAACACTTCATATTCCTCACCCGCCAGGCTTATACACTCCTTAAGTGTCCTTGTTGCATGCCCAACATCAAGTTTTATATCCCACAAAGGATAAACAATCTCCTGAATAAGCTCCTCGGCTTTTTCAGGAATATTTTTTTTAAAAAGAAAAAGAAGATCAATATCAGAATGGATACACTGCTCTTGTCTGCCATAACCTCCAAGAGCAATTATTGCATAGGGATTTTTATCCAATCCCATGGCGGATCCTGCCAAACTGCTATAAAAGCTTTCAAGAAAATATTCGTCTAAAATAGCGGAATGCTGTTGTAAAAATTTATTATTATAAGTTTTTGCAACAGCTGAAATAAGTTTTTTCTTTTTTTGCATCAGTATAGTTGATAAGTCCATATCCATCCTGCTTAGTTTCACAAAAAATATTGCTTGTATTAGTCTACTTTTGTGCAGGTTACCTGATAATAACATAAAACATATTGGCTCTAACTAATGCAACTAATATCATCAATTTGGGCCAAGCTATTCGTTAAAAAAGCAACAAACATGCCAAAACAAGTGAATCGAATTTAATAATAAATTCAAGAATATAACAAAATTACTTTAAACATGTTAATTTCAAATTTGTTATAAAATCTTACTAATAGCACAGTTTTGTAAGTTCGCTGTCACCTTACCTTTGATTATTTTTTGTTAAGTGATCAAATTTTTCATTTCAGACAGGAATCTGGCAAAAACATGACGACTGACTTCTCAAACAATTGATATTATTCAATTGTTATTTCAACAGGCTGTTACAAAACGCAATTTATCCAATTTCTGCATTAGAAAATTAATTTAATCCGCAAAATACCACCTGTATGCCTGTGGTCAAATTAATTTTCCGCCTTGAACTTGAAAAAATTTTCATTTCGCAAAAAGCCTGTCGAAATAACGTTAAATTAAAGTATTTTAGTGAGAAATCTGATCGTCAAGCAAAAAAATCAGTTTTTGTATTTTATTGTAGTGGGGAAAAAGATATGATTTTTTAAGATGGGCTAAAAGACATTAAAAAACAATAATGGTACTATGCAGAAAATAAAAATATTATTTAATTTTTGCAACGACAAAGCTTAATCATTAAAATTTCTCCCTGAGTATTGAATCTGACTGGAATGCCTGATGTACCTACACCTGCGTGAGTAATCCCCTGCATTTTGCGATAATTCCAATATCCGCGGTAAAATCTATGTCCCTGGTGAAGATGCATAATTACCGCCTTTCCACCTGGCAATGCTACCTGTCCCGCATGAGTATGCCCACAAAGATACAAATCAACTCCCATCTTTGCAGCAATATCATATAATTCAGGTGAATGAATAAGTACTATTGAAAATTCATTTTTAGCAGCTTCCAAAACTTGCAAAGCCTGATCTGTATAATAATAATGGACATCATCTGTTCCAATAACCTGAATTTTTTCTTCCCCATTATAAATCATGAAAGTCTCATTAATCAACATACATATTCCAATACGTTCCATGGAATTTACCATATGACAATCATCATGGTTGCCTAAAACGCCAAAAAATCCATTTCTGCTTTTTATACCACTTATCAAGTAATGTAATGCATCCATAGCATTTTGTGATGAGCCGTGAAGTTTCATCCTGTAATCTCCTGTCAGCACACACAAATCAACAATCCTATTATCTATTAATCCAAGTATCTTGTCCTCCAGCCCCTTCATACCATCTATATGAAGGTCAGATAAATGTAAAATCGTAAAACCGTCAAAGGCTTTTGGCAAATTGGGAAAACTAAGGCTAATTTCACGTAAAGCTATATCATAGGCATTGCGAACTCCTCGATTATAAAGGCCCGTGATTTGCAACATATATTTAAAGGCTGTTATCATCAATAAAAGTTCATTCCAGTGATGACGTTTTTTTCTTCCACCCAAACGACTGGTTTTCATATTATCGATTTCCATCCATAACCTGTTTGCCGCCCATATTTGTCTCCTGTTAATAATGTTTTGTTTAATGCCTGGAATATAGGGATAAGGAAATATATTACTTTCTGTTGTATCGGGATACAACTCAGAGTCTTTTAAATACATAATATTAATTAAATATAATATGAATATTAAAAAAATGTGACATAATCTGATTGACTATGATAAAAAAAGGCGAATATATATAGAAAGCTATCTTTTTGATATGAAACCTAATATTATTAAAATGACACCTATATCAATAAAAGTCAAATATATCGTAAAAGCAACAACTTTATTATTGATACTTTATTTAAAAAAAAACATGGACTTAATAACTATAACTATCTCAAATCTTATTAAAATATCAGGTCTGCCACGCAGACTTGAAACAAAAATTATCCAAGAACTAACAATTACTAATCCAAAGTGGCTTGAAAATGAAAAAATGTGCAGGTGGAACAAAGATATACCCAAAACGCTTCATTTCTATGACAAAACAGAAAAAGATAGTATTATTATTCCTCGCGGTTATGTAAGACAGCTGTTATATCTTGTCAAAGACGATAAGATACCTTATCAAATCGTAGATAACAGACGCATTTTCTCTCCCACTGACATATCATTTCATGGACATTTAAAGGATTTTCAACATGAGGCAGTAAATAACATGCTGAAAAAAGATTTCGGTACGCTTTGCGCCCCTCCCGGAGCAGGCAAAACTGTTATGGCTCTTTACATGATCTCAAAACGAAAGCAACCGGCAATTATTGTTGTGCATACTAAAGATCTGGCCTTTCAATGGATTGAACGAATAAATACTTTTTTGGATATTCCTGTTGATGAAATCGGATTCATTAAAGCAGGAAAACATACTGTCGGTAAAAAAATCACAGTAGCACTTGTGCAAAGCCTTTTAAAATGTACAGAAAAAGTTGCTCCACAAATCGGTTTTATAATTGTAGATGAATGCCACAGGGCGCCTAGCCGGACTTTCTCAGAAGTTGTAACAGCATTTGATTCAAAATTTATGCTTGGCTTAACAGCAACGCCATGGCGACGAGATAAACTGTCAAAACTGATTTTCTGGAACTTAGGTGGTGTTTATCACGAAATAAAACAAAATGACCTGATAAAAACAGGCGATATAATTTCCGCAGAAATTGTTGTAAGAACAACTGAATTTACACCCTACTATGATCCTGTTAGAGAATATAGCAAAATGCTGTCTGAGCTTACAACAGATGACAAAAGAAACCGGCTGATAGCTTCAGATATTTTACAGGAAACCAAACAAAATAAAGGTATATGTCTGGTTTTATCTGACAGGAAAAAACATTGTGAGCATCTAAATGCATTACTGCGTTACAAATATAATATAAAATCTGCATTACTGACAGGGGACACAGCAGATAAAAAACGTAAAGATCTTTTTTCAGATCTTAATCAAGAAAAAATTAAAGTACTTGTGGCAACAGGACAGTTGATTGGAGAAGGATTTGATTGTAAAAACCTATCAACATTATTTCTTGTTACTCCCATAAAATACAGCGGGCGAGTGCTGCAATATATTGGTAGAATATTAAGGCCTTCTTCTACAGGACAAAAAGCAAAGGTTTATGATTATGTAGATATAAATGTTAACGTATTAAAATCTTCTGCAAAGGCAAGGCAAAAGGTTTATGACAATATTTTTAACAACACTTAAAAACAGTAAGACAATTGGCACACAAAAACAAAAAATAGATCAAAGCATTTATGTGTGACCTGTTTCATACAAAAAAAATTGCTACATTTCAAGAATCAATTCTATCTCTTTTAAGCTTTTTACATGAAACTTTGCAGATAAAGATTTATTGTTAAATGCAATAAAAAAAACATTAGCTTTTGTTGCCGCAATTTCATCTAATTTTGAGTCTCCAATATAAATCATATTAATCGGTTTTATATTAAAATAATCAAGAATTTTATTCAACGAGTCCGGATGCGGTTTAGAATGTTTCACATCACTTGCACACACAACAAGGTCAAAATACTGTAAAATATCATGTTCAGCTAAAACATTATCCATTGTATCAGTACGGTTTGTGGCAATAGCTGTTTTATATTTTGACATTAATTTTACAAGTAAATATTTTAAATGGGGTTCTATTTCCATATATTTGATAAACGGAATATAGCTTAAAGATTTTCGATATACAGTAACCTTTTCTAAAATCTTTTTATCATCAATAAGCATCATCATTGTTTCATCTACAGTATGCATCTGAGCATAACTAAACTGCTCACAAGTCATATCTGGAAAGTCGAAATGATTTAAAATCTGATTATAATAAGCACTATTGGCCTTTGTAGTATCAAACATCACACCATCACAATCAAAAGCAACAACTTTTATATTTTTACAAAACTTCATTCTTATCTTTTAACCTTTATTTTTTACTATTGTCTCGAATATTTCCAAAAACATAAACTTTAATCTGCGGATAAATACTGCTTGAAGTTTTTAAATAGATAATATCATGATATCTACCCACATTTTTTTTTTTATTTTCAACAGATAATATGTATCGTACAGGTTTGCTCTTACTCTTTTCTTCAAGTTTAAAACGGATATTGTCTCCCTTTTTAGCTATAGTTGAAACTATTGAAAATGGATATTTTTCTTTGCACGTTATTGTAGAAAATCCTTTTAGGTGTTCGTTTGGCAAACCTACCAACTTTATCCTTTTTGGTTTTATGTTTACAAATTCCTCAACTTTTCCGGCAATTGTCAAAAGCAGTTTTTTATGCTTGACATCATTGGTTTCAACTGTAATATTTTTGGTAATTTCTCTTCCACCATAACCTGTTGTATTAAATTTTATTGTAACTTTTCCCTCACCACCTGGAGGGATTTGTCTTGTAAAAGAGGCAGCTGTACACCCTCAGGCAGTTCTAACTTTCATTATTTCAAGTTTTGAGCTACCTTTATTTTTAATAATAAAATTATGAGTTACCACTGTGCCCTCAAGGACCTTCGAAAATTCATACTTTGTGGCAGGTAAAAAGGGCAATTGAGATTTCACATTCTTTTTAACGTCACTGGTTTCAATAACAACTTTTTTTTGAAGCACATTTTCTATACCTTCTGCGGTATAAGTAATTGCAATAAAAGAAAAAAAACAAAAAAAGATAAAAAAAGATTTATAAACATTCATTGCAGACCCTCTTCAATAATAAAATTTAGCATAAAATATGGGAACAATGTTACGTGCATCAAAAATTTATTCAATCCTCTTATATTTTTGTCACATCAAAAATACAGGATCCACATCCACAATCACTTTAACATTTTTATTATTAAACAGTGATCTATTACCAAAATAAAGCCTGTGAACAAATTCATGAAGACTTTTCCCGCTAAATCCTTTTATCAAAATTTGCCATCTGTAATTTTTTGCAATTTTTTGAATAGAAGCTTTAACAGGCCCGAGGATTTCAACTGAATTATCAAATAATTTGCTGCTTTTTTGTAATATGGCGCATATATCGCCTGTAGCTTGTGCAAAATGCCTGGTTTTTACCTTATCTTTCCCATAAATTTTCAGCTGAATCATTCTACAAAATGGCGGATAACGCAAGGCTTTTCTAAAACATATTTCTTTGTTATAAAATGATTCAAAATTTTGCTCTTTTGCTGCTATTATTGTAAAATGTTCTGGATTATAAGTCTGTAAAATCACTTTCCCGGGTAATAAGCTTCTTCCTGCTCTTCCTGCTACCTGCGCCAAAATCTGAAAAGTCCTCTCCCCTGCCCTGAAATCCGGAAAGTTCAAAGACAAATCAGCACATATTATTCCCACAAGTGTGATATTGGCAAAATCATGTCCCTTTGCAACAATCTGTGTTCCTATAAGTATATCAATATTGCCGTGTTTAACATCTTTTAGTATTTTAACCAGCGCACCTTTTTTTTTAGTTGTATCGCTATCCATTCTGGCTACTTTGGCTATAGGAAAAAGAGATTTTATCAAAATCTCCATTTTTTCAGTACCTATGCCTAAAAGCTTTATTTTGGAAGAACCACATTTCAAGCAATTTATTGCAGAAGAAATTGTCTTACCACAGTAATGACAAACATATAAATTAGCTTTTTTATGAAAAGTAAATGATATATCACAACTTGTACATTTTAGCGGCTCACCGCATGAAACGCAGATAGAAGAAGTTGAAAATCCTCGTCTATTAAGAAAAAGAAGGACCTGCTCACCCCGCTTTAGCGTCTCATTAATTGCATTATAAAGTGGTAATGTAATTATATGTTTGTATCCGCGAACATCATTATCTTCGCGAAAATCAACAATACTAACTTCAGGAAGTGGCCTTTTTTCGACACGTTTTGTTAACGCAGTTTTTAAATATTTTTTTGTCTCAACATTATAATATGATTGTAATGAAGGAGTAGCAGATCCAAGCAGTACTACACAATTATTTAGTTTTCCTCGTAAGACAGCAAGATCCCTGGCATTATAATGCAGACCGCCATCCTGCTTGTATGAAGAATCATGTTCCTCATCAACAATTATTAGGCCAAGTTTTTCAACAGGTGCCCAAACTGCAGATCTTGCACCTATAACTATTGGCGTTTTTTTTTCAACTATCCGCATCCACTGGTCAAACCGTTCACCAGCAGATAGTCTGCTATGAAGAACTGCAATGCAATCACCAAACCGTGCCCTAAAGCATTGTTCCATCTGTGATATTAATGCTATCTCAGGAACCAGTACTAAAACTTGATAACAATGATCTAAAGCCTTTTTTGCAAGGTGCATATATACTTCTGTTTTACCGCTTCCTGTCACACCTGCTAAAAGGCATGTCCTATATCCTTTTCCTAACAGGCCAGCTATATTGATACATACATCATTTTGCTCCTCATTAAGGACAGGTGGAAAATCAGATACGATTGCCTCACCAAAGGGATCCCGATAAATATTTTTTTTTTCAATTACAATATATTTCTCTTTTTCCAAAGCTTCCAATATTCTGGAAGCACCTGAAACCTGTTTATTCAAATTTTTTACTGATATTTCATCAATTTTATCTAATACCTCAAATACTCTTTTTTTTAATCCTTTAAGCCCATCAGAAAAACAACGCATATCAGTATTTGATAAAGATACATATTTTTCTACTTTAGGTTTTGCAAGCGGACATTTAAATTCTCTAGAAAGGATCACCCAGCCACAGTTTTCCATATTTCGAACTAAAGACATCGAAATATTATTTTTCAATTTTTTGCTAATGTGTTTTATTCCACAAAATTCATTATCCAACTCACTTAATATGCTGATTTCCAAAGGCGTCCCGGATCTTTCACTCAAAGCTTTCCTTCCACTACATGTTATTTTTATTGTCGCGGAATCATATAAATTCAGACCGCTTGGAAGAGCACATTTTATTACCTCACCTAAAGGATAAAAGTAATAATCAGAAATCCATTTAAAAAAAGGTAACATGGATAATGGAAAAAGTGTTTTCTCATCAAGGACATCAAATATTGACTTTACCAAGTTATGGCTGCAATCTTCAATCAGCTTAGTTATATAACCTGTAACCTGTCTTTTACCAAAAGGTACTAATACTCTTTTCCCCACCTCAATATACGGCTGAAATATTTCAGGAACACTATAGGTAAAAGTATCATGTACAGGCAGTGATATAGCAACTTCAATATATTTTATCAAAGGCATTATATTTTGAAATCTTTTTTTATGTAAAAAAACCTTTTACTATAAAATTGCAAACCCACGGACTTTTTCAAACAGCAAAACAGGTTGCAGAGATAGAATAAAAATAACTGACATATTTTTTTTATAACACCCATGAGAGCTTCTATCTCTGCGCTGCATGTATTTAAACTTCGCATAAAAGATAGAACCTAATATGCAAAGCTTAAAAAATCTGTGTTTTCAATTTTTTTATTAATAGTATTAATCTGTCTCACCGCACGGACATGCAACAGATGAATGTACTTTTGTTGTGTCAGTGCTATTAATTGCTACATTCCCTGAAAGAGAATATTTCGAACATTTTACAGGCCCAAATAAAAACGTCTCAGGACCTGTATCTGTAAAAAGCTCTCCTTTTGTAATATATACATCAGAATCATCTTCTAAACTTGCAATCACTAAAGAATATTTTGCCTTTTTTTGAAGAGAGCTATTAGTTGTCGCTGCAAGCTCATATTCAATCAAATACCCATCTCCATCTTTTATGCATTTTGCGTTGATACTGGCACCGGACAATTCGCCAGGGTCACATAGACATACTACCTCTTTGTCTAATTTAAAGTTTACACTATCCAAATCCGGGATCTGAATTGTCCCTGCGATAGAATAGTTTGCACAAAAAACAGGGCCGTAACTGTATTTGTTAAAACCTGTATTAGAAAGAAAGGTGCCAGATTGATTAACAGTGCATGTAGTTAATGACCTAGGTTGTAAAACTAATGAGTAAGAAACTTCCTTTTTAGATAATGAATGGGTATTTACAAAAATTTCATAATCTATATAATTTTCATTTCCATACTGAACACACTCTGCGCTAACTATGATATCAGAGTACTTTTTTATAGATTCCACGCATTTGATATCTTCCACAAGAAAATACCTGTTATCAACGGGTGAAAGTGAAGCAACACCCAAAATTTTATATGATGAACATGAAGCAGGGCCATACCTGTCTAAATGTGGACCTGTATTTGAAATAAATGAACCATCAACAATGTTGACAGATGTATCAGAAATTATTACTAACGAATATTCTACCTTTTTCCTTGCATCTGAATTAGTATTAACACCTATTTCATAGTTGATATAATTACCATCTTCACTTCTTATACATTTAGCATCAAAAAAAAGATCTGCCAATGTAAAAGCATCTGCATAACCTATTATAGTTAAAAAAACATTTCCAAAAATAAAAAGTATTTTATAACATCTTGCATCCACAACAATATACTCCTAATACTCCAGGTAATTCTTTCTAATACTTATTTTTTGTAAAACTACAATTAAAATTACGGTATGTTTTGAGAAAAATATTTTATGTTGATATTTCATTTTATAAAAATGGATAGTCTGATTTACTACCTTTTTTTAAAAAAATATATAACATTAAGTTTATCAATGCCAAATCCACCATAATATATTTATTCCGATTTTTTTGCTTAGACCAAAATTGAATAGCGAATTATATAACACATAAAATTATAGGCAGGCTGTTACAAAATCAAATAAATTTAATATAGTAGTCAAACTTTTATAAATTTAAAAATCAAAAAAAATTCCTTTAAAAATAAATTAGTTACAGCAATTCTATAATGTTGGATTCACGTTAATCTGACATTATAGATACCCAACATAAAGCAATAACAATCAATGAAACATTTCATATAATAAAGTGTAACAAAAGACTCATACCTCCAAAGTGTTTAAGTTTTAATTTATGGAACAGTTACAAAATAACTTCCCATTATGAATCTTAGCTTCGTATCATCCCTACCCGATTTTAAATTAAAAAATCTTCAAAAATGATTGCAATGCCTGGGATTTTTTAATTTAATATATAAAGTTTAAATTCAAGCAACTGCTTTTCGAATTTATTTTACCTACTTTTCTACTTATTCTGCATAAAATATATGCAATAAATATACCATGAAATATTTTAATGACTTATCTTGTGCAATAGTTTGTAAAATCTCTCAGCGTAGAAAATTCAGGTGAACAAAAATAGATTTTCCGGATTAGTTTTGCTTTCAAGTTCAAAAATTAAAAACCTTGCCGACTTATTGCATCATACAAATATTAAAATATTAGATTTTTAGGAGTAAATCCCTTAAATCTCCGTCATTAAAACATTTTATCATCACTTTGCATTCTGTCACATTATTTCACAATTATCTCTATCTCTTAAATAAATTATTGTTTTATTGTCTCAAATGTTTAAAGATATATTGAGAAGTACAATTTAATTCCTAAAATACAGCAAATAAGTAAAAAACTAATTTACATATAAACAATACTAATGTCAGCCATTGTTACAGTCTATTTAGGTTACACAAAATTATAGAAATTGTCAAAATATTTAATAATCGCTCATGATAAATTGAAGTAATGACTTACGATAGCACTTTGATAAAATATAAATATTCATGTGGTTATGCTTATTAAACTTGTCAGTTGTAAATTTTGCTGATGGCTTAATAGCTGCAGACATAAACAAATACCAGTTATACCGTTTTTTAAAAAGACACTTTGTTTTTTATCATTAAAAGGTGTTTTGCAAACCATCCCATTTAAATAATTTTACACACATTAAAATACTCATTTAATTTTAATTTTTTTGTATTATTTTCTTGCTAATTTTTTTCCCTCATGATATTTCTTGCAACAAGAGTATAAATACAGTTGCAAACTATTAATATATTTGAATCATTGGAGGAAATAAAAAAAGTATATAAGGTTAAATATAAATTTTGTTTTGTCATTTATCTTGCC
>Ga0209345_10001260_pt1 | contig 30698 bp, 46 predicted proteins | sample Cruoilmetagenom7_FD_187294 | JGI IMG/M metagenome (GOLD analysis project Ga0209345, IMG submission 187294) | Oil polluted marine microbial communities from Coal Oil Point, Santa Barbara, California, USA - Sample 7 (SPAdes) (version 2) | ecosystem: Environmental > Aquatic > Marine > Oil seeps ...
TGCACCGGGTATCAGGGGGGGGTGTCTCTTGCACCGGGTACCCAGAAGCATTTCCATATAAATAAGGGCTGTAAACCCCCTCAATCCATAAAGTTGCAATTATCCCATCAGTCCCCGCATGAGCACTCCACTTGAGGTACCTGGTACCTCAATGACCTGGTAGTCTGTGGTGGTGCAAGATGGCGTGATCGGTTTGGATCGTCGCCGTTTGCTCTTATACCAGTCGCACGCTCCGTGAACGGCCATTTGGGTCACCTTTATATGGTAGCCAGACGTTCGCAGCTCATCCGCACTACCTAGCTGGATGCACCTGACTGGGTCAATACTGTCAGGAGTTCCTCCTGCCAAGCCCATCGCACCCAGCCACTCCAGTTCACCAGCGACGACAGTGCAGAGCTGATCGAACTCTGCATCTGTCAGCAGCGAGATGTTCCTCTCATAGTAGAGGTAAGCGGCCATGATGATCTTCCGCGCTTGGAGGTCCAGACTATCAGCCACCGATCGGTATTCCAAGAGCGCGCATAAGATCGAAGTGAGCTCCAAGCACGACGTCTTCACCATGCTGATGCATCATCTCCCATGTGACAAATCGACCGTCGTCTTTGCCCTCGTACCCTCCAAAGATGTTGATACCCTTAACCTGGACGTGGACGAATACCTCAAAGTCCTCGTCCCCGATTGTATCGGTGAGCTGCTTGCAACGGAGTGCCTGGTCTTGCAAAATGGGTGCTAAGTCTCTCATTGGTCTCTCTCCAATATCAGTCTGAGAAGAGGTTCCACGTCCTTCAGGAGTGCAAGCAGCTCTTCCGCCTGGTCCAGTGTGACCTTCATCACCCGTAGCTCGTGGTCAATGTAGCTCGTCTCCGCTTCGATCGCCGAGACCCGAGTGTGGGGAGCATCATCCTCAAACTCAGTGTTGTTCAGGCTCTCGATGCTTAGCAGTTTCTGCCGTTCAAGCATCCCAACCCAGGCGTCCTTGTGGGTCTTGAGGTTGTTGAGTGTGTCCCAATCAAGTTTCATGATGATAACCCCGCCAGTGCAGCTTTCTCGGTTTTCTCAAGAATGTCAAAGTTGGCGTTGGCGAATTCATTCCAATCAACGAAGCGCTCGAACTTGTCAGCTCCCCATTGAGCGGTCAGCTTCAGGCCCAGGACATGAAATTCCCATTTGACGTCCAGGCTGTATTGCTGGAGATAGCCGTCGCACCGGTCAGCTGCTGCTTTGAGCTTGCCCACCTCAATCCAATTGTGATTGCTCATAGGCCATCTCCCATTTTTGCACGAATATCCGCACGGAAAGCCGCGTAACTCTTAAAACCTAACTGGCGAGCTTCAATTTCAAGGGCTTTAGAGGCTCCAATGCCCAAATCTTGCCGGCGAGAGTGTGCCTTCTTTTTTATAGCAATAACGCGTGGATGATCTTTCAGAAGGTCATGCTTGTTTGGCATCAGTCGTCTCCCAGTCGATGTCAAGGGTTGTTCCGCTGTCCAGGTCAAGGTCCATGCCGGACCAATCGCCGCCACCAGGCACAGTCACCTTGATGGTCGCATCGTTAGGAATAGCAAGGTGACTGTGCCTGATAGCTTCGCTTGATGTGCGGATTTGGTTGTCGTCTTGGTTTCCGCCATAAGGCGTCCAGGGATGGGGTTGATATTGCCAGTCATGGCTAGCTCCTTAGTTAAGATGCTTCCATCCTATGCCGAAGAGCTGAGAGGCGTATCCCATCATTTTATTTGAAAAAAGTACAATGAGGGGGTTTACAAGCCCAGTGTCATAGCTCATATTATATTTAACAATAATGGAGAATGACAATGACTACTCACTTTCAAAAAATGAAAAACAAAACTGAAGCCCTTATCATCAAGAGAGGTGCAACAGCGGAAACAGCAGCAGAAGCAATTAAAGAGAACTTTGAGATTGCTTTCAAAAGTGCTCCTGAAGCAAAAGCATCTTGGTTTGCAGACTTCTGTGTAAGTGTATAATGGAAAAATTTGGAAAAACCACAATCGCCCGCACAACAGAAATTCGTGCAGGCGATTGTGTATTCATACATGGCCACTGGCGCACTCTGTCCCCTTCAGATGTGCAATATAGTAGTTTATCAGGAACTACTATTTGTGGGGACCCTTTAGTTTTAGAAGGGCGAACTATCAAAATAGCCTTATTTCCTAAATGGTACAAAGGGCAAATTATTGGGTGGTATAGTCAGTTATAGATCGTCAGGGAATTCCGGAGCGTCAAAAACTTGGTCTTCGACTGAAGGCCAGGGATAACTGTCGCCAAAGAAGCGGGTGAAGCTGTCACGACATTCTTCGAGCGACGGCAGCTGATAAGCCCAAGCCCGACCGTCACCGAGACGCTTCAATATGCTCCCCTCTTCCGGTCTGGCCTTCAGCTTATCCTTGACCCCAGGGCATAAGTTCTTGATTGTCTTAGTGAACATGAGGTCGATGCCTCTGCCCATACTGTTCGGTCTGATGCCATTCCGGCGACAGTGGTTCTCGTAGCTCTCTTGAATATCCTCACGAAAGACACGGACTGAACCGTCCTGCCATAGCTCTTCAGCCACACAGGGATCAAAGTCCAGATTGCCTTTATAGAGCAGATCGAACCACCATTGCTGGATCGGTTCCATGCCGATGATCTTCTGCTCAATCGCTGCTGCGCTCGTGGGTATCTCTTTCCGTGGAGCCCATCCGTCAATGTCTCGCTTGAGCAAGTCCCAGAGCAATGCCTCACGACCTCCGTCATTCAGTTGCTCATTCAGTTTCTCAAACCATCCGTGCTGACCGACTTTCCTTTGGTTGGCGCGTTGGAGCAGGAAGCGACGTTCGCCCTCAAGACCCATCGGGATGAACCAATCTTCATTTGATGCCATTCCAACATGGAGCCGGTTCTTGCCACGCTTGGCGTCTTTGCCCTTGCCTTCATAGACCAGGGTCGGCTCTGTGATGAGGCCTTTCAGTCGGCTCTCACCATCCTTGTCGTATGCCTTCACGGCTTCGTCGGCGAACAGGAATATGCAGTCACGCAGGTGATCGTTGAAGCGACCAGTCAGATGCTCAGACGATGTGATCTGCATCCCGTGTCGACCAGCTATCTGGGCCAGAGTGCGGAACCAGGTGCCTTTGCCGACGCCTTTGCCACCTTGGAAACAGATCGCGACTTCAGCGGGCGAACCAGGATGCTGGATCATATATGCCGCCCAATTCATGGTGTATTCGTAGACGGCTTCGTCACCATCACAAAGGACCTCAAAGAGCAGCTCTTGCAGGTAGCTCCAGCCGCCTTCTTTCATCGCAGGTGTAACAGCCCAGCCAGTCCACAAGTTCAGGAAGCCTTTATGGTCACGCTCAGGATCGAAGATCACACCCTCATAGCTCAGACGTCCAGACCACTCTTGCCATGCCTCGGCAATCGGGACCGTGCTGTCACCTCGCTGGACGCGGCGATTGGCCAGGTAGTTCTGAAAGTCGAATTTCGTCGCTGAGACCCAGTGCTTCCGGGGTTTGATGCCCTTCTGCTTGTCTCCACTATCAGGATCGAGCACCTCCCACATGACACGGAATTTGCCTCCGTCCATGACCGCACAATAGCGATCATTCATCTTTTCTAGTGGTCCTTTTTTCTCATGCTCTGGCGTCTCTTCATCAAACGCCTGGTCAGGTATGTCGTCAGGATCAAGGTCATCAAAGTCGTCTTTCGCTGGGGTGCGCGGGATCATCTCACCGGCACCATTGTCTCTTAGAAATTTGTGAAGGGTTCGATATGTGACCCGAGCACCATCAGCATCTGCATGGAGACTATCCCACCGCAAACCAATAAGTGTTCCGTGGTCGGCATATGCTGGGTCACGAGTGCACCATTCAATGAACTCCTGGCGTCCGTCTCCTGCGGTTGCATGGTGACAGGCTTGCATCAGCGTGAACCACTCGTCGTGGTCCGTGAAGTCTTCAGGGTCCAGTTGATCGAGCATCTCGGATAGCTCAGCTTGATCGTGCTCACCTCCGCCCGTTGCTGCTGATCCCGTTGGACGACGGATAAGGTTGACCAGCAAGGTCGGGGCGGAGGGAGCTCCCAGCTCATCGAGCTCGGGATACAGGAAGTCCCAGGTGTAAACGTTCAAGGTGTCCGGATGGATTGACCCTGCGGATACGACCTGACGACCGAATGATTTGAACTCAACCCCAGGATATTGGTCATTGAGACTGTCTCGCGTTGAGACGTCCTCGGGTTTGCTCATATAGATGTGAAGTCCACCCGAGCCTGTTTCGACCCGCGGATAGTTATCGACGTTCAGGCCTGCATCCTTACAGAGCCTCTTGAACGGATTGTCTGTGGCAAGCGTCTCACCATCAGGAAAGTGCCGGGGATCGATGTCCAGCACAAGATCGTTGCGACCAAGACGGACGCCGACATTGTAGCCTTCATCCATATAGTCGACCTGAAGGTCCAACTTATAGGCCTTCTTCATCCATGCGTTGTCGATCGGCGATTTGCCGCGCTTGCGCTTCTTGCCCTTGTATTCGTCTTCGTAGGTGAAATGGTGCAACGGTATCAGCTGCATACCCGAAGAGATATAGGGTCTCAATTGGCCTGATTGTGGTTTGGGTTCCAAGTTGACCCTCCTTATCCGTTTAAGAGGGCTTCTGAGCAGATAGCAATTGGCGCGTCAACGGGATCGAACCGGGACACCCAGACTGTTGGCAACTTTCACCTCTCCGCCCTTGTCGGATACAAACGGGCATGGGTTCAAAGATACCCCATGCTACCTAGTGGCCAATTGCTATCTGCTCAGAAGTACTCCTATTGTCCAGGGTCGACACTGCATAAGCCCGAGACAAAAGCGAACTAGCGAATTGACCATGGCAACGAACGACGGTTCTCAATTCAAGTCAATCTGTTCATGCTCATTTTCGTTATCAACCCGACACATGGAACGGAGAACACTATGCAAATCACAATGACCCTGGACACCCAGGACGCCGACGCAGTAGCTGAGGCCTTCTCGGTCTTGAGCAATCTGAGCGGCAAAGCAACCCCGGCCTCGAAGCCTGCAACCAAGCCTGCAGACGACAAGCCGAAAGCTCCAACGGCCACTGAGAAGAAAGCCACCGCTGCTGCTGCGAAGAAGAAGGAAGAGGAAGACGCTGCTGCCGCTGAAGCCGAAGCTGCTGCTGCTGCCGCCCCTGAAGCCGAAGCTGAAGCCGCTTCTGAATTCTCCCGCGACGATGTTCGCGACAAGCTGAAGGAGCACGCTGCTCTGGAAGGCAAGGACGCTGCGATCCAAATCCTGAAGGACAATGGAGCTGCATCCATCACCGAACTGGCGGAAGACAAATTCGCTGCGGTGATCGAAGCCTGTGGGTAATCATACCCGCTCGCTGGACGGCAAACCCCGACTTGTCGTCCAGCGAAAGTAATTATCCTGAATTGACCCTGCCGGGAAATGCTGAAAACCAAGGAGCTCATTGGTAATTAGGTGACCGATCGGTGCCCTCGTGGAGAGGGGAAAGGTAATACTGGTTTAGTGAGTAGCTCTTGCGACGCCTAATAACTTTAGATGCTTGAGGGTTGTGGTTCAAGCGGTCAATTCAGAATAATTACTTAACGCCATGATGGAGGGAAACGTAATGGCCAATTATCACTTTGAGGAGCGCGCGAAGAATATCGAGAAGCTCCGCAAGGCTCAAGCCAGGGCCAAGCGCCGGCATGATCCAAACTATGAGAAGCTCAGAGACGAGTGGGTCGCTGCGGTCGAGAAGGCCAAGCTGGTCACTCAGTGTGGAGCCCAGGTTCCAGATGAGCACGCATCAGATTGCACCCGTCGTTGTCGAGCTGCTGCCCAAAAGGATGGTCGTCTTTGTGGTGGCCATCAGAAGGCTCTGGACCGGTTGAACAACCCAATGCTCCAGACCTATTACATCTTCAAGCAATTCAAGCCTGCTCGGCAAAAAGCTGACGGATCATATAAGGCCACGGTTATCGCAAAACCGTTTCCAAGCTATGAACACGCTTGGGCCTGGTCGAAACTGTGTGGCGACATAGTTTGGGGAGGTGCTCGTCCTCATGAGCGTGTCTGCTCCTACACCGTCGAGGCGGTTCGCCAATGAAGTGGGATCGGCAAATCACAAACGAGTGGGACGGCTCAGGTCCTCCCATCTTCTTCATCAAGTGGCTGGTCAAGCGCGGAGGGTGTAGCATTCAGCTCCATTACTTCGTGCAGCCTGACTGGCCCGATTGCTTTCACACTCACCCCGCCTGTGCTATTCGATTGGTTCTCTGGGGCGGATACCGTGAGGAGATGGGCGACGGACGAATGCGTCGCTGGTTCCTTGGACGGATCGGAATTGTGGCGCCTGCCCTCGAACACCACATAGACGGTTTCCTTCGCAAGAAGCAAAAGGGTAGTCTGTCACTGTGGCTCAGAGGGCCGATCATATCAGACATTGAAACGAGAGGTTGCTGAATGGCTTGGCACGCGAGACTGAGTGCATCTCAGACAAAAGATTGGTTCAACTGTCCCGGCACGATCGCTCTCAAGGAGATGTTCCCCTATGACGATCCGTCTGGCGAAGCAGCTCAGCTCGGGACATGCGCCCACGCTCTGATTGAGCGATGCCTGGAAGAAGGCGTTGCTCCGAGAAGCTACGAAGGGCGATTGATCCAGATTAAGCACCCTGACACCTCCAAAGAGGAAACCGTTATCCTGGCTAAGGCCGCGAAATGGCCGAAGGGAACTCAAGCCGTTTGCTTTGAAGTCGACGACGATATGATCGACGCGACGACCTGCTTCATCGACTATGTGATCGGACGCCTGGTCGAGCTCTTCCCTGCCGCCTACGACACCACGGGCTTCGGGGATGAGGTTCCTTATTCCATCGCTGTCGATGCGGTCAAGCGGGGTCAGTTGAAGCTGGAAGGCCGGGTCAATCCTTTACCTGAACGCGACGACACTGGCGGAACGGCTGACGTCACGATTGACTGCTGGCCAGACCTGATGGAGCTCGTCGACTACAAAAATGGCACGGGCGTCCTGGTCAAAGTCTGGGGCAATTTACAGCTCAGGTCATATACGCTAGGTCGAGCCGTCGAGGGAGATGGTCAGATAGGGGACTATGCGGAATATCGCTACACGATCGGACAACCTCGCCACCACCGAGCGCCTCCAGGCGGAATGTCCTGGGAGAGCCAAACGCCTGCAGAGCTGAGTGCTTTCCGTCGTCAGCTCATCGCGGCATGTGAGCGGGTTGACCGAGCGCGGGAATGTCTGGCGAATGCTGCATCCAATATGGACAAAGCTGAAGGCCGAGCGGTCACTGTGGAAGAGGCTCGTCAAGCGCTTTATGACGCAGGCTTCCTGTCCGTTGGCGAAGATGGTGACCATTGCAATTGGTGTCCACATCTGAATGAATGTCCAGCCTCGCTCGCCAAGATACAGGAGACCGTTGGGATCGACTTCGCAGATGATGCTGACGACATTGAGCCTCCAATGGGCCCGAACCACATCGCGGCAATCCTGCCCTGGAAGCCTTTCATCACAAAATTCCTGAACGTTGCCGCCACTAAAGCAGAAGAGCTGGCTTATCAAGAGAAGATGCCAGGCTATAAGATCGTCCGGAAAGGAGGCAATCGCACCTGGAAGCCGAAGCTGGTGACCGAGGAAGTGAAAGCCCGATTGATTGACCACTATGGAGTGGACCCTAATAAGATCATGAACCCCGCTGCAGAGCCAACGCTTCGCACTGGTCCTCAGATCGAGAAGGCCGTTCCATCCAAGATGCGTGCGGAGTTCGGCGAAGAGTTCCTGCATAAACCCGAAGGCGGTTTCACCATGGTCCCTGAGGACGATGGCCGAGAAGCTGTCAGCATGTCCCAAGCTGCGGACGACTTTGAAGAGGTAGAAGAATGACCCAACCAACCTCCGCCACATACACTGGCCCAATTGAAGCCTTGAAGGAATGCGCCGTTTTGGTGCGAGCCTGCGATAAGGACGAGACCGTCGAGGTCCAGTTCACAGACGTCAACGAGCGCACTCCTGATGAATGTGCAGGCAAACGGGACGTCACGGACCATGAGCAGCTGATGTTCGGCTGGCACGAGATGCCAAAAAGTGACTTCACAAAAGTGACCAAGGCCAAGAAACGGCCGACCCTAATGTCCCGTGCTGGTGAGACTGGAACGGAAGACGATGGCTGAGGTCAAAGTCATAACGGCTCATCTGAAGGTCTTGGTGAATACCGCTCAATATGAGAGCGCCGAGACCTTCGTCCGCCTGGAGGCAACGCTGGACGACTTCGACGACCCGGTCACCGAGCAAGCGAAGCTGTATGCCCAGGCAGAAGCTGCAACTCTCAACAGTCTCCGTGCAATCTATAAGGCCCGAGGCAAGTCCACGTCCGCCAAGATGATCGCGAAGCAGCATGGCATCACCTTCCATGGCTGAGGACAACGAGAAGGTCACCAAAGCTCTCAAGCACAAAGCCCACATGGCGTTTGGCCGGGTATGGAAGTCCGGTCGAATGACCCGGTCAGTTGCCTACCACTGGCTCTCCATTGAATTAGGTGTGCCCGCTTCAGAGGCACACATGGCAGCAATGACCCGACATGCTACTCTTGAACAGGTGATTGTCTCGTCAGACGCCTTTATGGGCGAACCGCTGGCGGCAGGCGATTTCCCCGATGATTTAGGATAAAGAATGTCAAAGCGTCGTCTTCTAAGCCTTGAGGCCCTCGAGGCCTATATTCTCCACACAGTCGACAGCAAGTCGATGCGTGAGATTGCTCATACCAACGGTCGAGAGCCTTCCACGATCCTCCGCCAGGTTCGACGGATCGAAGACCTCCGGGACAATCCGGAATGGAGCAAGATAATCACCAAGCTATCTGAAGCCTGGGACCGAAAGACGCCAATCGATCGCAACTGGGTATTTGAAGCTCTGGGAACTACTGCACTAGAAGCCGCCAAAGAGATGCAGCGGATGCTTCTGGTCCTGGTCCAGACAGATGCCGTTGTTGGGATCACAGACGGTTGTCCCCCTGGCGCTTTCGTTGACAACGAGATAATGCGACGGACCGAGAGCGTTATTGCTCTGGCCTGGATCGCCGTCGGCTGGCTGCACCCAGTCCACAACAGTCCTCGGGTCCGTCGATACCAGGTAACCGACCGAGCGCTCACCGAAGTGCCTGAAGTCACAAATCTCCCTGCGGTATTTGAGCCTGCAAAGGCGAAAGTGGAGCACAAAGCAGCTAAGTCCATCTGCTACACAATGACGCCTTGGGGCAACGAACCAATTGAGAAGCTCAAGACTATGAGGCGAAAGAGCAATGTCAATCTAAAGATCACGGATGAAGATGTCCAAACAGCAATTTGCGTTAGGGAGCTTATGCACCTGGCCGAGCTGGAGGGTAATGGAAGCACGTCGCTCCTCTGGGTTATCGGACTTCAGAACGGGCTTGGCAAGGAGATGTTTGACCTGCTATATGCCTTCCTGCACAGCAATCGCAATCTCGAGCAAATCGAGAAAGACTTCGCCTGGCCAGCACGATCCGCAAAGGTTGTTCTGCTCGTGGCTCTACATCAAGTTCAGCATTTCGGCTTGCTGGTTACTGGGGATAAGGCAATTGCCACAGAATGAGAAACCAAAAGAACGTACACCTCCGTCGCCTCCAGGCAAAGTGGATGATCCATGTGATCCGTTCATATTGCCTTCTCCTGCCAAAGAGGAAAAGGTGAAATGAGCTGGGGAGGATATTCATCCTGGTCCAAGACGCTGGTCCGTGGTCCATTCCTGGTCACACCGGTTCGCCTGCTTTGGCAATCCTACAAGGATCACTGTGAGCTATGGGGTTTCGACCAGTCTGATGCGACTGAGTTTGTCCACTGGCTTCGTGGCGAGGAATGCGTTGAGCTGAAGAATGGTGGGAGAGGCCGTGTCAGACAAATGGCAATCGGCGTCACTTCGACGGTATCAGCTGAAGGGTATGATGCTCAAAGTAGAAGTAAGAAGCAATCTACGCAAGGACTGAACCCATGACCCCGACCACGGAAGTCACCCTCCATTCTGACGGAAACCTTATTGGCCCCGACGATACGGCTCATCTGACCGCAAAAGAGCTCGCTTTGCTCCTCGCCGTCGTAGGCCGAAAGGGAGGCATATTGACCAAGCAAGCAGCTATGACAGAGCTCTATGGCGGTATGGACGAACCGGAGATAAAGATCATTGACGTCTTCATCTGCAAGGTTCGCAACAAGCTCCTGAAGGTTGGAGCTCTTGAAGCTATCGAAACAGTCTTTGGACAAGGCTATCGCTGGAGCAAGAACGTCAAGCTCGACACCCCTGATAGTGACTTCCTGTCGATGGAAGTCACTCCAGAATTGGCTCGGCGTCTTGAAGACCTGGCCTTGGCCTCGAATTGCACTGTGGGCATGATACTCCATAAGATCGTTGCCGGTCACCTCACTGAATATGAAGATGAGGTCTGGGCATGAAACGACCAAAAATACTGGTTTCTGCAGCTCAGCACCTTATCGATATGAGCCACGGGAAACTACGGGTCCGATCGTCAATCAAGGCAATCGAAGAAGAAGAAAAGGAGCTAAATGACAACCGGCTCAATGGTGTTGGTGGTTACACCTATCGCAAGCACATCGAAATACTAGCAGAATATATGCTGGCAAATAAGAGAAGGGCTGAAAAATGCACATAATGATCGACCTCGAAACCCTATCAACCAGACCAGACGCTGCTATCATCCAGATCGGCGCCGTCCTGTTCGAACCAGTATCGGGCGGGAAAATACTGAACAACAAACCATTCAACAAATTCACTCTGCTCCAGGACGGACAGGGCTCAATTGACACAAGCACCTTCGCCTGGTGGCTCCAGCAGCCTCACGCTGCACGGGTTGGCAAAGCTCTCGACGAAACGGGCGTCCTCCTAGCCGACGCACTTGGCGACTTCGTCAACTGGCCGATGGAAGCCCATGGCCTGAGCTGGGGTGCGATCGGAGGCATCTGGGCCAAACCATCCAACTTCGATATTGCCATTCTGCATTCGGCCTTTGCCCGTCACGGAGCCGAGCCGCCTTGGGATCATCGCAAGACCCGCTGCTCTCGCACGATATTCGAGACCACTGGCGGAGCACCTGATATTGATTGGACTGGTCTGGTCGCTCATGATGCGTTTGACGATGCTCTCGGCCAAGCGATGCAGCTGCAAAAAGCTTCCGGCTAAACAATGACGGTCGCCTTGGTGCTCAGGTTGCGCCAAGGTGTCCGAGCTTCGCAAGTAAGTGGAGCACCCGGGTCCGGAGGGTAATCCGGCGACCTTAGCTCAGAGGGTAATCTGAGCAGAAGAAAGGGCCAATGTAATGGCTGAACTTAAACGCTACCTCACTCCTGTCTTCCGTGGGGCATTCACCAAGACCGTCTTCGAGCCTGAATACTTCGACGACGACAAGACGGGCGATCCGAAGTATGGGATCACCGCGATCTGGAACGAAGACAAATTCTCTCCTGCTGACAAGAAGCGCTGGGCGGCGATCAAGGAAGCCCTTGACGACGAAAGCATGGCGCGTTTCAAGAAGAAGGTGGAAAAGCTCCCCGCCAACTTCAAGATGGGCATTCGCGACAGCGCGGAGAAAGAAGGCAAAGAGGGTTTCGATCCTGGCACTGTCTTCGCTGGTCTGACAACCAAAATGCGCCCCGGCGTGGTCGACCTGGAAAAACGGGCGATCGCCAAGAACGAGGCGGAGAAAGAAAAGTGGGAAGAGCAGGAGAAGGACGTCGCAGATGATGTCGGCATGGATGCCGTCTATTCCGGCGCCTACTACCGTGCAACGGTGGTCACCTATTCCTACGACAACAAAGGCAAGGGCGTTGCTCTCGGCCTGATGAACCTCCAGAAAGTCGCTGACGGCGAACGGATCGACGGTCGGACGGATGCTTCCGCTGACTTCGACGACGAGCTTGACGACTCCTGGTTGGAAGCACAGGACGAAGAAGACCCGCTCGCCTGATCGGTTGACGGCTTTTCGTGTCACTGTGCCCCTCCGTCCAAACGGAAGGCCGTCAGGGCCTGCAGATCACTCTGCAGGCCCATCGTCGTTTAGCCTGAAAAAAGTGGGAGCTTTTATCATTTTTCCTATTTACACCCCTTGGCAGATGGGTTATCCTATCCATACCAACAATAAAATGACCAGCGACCTATGGAGATAAACCCATGACAACCAATATCAGCGACCTGATCGTCGACCTTGTGAACAACAACCCTGCCCTGAACAATGATCAGATTGCCGAGTTGGTTCGGGAGGCGGTTCCTGGAGCGACCACGAGCGCTGCAAGCGTCTCGAGTGTCAAGAGTAAGGCCAAGAAAACAGGCCTTCTGCAGACCACAGCAGCCGTTCAGAATATCGGTGACCTTGCTGCTCGGTTTGCACCTGAAGAACTTCCCGAAATGACAGATGAAGAGCGTTCAGACGGTATCCGCAGACGCTTTAACACCTTGGAACGCATGGCTTTTAAGGTTGCAGACGGCGATCTTCCAGCTCTTATAGTTTCAGGACCTCCTGGCCTTGGCAAGTCTTACACAGTGGAACAAGTATTGACTGAGCGTTTTGGCGATCCAGTCAGCCCATTGGACGAAGGCTTTGACGACACTGCTCCAACATACGACATGATCTGTGGCACAATCACTCCTCCAGGTTTGATCCTTGCCCTTTGGAACATGCGGAATGGTGGTGTCGTTGTGTTGGACGATTGTGACGACGTGTTCCGCGACGAGACTTGCCTCAACATTCTGAAGGCAGTTCTTGACAGCAGCGAACGTCGGATTGTCTCCTACCGCAAACAAGCCCATTGGATGGTCGAATATGGCGTCCCTCAGTCATTCCAGTTTGACGGTTCTGTCGTCTTCTGCACCAACATTGACTTTGAGGCAGCGATCCGCAAGGGCACTCCAATGGCTGTCCACTTTGAGGCACTGATTGACCGCTCTCTCTATCTGCACCTTGGGATGAGAACTCAAGAAGACTTCCTGATGCGCATCCAACACGTTGCCATTGAAGACGGTCTGCTGACTTCCAAAGGTCTTGAAGTTGAAGAAGCCCAAGAGATTTTCGAATTCATTGGGGAGAACAAAGATCGCTTCTATAGTCTGTCCCTTCGCCTTGTTGTTCAAATTGCCTTCTGCTACCAAGTTGATCCTGAGACATGGAAGAACGACGTGGAAGCAACCAAGATGCGGACCTTACGCTAACAGATACCTCCGTCGCTGGTGGTTACACTTGGGGAGCCTTCGGGTTCCCCCTTTTTCGTCTCAACGGTCCTAATCTGCTTTCAGTCATGGCAAGCTAAGAGCATTCACCTCAACCAAGGAGACGAACCAATGAAGAAGATCATCACATTGGCCACCGCCATTGCCTTGCTCACTGGACCCGTCCTTGCCCAAAACCGCAACTGTGCTCCTCGTGAGCGTGTGGTTGAGCGCTTGGAAAGCCAATATGGTGAAGGCGTCCATGCCCGAGGCCTCGCTGGCCAAGCTGAACAATCGTCCATCGTCGAAGTTTGGGGCTCTGCTGAGAGCGGAACCTGGACGATCACTGTGACAAACATCGCAGGCGTCACCTGCCTCGTCGCCAGTGGCCAAGCCTTCGAAACGCTCACGCCCGCTGCCGTTGTGGAGGGCGATCCGACTTGAGCGTCAATCGAGATTATGTCCAGCTCCGTGCTTACCTAGCAGCGATCGCGGAGCTGGATGCTGACCTCGCGGAAATCAACAAAGCCAAGTCCCGTCTATATCGTGAGGCGGATGCTTGTGGCTTTCCCCGCGACGTGGTCCGCGACTTGATCCGTCTCAATGAGAAGGACAAGCTACCCGACGAAGATATTCCCTCAACCTATGATGGCATCATCAATGCTCGAGGCTTGACAGATTAGCCTGATGGAGGCGACTATTATGGGACCAACAACTGGTGATGCAATCGCGAAGGCGGAGCAGCTTTCAGAATACTTGACCGGAACAACCAACACAATGCCTGACTGGGTGCGAGATGATCCCCAGGAGGAGGCCATTCTCGCTGAGTTTGATCAGCTCGCTTTTGAATGTGCAGCGTGCGGTTGGTGGTGCGAGATTGGCGAAGCCAACGAAAACCCTGATGCTGGCGAAGATGATATTTGCAACGACTGCATGGGAGGCTGATACTTGCCATTTGATTTTGCCCCTGAATTGAACGTCGACCTGAGCTTCGAGTGGACAACCAAGCTCCCCGACCAGATCGCATATTGGAAAGAACGCATCACCCTGGAGGGGGAGCTTCAGACCACTATCGACTTCGAGACCCGTTCAACTTCTGATCTAAAGAAGCATGGAGGCTTCCTCTATTCGCTTGATCCGTCGACTGAAGCGATGTGTCTCGCCTACCATTTGCCTGGTCAGGATACAGTTGGCCTCTGGCATATGGTCCATCATGATTTTCTGATCGACGAAAGTCCAGCGCCTGTCGACCTGTTCGCCTTCATCCTGGCGGGTGGTTTGGTTGAGGCCCACAACGCATTCTTCGAGAGATGCATCTGGACCAACATAATGATCCCCCGCTACGGTTGGCCTGCGATCAAGCCGGACCAGTGGCGTTGCTCAGCAGCGAAGGCTTCGGCTATGTCCCTGCCTCGGAGCCTAGAAGAAGCCGTCGCTGCCATGAACCTTGGGATTGACAAGGACATGGAAGGCCGGAAGCTGATGCTGAAGATGTGCAAACCGCGCAAGCTTCGCAAGGCTGAGATGGAAGAGTGGATCAGAACGACTGGCCACCAAGGACGGGCTCCTGCATACAAATCCGCTGGCTACCCGATTGTCTACCACGAAACTGAGGAAGACCTCTTCAGACTGTGGGCCTATTGCAAGCAAGACGTTTTCGCTGAGCACGCGCTTAGCCTCAGTCTGCCCGAATTGTCCGAGCAAGAGCTTGCCGTCTGGAAGATGGACCAATGGCTAAATTGGCGAGGGGCTCGGTTCGATCTGACCATGGCCAAGAAAGCCTTGTACCTGGCCTCACGCTGGAAAGCACGATTGAATTCTGTTCTGGAAGCTTTGACAGGTATCTCCGCTGCGACCAAGCGCCAAGCCGTAAAAGACTGGCTCTTGGAGAACGAAGACCTGGAGCTTCCTGACACCGCCGCCGATACTCTCAAGCACTACTTGGACAACGAAGAATTGTCTGGAAGAGCCCGTCGCATCCTGGAGATTGTCCGAGATGTGAACAAGACGTCCACCCGTAAATACAACGCGATGATTGATAAAGCCTGGGAAGGTGACGAGCGAGCCCGTGATCTGATGATGTATCACGGCGCTGGCACCGGTCGCTGGGCAGGCAAAGGCATCCAGGTCCACAATTTCCCTGCTCGAGACCTCGTCGTCAAGGACTTCGATGAAGCCGCTGAGCTCATCCTGGATGGTGATCTGGATTGGTGTGCTGCTCTATATGGGGACGTCATGGCTCTACTCAGCCACTCGCTGCGAGGCGCAATCCTGGCGGAAGAAGGCCGGGAGCTGATAGTCGCGGACTATGCAGCGATCGAAGCCCGTTGCTTGCTGTGGGAAGCTGACGACCAAGGAGCTCTCGGAGTTTTCCGTCGCGGTGAAGACATCTATTGTGATATGGCCTCAGGCATTTATGGGTTCGAAGTGGTCAAGAAGATCGCCAAAGACTGGACCCATCCAGACTATACTCTGCACTCCGGTTGTCGCCAGTTTGGCAAGCAAGCGGTCTTGGGCCTGGGATACGGAATGGGCTATATGACATTCCTCCTGACCTGCCGGAAGTATGGCATCACCTTCTCCCGTGCTGAAGTCGCGAAGATCATGGGCCCTGAGAAACTGGACAAGACGGAGGCCTGGGTTCGCAAGCAGCTTTGCCTGGATACTCCGCCAGCTGAAATGTCCAAGGAAGAGGCCAAGAAGTATGCAAGCCGGAAGCGTCAAGCTGCCAGGTCTCGTCGTCGTCTGATCGAAGCACGCGAGGACCCCAAGGCGATCGTCCACGAACTGGCACTGATGAAGCACACCGTGGACGTCTATCGTGGTCGTTATACAAGTGTCAAGGCGATGTGGAGCGAGCAGGAAGCGGCAGCGATCGCTGCTGTCAAGAGCTTGCCGACGCCTGCTGAAATCACCCAGAACTATGAGAATGGCATTCCTCTTCGGGAAATCCAGTATTCAGACGATCCGGTTGAGTGTGGCAAGATCAAGTGGTATATGTCCAGGGCTCGGACTGTCACAGACCCTCTTGCCGGGACGATCGAGGTTCCTGCAGGCAAGTGGCTCCATTGCGAACTGCCTAGCGGCCGCCGAATGTCCTACTGTGACCCACAGATCAAGCTGACAGCCACGAGCTGGGGGGAGAAGAAACCAGCTCTCCGGTATATGAGCGTCGACGGCGTGACGCGGAAGTGGTTGCGGACTGCTACCTATGGCGGAAAGATCGTTGAGAATATCACCCAGGCCGTTGCTCGGGACATCATGGCAGAGGCGATGCTGAACTCCGTCAAAGAAGGTTGTCCCTATGATCCAATCATGTCGGTGCACGATGAACTGGTCTGCGAGGTCGACGAGGACAAAGGAGACCTGAAGGAATTCGAGACCCTCATGTCTGACCTTCCAACCTGGGCGGCAGGGTGTCCAATTGTTGCTGAGGCGGATCGGTTCAAGCGCTATCGCAAATGATGGGATGCGAATAGACCTAGCCATGGCACAGTGAATTCAAGATGCTTTTCCCCGCGGGTCGTCCAGTAGCGTTGACATTGACGACATCTAGCCCCGCACTTTCGGCTGATGAGCTTTTGCGAAACACCTTTTTGGTGTCCCGTGGAGTCCTCCCAGCGGGGGAATAACTGAGGACCTAGGCGCTACACTTAGTTCTTAGAGGCTGGCCGTGTAAGGCTAGAAGAAGGCCTCTAAGAACGACCCGCAGGGAAAAGCATCTTGAAGTACATAAATGAGAGGGAGCCCTCATGGTCTGTTCTGATAACAAGGGCATAGGCTAGAATGCATCTGGCCTATGCTATCCACACAACCTAATTGGATGGAGGTCCAAATGAGTAAGACAGCGAACCAACCCGAATATCCCCTGACCAGCGTGACCGTCAACGACGATCGTGGGCGTGTGAACCTGGTCATTGAAGTGACCGAAGAGATGCGCATGGCCTATGCAATGGCCAATGGTCGTCCTTTCCCGCCTGGTGTCAGCTTCGTCCCACAGCGTGATCACCAAGGTCGTCAGATGCAGGACAAGGTCGATCGCCCCGTGACCTACGAAGGCCGAGGTCTCCAGGTCGCAATCAAACGTGCTCGCCGCTGGATCAAGTCTGGCAAACGTGGCACTCCGCCGGCTCATATCGTTCTCGCTTTGATGGCGTTTCTGAAGGCTGACCCACAACAGTTCCAGCACTTCGCTGCTGAAGATTCCGCAGCTTAAGGAGCTTCCCGATGGACCAGGACCCCATTGACGACTGGATGGAAACCTCTTCAGGTATTCAGTTCCAATTCAGGAACCCTACACCCGAGCAGATCGACGTCAACGATGTGGCCCTGGCTCTCTCCCGCACTTGCCGCTACGGTGGACACACCAAGCGCTTTTATTCAGTGGCTGAACATTGCTGCCTCATGTCTGACTGGGTTCTCAAGCAACCCTGGGGCGACGAAAAGAAGGCTCTGGCCGCTCTGCACCATGACGACGCTGAAGCCTATATTGGGGATTTGCCTCGCCCGTGCAAGCAGAACATTCCGCAATTCAAAGCCGTTGAGACTGGGATCGACGAGGCTGTGGCCGTGAAGTTCGACCTGGAGTACCCCTATGCCAAGTGGCTCAAGTTTGCAGACACCGCAATCCTCATCGACGAACGGGCTCAGGTGATGAACCAGTCTGGGAACGCCTGGGCTATCGACAACCATCCACCTCTTGGCGTTCGGACCTGGTGGCTCATGGGTCGTTGGTCTTGGTGGGTTCGTCGTGAATGGCTTCACCGCCACAACGAGCTGACCGCCAAAATCAACGGGACGTGGGAACCAATGCCTTGAGTGTATGGGCTGCAATAGCGGCAGACTTCAAAACAAATCCCTTCTTTCACCAGCTCCGCGAGTTTGAATACTCCGCGGAGCTCAAGCGTCGTGCGATCCTGTGGCAGATGCGGACAGGCAAGTCCAAGCTTATCGTGGACACCGCTTGCTGGCTTCATCGCCTGGAGGAGATCGCCGCCATCATTGTGATTGCTCCGAATGGCGTCCACGAGAACTGGATCGACCGAGAGCTTCCTGCACATAACTGGGACACAACTGACATATTGACCCTAGCCTGGAGAACCTCAATCGCTGGTTCCAAAGGTGAAGCTCGGGTCCGCGCCTATGAACGCCAGTCCTGGAAAGAGCAGCACGATGCTTTCTGGATGAAGGTCAAGCTGATGCTGAAGGCCGAGCAGCTGACTTGGTTCGCCCTGGCTTCAGAGACTGTCACCCGCAAAGACGTTCGCAACCTGGTGGCCAGGATCGTCCGGATGAAGAAGGGCAAAATCCTGCTGGTCGTTGATGAGAGCGACGACTTTGGAGCACCCAGTTCCAAGAAGACGATGATGATCCGAGCTCTTGCTAACAAGTGTTCGCACCGTCGCGTCCTGACCGGGACAGTTGTAGAGAATAGCCCTCTCCGTGCATACAGCCAATATGAGCTGCTAGGGTTCCACACCCTTGGCTTCGAGAACTTCGAGGACTTCAAGGAAGCCTATGCAGAATATGAGACGAAGAAGACCCGAGGTGGTCGCCAGTACCCGAAGCTTGTCCAGTATGTCAACCTTGACGATCTGAAGCTGCGAATGGCCGAGTACTCAAGCGTTGTGCTCAGAAGCGACGTAGAGGACATGCCAGACCTCAACCGGGTTCCACGGCACATCGAGCTGACCGATCAACAGAAAGGCGCCTACCGAGACCTTATTGACAGCACGATCCTTGAGATTGGTGACACAGAAATCTCCCTGGGAGAGCATCCTCCTGGCCTGGTGAAATTCCAGCAGATTGTCAGTGGGTACCTGGTCGATGAGTTCGGAGATGAGCACACAATCCCAGGAGGCAATCCGCGGCTTGACGCCTTGATCGATGAGGTCGAGAGGACCCAAGGCCGGACGGTGATCTGGTGTGCGTTCCGCAGGGATATGGACCAGGTTGTCGCGGCTTTGAAAGCGGCTGGACGTAAGGTCCTGGAGTATCACGGCCGAAGCTCTGATACAGAGAAGGCCTTGGCCAGGAAAGAGTTCGCTCCCGGTAAGGTCAGCAAATACGACGACCTCGTTGGTCACCCGAAGTCTGGAGGCAGAGGGCTCAACCTGTCAGGGGCTGACAAGATCATCTGGTACTCCCACACGCCTGACGCCGTTGTCCGCTTCCAGGCAGATGAGCGAGCGACCGAGGTGGGCGGACAGAATGTTCCGGTCGTCGACTTCCGAGCTCCAGGCGTTGACGAGTATATCCTGGATGAGATATTGCTCCCCAAAGCTGAGACAGCTGAAGACGTTGCTAGAACTGGCCTGAAAGAAGTGCTGGCCCAGATTGCAGTATAAAATCCGCAACGATGGTCCACATGCCCACCTTGGAACGGTATGCTGCATGAGTTCCTACAATAGGACCCGATACAAACATCAACCCGAAGGAGAAGCCAAATGGCTGACGAAAACGCAGAAGACAAAGCACCGAAGCGCGGTGTGGGCACAGTGGCCATGGAAGCTATCGGTGCAGGCAAGACCAACGAAGAGGCTCTGGAAGCCGTCAAGGGTGAGTTCCCTGAGGCGAAGACTTCCCTGGCATCGATCAACTGGTATCGCAACAAGATGCGCGCCGACGACAAATCGGTCCCCACGGCTCGTGACCTGAAGAAGACCGCGAAAGACGAAGCTGGTGACGGTGACGGTGACGGTGAAGGTGAAGGTGAAGGTGAAGGTGAAGACCCCCTCGCTTAACTTCGAGGGGTTCGCGGTACCGAAAAAGCGCGATAAGATGAAAGGGTCGGGTGGCAACACCTGACCCTTAATCTTTTGAACGGAGACTACATACCATGACAAACAAAGTGCCTACTGACGAAGAGCTGAGAGACTGGTACTGCCAAAGAGCAGCTGAAACTCCAGATGCTTTTCCAGCTGAGGAGATACCATTTGCAATGACATCTTGTTTGAAGGTCCGAGACTTTTTAGCTCTTGACCTTATGGCCCTACATGCCTTAGGTTGGGCTGATGAGCTGCATGACGGTAGTGAAGACGGAGGTCCTATGTCAATCATGCTTCAAAACCTTGCCAATTTTGCAAGGACTGTTGAAACGGAGCAAAGCAAATGGCGGACATAATCGACGGAGTTGAATGGTGGCACATTTATTGGGTGCTGGGGGATATGCCTCGGCACTCTAGCCACCGTAATGCAGTGAAGTCTCCGCCTTGCTCAGGCTGGCAACATGCCCTGGTTCTCCGAGGAGAGAAGCGGTCGACGATCTTCTGCCCGTTCAGCATGGAAGCCCACGCGGTTCCCAACGGAGCTGGTGAGCTGACTGGTGCAAAAGAACCTCGTGACCCAATGCCCAAGGCCAAAATCATCAAGCTCCTCCAAGATAAGTGGAAAGAGTGTCAGTCTATGGGTTGGACCCGTGACTATGACACCGCAGCTCTGGTCCTACGAAAGCTCGGCGCCGAAGTTCCAGCACAGACACTCAAAGGTGGTGAGGAAGACACTCGCAAGAAGGGAGGTAAGGAAACCGCTTCCAAGCTTCTTAAGCCTGTCAAGCGATCCAGCAAGCGCGGCAAATTCCTCGAATGGTTCCTGGAAGCTGATGGCCACTGCTCGGTAAGAGAGGCTATGGCCGAGTTTGGTATGAGCCGTTCCAACGCTTTGTCCTATCTCTACATGATCCAAAAGGACCACGGGATTGGCTACACATTAGTCGGTGACATTGCCCACGTTACGCTTCCGGACGGATGCGATAACCCGTTTGACAGTGGTCCGCCACCGAAGGTCAGCCAAGCAGAAGAAGCTGACGACGACAGCTGGCTTGATGGCCCTGAAGAGCCTGCGGACGATGATGATAGCTGGCTTGACTAGCAATCCACCATTCACGATCCGAGCTGCTCCGCTTGGTTACGGACAGCTCGGATCGGGGCTATATATCTCACAGACCAATCAAACCGCTGAGGAGCACACATGACATTGATCCCTGACCTGGTAGCCATGACGGAGCGTTTTGCCCGTGACATTCTTGGAATGCCAATCCCCGACGAACCGACCCGCCTTGATCCGGAGCGCAAGCTATGGACCCAGGGTGCTTTGTCCGAAGAGCTGACTGAGTTCATGGACGCCAAGACCCTGGAAGATGAGGCTGACGCACTGCTGGACCTCATGTATTTTGCGGGAGGTCGCCTCATTGAGATGGGCTTTTGTCCTGGTGCAGCATTTGAAGAAGTCCACGCTGCCAACATGGCGAAAGAGCGAGGTGAGCTGTCCAAGCGTCCACACTCCAAGGGCTTCGATGCTATCAAGCCTGAAGGCTGGACACCTCCTGACCTGGCTCCCTATTGCAATCTCCGCCGTGACGACGTTAAAACCCTGGACTTCATGGCTCAACTGATCGGGGATCACCCCTGTCCTACAGAGCTGTCTGTCTTCGATACCGTCGAAGAAGAGATGCCCAACGTCCTGGTTCTTGGATACGGAAGGCACGGGAAGGACACCGTAAGTGAGATGCTGCGGGACAATTTTGGGTTCACCTTCACCAGCAGCTCTGAGTTTTGTGCGGAGCAAGTGGTTCTGAAGAAGGTCCACGAGATTGCAGACGGGGACACCCAGCTTCCTCCTGGCATGGTTCGCTACGAGACTGCGGAGGAATGTTTCGCTGACCGCCATGCCAGTGATGCCCATCGCCAATTCTGGTATGAAGCAATCCGTGACTTCAACCGGCCTGATCTGACCGCACTTGGCCAGGCGATCTTTGCTGAAAATGACGTATACTGTGGTCTCCGTCACAAGTCTGAGTTCCACGCAGTTATGAACGCAGGCATTCCAGACGTTGTAATCTGGGTTGACCGGTCCGATCATCTTCCGCCTGAACCCAAGGAGAGCTGCTCAGTTGAGCCCTGGATGGCGGACTTCATCATCGACAACAATGGAACCATCAAAGAGCTGGAAATCAATGTGCTTTCCCTGTTCGATCGCCTCATGGGAGAATGGCAAGATGCAGAGTAAATCCTTTCACGAAGCCTATCGCGGGCTTTTGTCCGAGCTGGCCAATCAGGGGGTGACCGAGACCAACGCTCGCACGAAGACCAAAATCAAGATGCTACAAGGCGGTCATTCCTTCAAGCTTGACCTGACTTGTGGTACCTTGCCCCTCGCTGCGAACCGTCGCTACTATCCTCACATCGCCGCCGCGGAAACTGCCTGGCAGCTGATGGGAACCAAAGACCCGTCCTTCATAGTCGGCAAGGCTCCTAAGCTGTGGTCCAAGTTCGTCGAAGATGGTGAGCTGAAAACTGCCTATGGATGGCGTTGGCGGGAAGCCTTCGGACGCGATCAACTGGCCTTGGCCACGAATGAACTGACGTACAATTCGACCAATCGTCAGCTCTTCATTTCCGCCTGGGACCCTCGCTCTGACGGTCTTGGTGGCGAGCAGCCAAAGAATATCCCCTGCCCGATTGGCTTCACTGTCTCGCGGTTCGGGGACGACCTGCACATGAGCGTCTTCATCCGGTCCAGTGACGTCTTTGTCGGGCTTCCTTACGATGTGATGTGCTACGCTCTGACCGCTGATGCGATCGCTGCGACGGTTGGACTTCGTCCAACTTCTCTCCACGTGACCCTGGCCCATCCACATCTCTACGAACCTCACTGGGATGCAGTCAAGGCTTGCATGACCGGAGACTGGTCCGCAGGCGAATGGCGCCAGCAGAAAGAGTTCGAGAAGGCAAGCACCTCCTGGCCGACGAACTGTCAACCCAATTTGCCTGGCTGGACAATGGATCAAATCGTCCGTGATCCTGACGGATACATCGACACCGTGAAGCTCCTAGCCAAACGGGTTCAGTCGAATTCCTGGGACCCGATGCCGGAGTTGATTGAGTGATTAGCATCGTCAAATGGGATAACCGGTTCATGGCCTTGGCTGAGCAAGCCAGGTCCTGGGTCAAGGGTCCTGACCTCGGGGTTGGCGCGTGTGTCGTCAGCCCTGACAAGCGGGGGTTCTCTCTCGGCTTCTCCGGTCTGCCTCGTGGTATGGATGACACCAACGAGCGTATTACAGCAACCGAGTTCAAGGACCATCATATGGTCCACGCTGAGCTGAACGCAATCTTGAATGCGTCCCGGTATGTTGTCGGTTGGACGATGTATTCCACGACGCATCCCTGTTCGCATTGCGCCGGGGCAATCATCCAGGCTGGGATTGTCCGGGTCGTTGCTCCAATGCCCACTCTCAAAACGGATAGCCGGTGGGCTCCGTCCTGGGCTCAAGCCAGGATGGCATTCAAGGAAGCTGGCGTCGCCTTTTACCCTTACGAGGAGAACCCCGAATGAGGATCATCCTGGGCGTCAGTGCCGACGGATACCTGGCACGCGAGAAAGCTGACCGGATGGATTGGCTCGGTCCAACCGACAAAGCTGTCTTCCGCATCTTGACCGGTGTGGGCGGACAGTGTGGCGTGAGCGTCAATACCGCGGCCTTCATGCTGAAGACCCTTCCAGGTCGTCAAATGCAAATGCTCTCCCGCAAAGGAGATGAGTGCATGACCCTCCTGGAATTCAGCAACTTGCATCCCGATGGCTGGCTGCTTGGCGGACCTACTTTGGCCAAGGCCGCTCTTGAGATGGACCTGGTGTCTGAGGTTCATCTCTGTCGGTCCAGTCGGAAAGCCTTCCCTGAGCCAATGGTCGCCGGAGCAATCGAGGACTTCATCACCCTCTGGCTGAAAGCGCACCAGCGGTTTACAGGCGCACGGACCTGGTGGCATCTTGAACTAGAGACGCCGATCGGTGACCTCAAAGTTGAACGCTGGAAAAGGTGGAAAAGCTATGAGCAGCAAGGTGCGCGAGAGTAAGCTCTGGAGCTGGTTGAAACTAGGTGGCAAGGCGTTCAAGGAGCACCTCCACATGAGCCGAGTTGAGAATGCCGTCGGCTCAGGAATGGCAGACGTCGAGGGGTGCATGAAGCATAAGGACCACGGCATCGGCATTCAATTCTGGATTGAGCTGAAGTGCGAAAGCCGACCGGCTCGATCAGATACGAAGATCAAACCTCGTTTCCAGCCTGGCCAGGGTCCGTGGCATCGCCGTCGGCGCGGTTCGGGCGGTCGAGCATTCGTCTTGCTTCAGGTAGGTGCCAGAAGCTCTGCGAGACGGTATATGCTTCCGGGCGAACTGATCCCTTCAATGCAAAAAGGAATGACAGAGAAACGCCTTGAGGAGCTCTCCATCATTCCACCTGGTGCCTTGCATCAAGAGATTATTGAGGCTGCAGTATACTATGACCTCCTCTAGTCAGTCCTCCTCTGTCAAATGTGATATTTTGGTCAGCAGCTCATCCATCCGTGCAAGGTCACCAACGTGGCCCCAATGCAGATCGTCAGGTGAGACACCAGCGTGCTCTTCCATATGGTCTGTCAAGCGCTTCAGAGCTTCTTCAATGGAAGCTTTGTGTGCCAGGAAGGCGGCGATTGCTTTGTCATTTTGGTCAGCCATTGTCTTGGTCTCCGTTGTTTGTCGCTACTGATATATAGAGTATAGGCTGGAACGCTGGTGATGTAAACCCCCTATATAGGAAAAGATTTGAAAACTTTTTTGGAAAAAAGCCATCTTTCCTGTTTACAAGCCCCTCAAACCGGCGTAACCTATTCACATCAACAGTGACAATGGACGCAAGGAGCCCACGCTATGACCTACGATGGTATGTTTGAAATGACCAACAAGGACCTGGTCAAAGTCTATAACGACCTGGCCACCGAGACTGGGGACAAACAGCTGCCCGACTGGCGCCAAGCCAAGACCAAGCTGATCGAACGCATTGAGACCCTGCAAGCCAAGATCGACGATGCCGAGATTGACGCGGAAGACGACGGCTTGCTGATCGACGGTGAAGAGATGAGCCCCGAAGAAGCTGAAGACCTTGCCGCCGGCGCGGAAGACTTGGGTGTCAGCTCCGGACGAGGAGATAGCGGAGACGCTCTACCTGTTGCTGGAGGTGTTGAGACTGAAGCCGAGGAAGAGCCCAAGCGGACAATCAAGTCTGTGGCGGTTGACTTGCTTTGTGCGACGGCCTACCATGAAAATCGGGACGAAAAGTCCAGTGACGAGAACCGTGTCGCGGAAGATCATCCCAAAGCCCGTACAGTGGGCATCACCTATGACGAGATTATCCGCCGCATCCAGGATGAGTTTGAAGGTTGCAACACCTCTGTCGCTTGCCTGCGGTGGTATTCCGTGAAAATCCGTGTGGGCGAACATGGATATGAAGGTCTGCGTCTGCCTCAGCGTCGCCCTCGTGCGAAGCCAAAGACAGCAGGGTAAGGAGACCCAATGACTGAGACCCTTGAAGATATGAAGCAGCGGCTTGCCGAACAGGAGGCATGGGGTAAGTGGAACACCGCTCCTCTTGCCAATCGGATTGCCGCTGCAGAACGGGAGGTGATGTCTCCTGCTAGGCGCTTCCTATACGACGTAGTATGTGGAGCCTTTGATGCAACAATGCTTGTGGCTGGATGGGCTTTCTATCTCGCTCCGATCTTGGCCATGGTTAAATCATGGGTTGGTTGATTGTGTATATCCTTGCAGGGATCACCTTTACAGAGGCGATTGAGTATGTCAACCGCATTCTCAAGCAGCACCAAAACCGTTTAGGGGTTGTGGGATTCATCGGGATGATGCTATTGTGGCCTATCTTCCTGCTGATATTCTTGAGAGGACTTCTTCGATGACACATGTTTGGATCAATGGCGTCTACTACTATCCAGCTGAACCTTTGGACGACGAAGCTCTGGCCGAGTTTATTGAAGAAGGCTGGGACGACCAGCTGATCCTGATTGACAGCAAGCCCTATGACACCGAAGACCTTTACCAATGTTCCAGTTGTGAGCTGCATTTTACCTGTATAGGTGATCTGGACGACGAGCTTGAATGCGAAGATTGTGCTGAGGAAAGTCGTCAGGCCTACAAAGAGCAGAAGGACCTCGAAAGCTGGGCACGATGGGCGTGTAGATGAGCCCTTGGCGGTGTCCTGGGAGGTAGCTCGCACGGCATACTGAGTGCTGAGTTCACCCTTCATCCAGGAATAGGAATACCATGCCACTAGATTACGGACCCAAGCTTGTCTTCAGCGACCAGCTCCACGCAGAAAAATACCGCCTTGTCGAAGAGGACTATCGGGGAAAATGCAGCCGAGTGGCTGGCGCCTTGAAGGACGACGACGATCACTATCACGTCTATCGGGAAATCACCCTGGACGAACGCTTCCTTGAGGCCGGTCGGGTGCAATCCGCCATGGGTGCTCCGAAGCTGGTCACTCCCTATAACTGTTTTGTCAGCCCAACCATCCGTGACAGCACGGAAGGCGTCTGTGACACGTTCACCAAGGCATTCCAAACGATGCGAATGGGCGGCGGGATCGGATACGACTGGTCGACACTACGGCCGAACGGGGCTTTGATCGCGAAGCTCGACAGCAATTCCTCCGGTCCAATTTCCTTCATGGGTATCTTCTCAGAGCTCTGTCATTGCATTGCCTCATCGGGCCACCGCCGAGGTGCTCAAATGGGTGTGTTGCGGATCGACCATCCAGATATTGAGGCCTTCATCCGGGCCAAGCACGACCTGAGCAAACTCACAGGCTTCAATATATCAGTCGCCGTCACGGACGAATTCATGGAGGCGAAAGCAGCTGGCCGGCCCTTCACGCTGCAATTTGAAGGACGTCCCTACAAGCAGGTCGACCCAAACGCTTTGTGGGAAGAGCTGATGCGATCGACCTGGGACTATGCCGATCCAGGCGTCCTGTTCATAGACACCCTCAACAAGATGAACAATCTCTACTACTGCGAAACCATCGCAGCAACCAACCCATGTGGCGAGCAACCTCTGCCTCCGAATGGCGCTTGCCTCCTGGGTTCATTCAACCTGGTTCGCTATATCAAGTTTGACGCCGATGGGAATGCCTACTTCGATTGGGATCAATTCCGCCTGGACATTCCGCCAGTCGTCCAGGCGATGGACAACGTTGTCGACCGTGCGATCTTCCCGCTACCTGAGCAGAAGATGGAAGCTATCGCCAAACGTCGGATGGGCCTTGGTTTCACAGCCTTGGCCAACGCCGGCGAAGTGCTCGGTCACCCATACGGAAGCCCTGGGTTCATCGAGTTTGAGCTCCAGCTCCTAGACGAATTGAACTATGGCGCCTATATGGCTTCCAGTCTTCTCGCTGCTGAAAAGGGTTCATTCCCTAAATTCGATGTGGACCTCTTCCTGGCCGGTGAATATGCGAAGACCCTTCATCCAGATGTTAGAGCCAGCATCAAAAAGAACGGACTTCGGAACAGTCACCTGACCTCAGTCGCTCCTACTGGCACAATCTCTTTCGCCCACGATTATGTCTCAAGCGGTTGTGAACCAGTATTTGGCTTCGAAGTCCTGAGCCCTGATGGAAAGCTGCTCGGCTATTCATATGAAGGGAAGCGGAAGGTCCGGATGAAAGCCGGGGAAATCATCACAGACGTGAGTGACTATGGCTTCCGTGAGTTTGGCGTCAAAGGCAAGATGAGCCACGACGTCACAGTCCAAGAGCACATTGATGTTCTCCTTGCTGCAGCAAACCGTGTGGACAGCTCAGTCTCCAAGACCATCAACACCGACGGGAATGTTCCTTGGGATACTTTCAAGGGCATTTACGATCAGGTGTGGGAGCGCGGTGGTAAAGGATGCACGACGTTCAATAAGGACGGGAAGAAGATGGGCATTCTTTTGGGAACAACTGTGGACGAACCTGATCGCCCTGAGGCTACAAAAGACGGGGTGACTTGTGAAATCAGCCCAGACGGCACAAGAGACTGTGGCTAAAAAGCTTTCGGTTACAATAGCCTAGACAGACACGAACCGCACGGAGCCCGAAAGCTTCGTGCGGCTTCTCTGTCTGATGTGAAGAGGTGTCTCAGGCCTTCTTGTTCAGTTGGCTGCGATTGATGATGCGTGATATGATGATGGGTTGAAAGTATGTTTAGAGAACTGGCTCCGTCCACCGTCCTGTCTCCCCTTTGTCCTGGTGGTATGTGATGGAGCAGAGTGAGCGTCCACTCTTATATCCTGCTCCATGGTGATAGGCGTCCTGGGGAATTGGCGCCTGGTGGGTTTCACCGATCACTCCAGCATCCTCGAACATATATTGGCTTTTATGATGGATATGGAAGCCGTGAGCGTAAGCCACCGAAGTCCGTCCCCACATCTCCCGTTGGTAGGTCGACATAATGCGAGGTAATTCAGTCAGCTTGACCTTGTGTCCGTGGTTGGCGCCAAGCATCACCTGGCCCCATTCGTAGAACCAGAAGTCGCCTGGGTCCACGTCAATGACCACATCGTCCTGGTTCCGGTACCAAGCATGGAGATACCAGGCAGCGGCTGATGCGAAAAGCTCGTCGTGGTTGCCTGGTAGTATACGGACCACGGTTTGCTCGTGCTTCTGCCGAGAGAGATCGACCTGGAACACAAGCAGTTTCATGGCCTCTTCTGTTACCTTCGAGAAGCGAGTATCTACGTCCAGAGCGTTCTTGCTGCGATCGGTCTGGTTGTTCTTGTTATCAGCGTGGATCAAGTCTCCACCGCCCAGGATGATGCCAATCTTGGATTTGGGTGTGAAGCGATCGACCTCGAGCATCGTATCCTTAAACCGGGTCATTGCCGTTTTTAGGTCCCAGGCTTCACCGGTTTCACGGCCCCAGGCGTACATCCCAAGATGGAGGTCAGGAAGCGGGCGAAGGGTCAGGCACTCTTGTGCGACACCTTCTGGATCGTAGGATCGGGAGGGAGCTTCAAATTCGCCAACCAGTTTAGGGACAAGGGACTGAAGAGCTTCCAGGACAGACATTGCTTCCTGAGCTTCGGGCTTGATCCGCAGCCATTGCTGCAGGAGGTTCCCTTGGCCGTCGACCTGGACTGTACTCTTCTCAGTTGCCCAGGATGGTGGCATCTCAAACTCACCAGGAGCTTCGTGCTGGGTTCGTACCGTGGTGAAACGGACCTTCCCGTCTTTGTCAAGCTGATATCCCTCGCTTCGGACCTCAAAGCCAGGACTGACGACCTCGTCTGAATACCGTTTATCGAGGTTCCGCTTGTGGGCCAGTTTAACGCGCTTGGCAACCGTGTGGCGGTCAATACCCACCTGCTTTGCAGCTTTTGTGTAATTCTGCTTGTTGGCTTTCCAAGCAACAAGAGCTGCTAGACAATCTGCATCTGATGTCGATTTGCCCTCAATGGGGTATTTAGCTGAGCTCATGTGAGGACCTCGTCAGTTGTTTCATTCGTCCCAATAGGGGTTTCTTAGTTTCCGCCCTTCAGCATGGCCTGGAAGCCAATCCACAAAGCGGCGCCAACCCCAGTCACGGCCAGACCGACAACAGTAAGCATTCCTTTGTTCTGAACCTCGTCCATCGCCTTCCTCCATTTCCGGAGGTGCATCATGTCTGCTTTGAAGTCCTTGCTCGACAGCATCCCGCGAAGCTCCCGAAGAGCTTGCATGTCCTTCTGAACCGTAAAAGGGTCGTTCGCGTCGACCCCCAACGACGTGAGCGTCTGAGCGACGGCCTTCTCTGCTGCGTCTGCGGCTACTTGTTCCACGATGATCTTCGTCTGTTCATCCATGCCATTATCCTTGGGACAGAGTTGCATTTGCTGGCAACTCGCCTCGGTAATAACGAAGGCGCCATTTGGCTTCTGTTATCCACCTCAGCAGCTCTGCCTGGTTGAGTGAAAGACGCTCATAGTCTTCAGGCGTCAGACCGATAAAGACCCACTCTATGTCAGCAGGCGGGACGGTATTTGGGGTGAGGACAACCCAGTCGATCTCTTGTAGATCAACCGGATTGGGATTTGGAACATTCGATCGCTCAGGGGGACGGACGACTTCAGTCGGTACAGTCCGCACCTCCAGCTCCCGTGGCACACTCGAGCAAGCGGATAGTGCGATCAGAGCCGTCATTGATACGAGGCTCAATGAGGCCTGGGCGTTGGAACGAAAGACGTCCAAGATCATGCTGCGAGAATATGCCATTTAGCCTCCGAGTATCTTGGGTCGCTTCGTGCTGGACCCGTTGCAATTCGTTCATACGTTCTGAGAGCTCGGCCAAGGCCTCATCCCATTCGCCAATCGCCACAGTCTGTGCGTCGATCGTTGTCTGTTGAGCTCCAACTGCAGTCTCCAGGACCACGTTGTTGGCCTTCAAGACTTCACGTTCCACCATCAAATTTGTATAGTGGTGGTAACCTAATCCGATAATAGTCACAACTGCTAGCGCGAGTAAACCGGCGATAGCGAGCTTCATCTTACTGAATACCATAGTTTTTTCCTTTCTTAGCTCGTAGGCACAGGCAGCAAATGTTCTTCAGCTGTCGGGGCCCGTACCGTCGTTTGCGTCAGCTCCCCCCCCCCCCC
>Ga0209345_10001261_pt1 | contig 30697 bp, 22 predicted proteins | sample Cruoilmetagenom7_FD_187294 | JGI IMG/M metagenome (GOLD analysis project Ga0209345, IMG submission 187294) | Oil polluted marine microbial communities from Coal Oil Point, Santa Barbara, California, USA - Sample 7 (SPAdes) (version 2) | ecosystem: Environmental > Aquatic > Marine > Oil seeps ...
TAATTTTATCGAGATGTTTTACAATCCCAAAAAGCGTCATTCTCATACAGGCGGCGTATCGCCTGCTAACTTTGAAAAGGCGTACTTTGAAAATCTACAGACTGTCTAGTGAAAGCTGGGAAGTCCACCTGACGCTTATCGGACGTTTCAATAGCACGAAACATAAGCTCACGATGATTGAGCATTTTTAATATGGTTTCGATTGTACTGAAGCGTTTTTGTATCAAGTCCGCCATAACTCACACCTCAAGCGATGATTGAGAAGGAGGTGTATCCGGATGCTCGACGTTCAAATATTCTCGAAACCTCGGAATAGCGGTATTACGCCGCTCTTTGCTGTATGGGTGTGTGGTTAGATTGTCGCGGGTGAACACCTGATAGCTTCCAATGGCTTCGAATACGGCACCGCTTTTCCCGTCCACGGTCACGCCGATAAGGTAATGGCCTTTGTTGTTCAATGTAGCAATGAGCTCAGGGATCTGCGTTGTATCAATGCTGCCAATTTCATCCACGATCAGCGGGAAGGCAATATGCGCAGATTGACTGGCCAGCTTATCAAGGAAGATGTCGCAAAAGTGCGTATTAATCAGCATGTGAGTCGATGTTGATTGTTTTTTGCTATCCCACGAGGCGCCCGCTTTGCGCGTTTCATATCGGGTGCCTTGAATGAGGTGATTAAGCCGCAATTTGCCATCATCGTCACTGACGGCTTTACTATCAACGAATTTTTGCAGCATGCTATACCACTCAAACGGTAACGTATTTTCGGTATTGAGCGAGTCGAAATTACGCCAACTATCAACCAGACTATTGAAAAGGGGCTCTAAATCAACAACAAGCCGGGCTTCTTCAATGTCGTTCATTGAGGCGCCTTCAATATCCCGGTTTATCTTGGAAACGGTTGTTTCAATCTTGTCTTTGGTTTTACTGAGCCGCTCCAGGCGGTTTCGAATATGCTCATTATGACGACGGGTATCCTGCGCTAGTACATCGCTGTTGTGTGATAGCAGGTCAAATTTTTGGGCTAGCATATTGAACGTATTGACGACGGCATCATCGCCATCGTCACGCTCAAGCAGTTGATAGTCGTCGCTCAGAAGGCCGTCTTTGATCAGCTCGACTAGTTTCTGTTTGATTTCGTATTTGGCCTGTTCAGCGTCTTGCAGTGCATTTAATGTTCGTTGAAAGCTCTCCTCATCACCGACTTTGTCGCCGGCAGGGGCCTCTTCATCGCCTTCTAATACCGCATCGAGGCGCGTTTTCGTAGCCGGGAAGCGACAGATAGCGTTATGATACTGGGATAGCATCATACTCAGCGCTCTAGCCTTATCTTGCGTTGCTGATAACTCACTGCGTAAACGGGTCAGTTCACTATTATCTCGCTCGTAAGCCGTCTCTAGCTCCTGGTGTAATTCAGCATACTCATCCCGGTCTTTGAGCTCTTGTTCATGATCAGCGGTTGCTGAAATGATTCTCTGGCAAGTCGCGGTATAACCCTCGATTTTTTCAATGTCAGATTCGGCGCTTTTAATTTCTCGGGTTAGCACTTCAACCTTGTGCGTGCTATTGACTGCGTTGGTGTTGAGCTCTTTTAATTCCTTGAGCTCTTCTTTTAAATCGAACAGTTCACTCTCAATACCCGTGATATCTTTTTCTGTGATGGGCTGATAGGGCTCACTGAGCAGCGGAATTGACTCATCAAAAAAATCAAGTGACCCTCCGCGTGCTATTAAAAGCTCGCAAAAGCTATCAAGTTTTACCATCTCCTGGTCTGTCAAATCACGCCCCGGATTGGCTTTTGCAAGCGTCTTGTTGACTGAGTACAGCTTGTTATAAAGCGGCTCAGGCAGCTGGGCATGCAGGCTTTTTGATTTATCCCGAATTTTAGCCTCTGCTTTTTTTAGCTCTTGCTCTTTGTCTTTAATGAGCTCCTCAAGCTCTACAATGCGTCGCTCACGGGTGTTTTGCTCTGTCCGGTTCTTATAGTCGTTTTGTTTTTCCTGTAGGTAATCTTGGAGTGAGCCGAGGACGAACGATATCCCCTCATCGGGATACGATGCGATGATCTGATCGCATTGGTTTTTTATCACCGTTTTTTGTTCAATCTCTTTGTTCAATCGATTGACTTGTTTTTGACTAACCTGCATATCAGTTAGGGCATTTTGCTTATTCTGGCTCAGTGTTTTGCATTTTTGACTCAAGGTTTCAACGCGACGACCAATGGCGTCAGCTTGCTCCTCAAGCGATTGACAATGCACCGTCGTATTTTGATACAGACTTATAAATTGTGAGGTTGCGGCGCTTTTTTGCTGAAGTCTCGAAAACTGCTCCTGAAGCTCGGTGAATTGAGGCTCAAGCGCACGTAATTTTACTAACTGCTCTTTGCGCTGAGTCAGCTCATGCTTTTTGCCGATAATTTCGTTGATATCGATTTCCAGTGTTTCATCAAATGCGTCCTGTGCCTCAACAGCAGTGGCTGTCATTAGCCTAAGAGAGCCCGCATCTTGATTAAACAGCATTTTGACCAGCGCCCTGACGGAGTCGACTGAATTCGCACGGATATTACTAAGTGGAAAGATAGCAAACGGTGTGCTTGCCGGGTTCATGGCATTGAATGTATAAAGCGCTTCTATCAGCTGGTCGCGCTGTGAATACTGCTTAGCATTTTTATTCACTTCACGCAGTCGAGGTACCAGGTCCGAGCCGACCGGACTTGTCGGTCGGGTACCGTTGCCGTCGTCTTTTTGCCAGAACAGATGCTCAATGGCTTCGTAAGGCTCCGGGATAAAGACACGCTGTATTTTGTAATCCCCGCCTCTTGAGATGATTTGGCAGTGACTCTGCGTCCCGCCACCAAGAAGCTGATGCTCCACCTCAAGAATGAGGCGCGAATGCACGGTCGGGAAGTAGTAATTATAGAGTTCGTCCTTGTCGTAGTAACTCTCTTTGTCGTCGCTGTCTGCACCAGAGCGAAAGGCAAACTTATCTTTTGCCTGGTTTACGTTGGTATCCGGTAACAAGAAAAAGCGTACCGCATTGACCAGACTTGATTTACCGACATTACCAAGCCCCATCAGCAAGATATTGTCATTTAATAGCGCTTCAGCATAAGCCATGGATGATGAATCAACAGCAACGATACGCTTGATTGTGATCTTGGTAGTGCTCGTATTCACTTGTCTTCTCCTATAAGGACTTCTTGCTCTAAAACGCCCTGACCGGCAATTAATAACTCAACCATCGCGTCAAAGTTGTGGTACCTGGCCTTTTCAATCGCCTTTAAATAATGGGCTTGGTGTTTTGGCTTTTTGCAGTAACGTGCGTAACTGACTAAGTCATCGGGCATCACAAAGTGCAGCTTATGCGCTAGCGTTTGGCTCGCGGTTTCGTATATTTCGATGCCAGCTAAGTCGTAATCCGGGCAGTAATGTATGCGCGGGAATTGAGATAAATAGGTCAGTGCGGCCGGATGTGTGATGGCATTACCACCGGAGAGCAAAATAACCGTGTTGGGCGATAAGTCCCCTAAGCCTACGTTTAGTAAAAAGCGTTCATGCTGGGTATAGCACTCACTGTTCTCTATTAATACCAGCGTAGCATCAGCGGGGATGACTGTTCGTCCGGTAAAGGCGCCGCTGTTGCGACAGGCAATGGCAAAATGATTATCCGGATCACTCAGTAATTTGGCCGTAAAATAGGCTGCAGAGGTACGATGTTGGTGTGAATCCTTTGCGCGCCGGGAGGCATCGACACGCGATGTCGCCGGCGCGAAGCGCTCTAGCCACTGTGCCAGCAGTGCGTTATCAACTGACTCGATCAGATATGTATTTCGGCTCACAAATGAAGGTTTCCCAAGCGTCTCTAAAGAGAGAGCATGTTGATGTAAAAGCTCATCGAGCCGTATCGCGTTGACTGGTTTGTCGGCTTTTATCTGCTGTAGGTACTTATAAATGTTCATTGGCTGGCCTGCTCAAACAGGTAGGGGCGCAGTGCCTCAATATTGGCAACAATTAATGGATGCTGACGCGGATCGCTTTGTATGCCGTGACGACCCAGGCGGTAATATTGCAGGGTGTAATCAACCATGGCGCAGCGCGCTTTAATGACAAAGGGCGCTGTTTGACCATAGTCGTTTAATACCAGCATTTTCTCAGTTTCATTAAGCGACGGATGTGGTGCAATTTCAATGGGCGCGTACTGATGCCACAACGTATCGATAGCTGGGAGAGTGACACCTTTTTCAGTCATAACAATGTCACTGATACGCCCGAGATTGAAATCGGAAAAACGATCGCGTCGGCAGCAGTATGCTCGACAGTGCCAGCGCAACCCATCATGGCTTAATTGCTGTGGCATAATGTCTCGTTTCAGCCCCTCGGGATGCGTACGGCTTTTATAAAGGATGGTGGCTTTTGCATTGTTACGGATGGCTTTTAATAACACCCGCGTAATAACAGGACTTGGCGTCGCAAGCGGTGTGACGGCATTATGGAAGGCATCAGGTCCATAAAGCCCCTCAATATAATGAGAGCCAACGGCGAGCATAAACTGAATGTAGTCAGCCCATTGTGGCCGAATGAAGTGCGTTTCAAATGCGTTTGTGGCGACAAACAGCTTTTCCGGATCGCTTGGCATATACACCAATGCATCAGGATAATGAGTGCGATAATTTGTAATCGCTTTGCTTATGACATTAGCTTGCACCCCAAATAACCGTGATAGTCGAGACGCATTAACACCGCCTTCCCAGAAAGCGAGGTATTCGATTGCTTTATATCGCTCGTACAGCTTCTCATCGATAGCGGGCTTATTATTTGGCATTGTATTGTATTGTATGTATTGTTTCCGTGTATACGATAATAGTTCCTACATATAGGTGAGGCAACCTGTGTATACGTACAGTAGTAGCTGTTTCTCTGTTGGGCTCGATCCAGGTTTTAAGGACACAACCATGCGCGGATCCGAATTAGTCTTTAGCAATCAACTACATTGGAACTACACAAAAAAGAGTGCTAACCATGGCGGTATCGAAATCGAAAAATAAATAACGAGCACTTGCAGTATCATTTGATAGCGTTAAACTCTAACTGTCGTTTGATAGAGGTGTTGAGTCATGCACGCACAAGCATTAACGTTTGATCCTGCGCAGTTTCGGGAAAACCACGAAGGGAAAACCGTGGAAAAAGACCAAGTGGCTTTCAACATTGCCGTTCGTATACTGGACTTTTGGGGATTTTCGGACGCAGAGAAAGCCGTTGTATTGGGGGATATTCCCATCGCAACCTTTCGTCGGATGAAAAGTGGCAGGATGCGATCCAAGCTGACAACAGACCGTCGCACGCGTGTTTCATTGATCCTCGGTATTCATGAGGCGTTACGAATTTTATTTTTACAGGACGCGCATAAACAGGAATGGATCAACAATTGCAACCGAGCTTTTGGGGAGAACTCACCGAAAGATGTCATGCTCTCAGGCTCGCTCGTTGGTTTGTATGAGATCCGTCGTTATCTGGACGCCTCAAGGAGCTAATTGACCTTAAAGAGCAGGTTCGCTCCTTTGCCGTAGCAAGCTGATCGAGACGGCTGCGTTACTAAAACGCACTTTAATGCTTGTTTCCCCAATTTTTGGGGTAAATGATGACAAAAGCGTGCAGGTAATGATGATAACTGCTACGTACCAACATGCGAATCACATAAATGCCGCTGAATAAACGATCAGCGGACGAGAGAGAATGGCGTTTACCCCAGAAATTGTGCAAAGCGAATAAATCCCCCACAAATTGTGAGTGGTGATTATCTGAATTCAGGATTACTTAAGTTTAGAGCCTGTTTTCAGCAAATACGGTGTGATTAGTCAGCAGATGTTTGATTATGCCACGGTAATGATGACGGGCAGAAGTTGAACATTCAAGACACCGTTTGGAACACTGGATCCTACGCATACAAAGCAAGGGTAGGCCTGAGTTTAAGATGTAAATGCTGCGAAGGTAAAATCTTAGGGACTCCTGGGTTTTTGCTTTCATTAGTTGTTTTACCCATAAACGCCCTCGATAAGTTAGTGATTTGGACCTTCCAAGTATCACAGACTACGCCAGCTCTTTTCTCATTTTGTCGAAGTTATGGAATTTGGGGCATTGAAGCCGCTTTGATCGGACTAATTTATCCCAAAACTGGGCCACTTACGCCGATTCTCCTCATCGGAGTGGCCCAGCTATGGGAGGAGTGGTGTTGGACCGGCTTTGGTCGGTGTAATTTATCCCAAAACTGGGCCACTTAGGCCGGTTTCCTTGGCAAAGTGGCCCAGCTATGGGGGATTTTGGTGTTGGCTCGGTTAAATTTTCAGGTGACGTGCGACGCTCGCTCGGCTGGGTACTGATTAATATCAGGCAGGTAAATTGACATCCTCCCCCACCTAAATCGGTGGGGATTCCCATTACAAGGGCGCACACTAAATTGCTTTAGGTGCAAGTTCCTGCTTCATCGAGCGGCTAACGCCGACTCTCCACAGGCTAACAAGCGGTGTCCCCCGCTCTAAAATATTTAATGCACCAACAATGTCTGTATTGTTAGCGGCCTCATTTAAGTTCTCTGAGCAATGGTGTCAACAACCCAAACTTTCAGGCTTTCGCTTGGTGTGAACCGACAAATGAGCCGGAATCAAAAACCTCTGGAGACTTACGAATAACCAACTTCTTTCTGATGCCGAACTGCAAGAATAATCGTTTTAATACCATCGTAACGGTACAGCGCGACATAACCGCTCTGGCCAAAATCAATGAGCCACTCTCTAAATTCAATAGGCATATCATCCAGCGGACGGCCAATCTCGGGTTGGTAAGCCAAAATATGGGCGTTCTTACGAATGCTTTTGACGGCCTCGCGAGCCACTATCGGATCGTTATCTCGCAAAAAATCATGTAAACGTTGAACGTCTGCTAAGGCGGCCGGAGACCAGATCACGTGTGACACGTTGGCAGCTCGGCATCGTCACCCGATTCAAGTATGGACAACCATTCATCGGTTTCCGTTTGCGTCAAATGCAAGCCATTACGCTGATAATCTTCCCAGGCACGAAGTGCGTCTTGCTTAAAAGCTTCTCGTTTTTCTTCTCGTTCAACATAATCCTGGATCGCCTGACGCATGATCCAATGTGCTGAACGATGACGAACATCTGCCAAATGCTGCACGCGTTTTTTCATATCATCATTCAGTTTTACGGATGTTGCCATTTTTAACCTACCTAAGTATTAAAAGGTAATACCTTCTAATACTATCGCATAAATGTCGTGTTATCCAATGATGTTTACTGAATACCAAATCAGTGTCTTACCGCATAATTAACTAATCGGTCTGCTCGGGTTCTACCCAGATTTTACGGACACATCTAAAACGAGGCGTTATATGCCGATAAGGAGTGTTCATGACCAAGGCAAAAAGCTTTTACACATTCGGAAATCTTGCGCTAAACTACTTAAATCGGTTGTTGTGCTTGAGGAAGCAAAAATGAATACGCTCGAAGCGATTTTTGTCGGTGCCGCACCATTTGTCTTGGTAGTCGCGGTTGCACTAACACTTTTCGTTTTTCCGGGAAGTCGGAAAAGCAAGGATTAAGACACGCGTTCTTGATGCAGTCGGTTAAGTCGTTTTACTCAGTGCTGCGACTAAACAGCAAACACACTCGATACCACTTCTACTCATTATCAGCAGAACTATTTATCTCAGCTTACGTTATTGTCATCAACAATCGGGCCACTTAACCACTGCTTATCTTTAGAGTTGAGTTTGAAACTGCCAGCCGGGCTTTTTGATAATAACTCGTCAAGGCTGTACTTGTTGACATGTCCCGGCTTATCGTCTTTCGTTTTTTGTTCACTATTTGGGGTCTGACGGTTCATTCGACACTCCTTCTGTTTAAAGAATTGGCTCGGCTAGCTCTTGCGCCTGACTGGTATATTCATTGAGCCCAAGCAAAAGCTCCGACTCTTTGTGTGAAGGCTTTAATTTTTCTGCCGTTGTCTCATTCATTCCCTGCGCCCCTTTTCTAGGCAACGGATTATCGAGCGTTATTTTTTTTAATTCCCTCATTAATAGCGAATAGTCATCAGCGATGCTGATATTGACTAGTATGATGCGTCTTTAAATTTTTAGCAAAAATCCTGATTAAGGCGTTATGATTAGAGTTAAATCTTCAGAAAATCTTCTCATCGAGAGACTATTTTTAAAAGGGTTACGTGCTATGACAACTGGACAATTATGGCTACTGTTGATGCTAATTGTTGGATTAATAATCTTTTTTGGTATCGGTATCTGGGGTATCAATCGACTCGGTGCGTCAGAGAATAACTCCCAGACGTGATTCATACGTTAACGCACTTACGGGTAAGCTTCTGACCAAAGGTACGAAAGAAAAGCCCATCAGGCCAGATAGGGGCTCTCAGTCTTCGGAGGGCTTCGTAGACAGTGATGCCCGAAGCCTTTAACCCTCTCAGAGGCAATTATTTTGGCCGGTTGTGTGGTTGGAGTTACTTTCTTACAGATCAATGGCGTTCTATGGACAAATCCTGACGGTATTTGAGCGTAGAAAAACTTTTTTCGAAGAAGTTTGTAACAAAATGTTACTTTCGGAGAGTCAGTCTAAGTAATCATTTAAAAAAGCAATAATTTTAAATAACCCTTATAAAATTAGGGGGAGGTGTTAAAAGTGAGCGCTTACCATCGGTTTTTATAAAAAATATTTTGTTATATACGCTGCACGATACCGTTTTTGAAAGCCGGTACTAGGTCGGCTAATTTAGCCAGACCTACGGACTTCAAAAAGCTCAAAAAAGCGATAAGCTCGTTTCAAATGCAGTTAAAAAACGGTTGCTATGAGACAAAAACGCTTGAAATTGAGTGAGATAACATTTGACGTACGAAAATTTAATTTAGAAGCGGTCGCGCGCGTTGAGCGCTTTATTGACGAAATAGTTGAGCGTGACTTATTAGAGCGCATTTGTAAGTCACTGCATTGCGTTCGAGTCGCGAGGCTAGGTACAAAATATATTGCGCTCGATGACGTCTTGTTACTTCGCGAGCTCAGCCTGCGTTTTCATGACTTAAAACTGAAATTTGCAGTCATCAACTTTGATGACGAGCACGAATTTAATAAAGTGCTGATTGACAGTACGGTAACGCAACACCTCAGCGTTACAAGTTCATTCGAACTTTATGCTCATCAGAAGTTTGGAGTTAAGCAATTTAAAGTAGCGGCCTTACTCCGTCTTAATCGCTTGTCTTATGTATTTGGAGTAAGTACTGACGCGATAACGACAGCAATTAAAAAGATGCGATTCCAAGGCGGAAAACTGACGGTATCGAAAAATCAGGCGAGGCCGCCGCGAGCAAGTTTAAAAAACGCACTTGAGGCAAACGAAATCTTTGGCAGTGAGTTGTTTGATGATGAGTAATGTCGACGATAGCCTGCTTGAGGAGATGATTGCGCACTTTCACTACCCTGCCGACAGTATCGGCGAGCACGCCGCAAAACTAAGCATCTTCTGTCGATATTTTATCGACGTCAATTTAAGTTTAAGCGCATCACAGATTAATCGTTATCGCGTATTTATTGGCCGACTCGATGCAGAGAAACGAACGAGCGCTGTTATGCAAAACATCCGACGCAAAGACTTGCACTCGCAGCTGCAGGAGCATCCGTTTTTCTCGACGATGTCGTTATTGCCTGATGCGTCGGAGCAATACGCTGAGTCACAACGCTCAGAGCTTCTTTATATCTTACTCGCGCATTTATGCAGTGCGCGCGGCTTTAACGACTACGCGGCATGTTTGCAGTTTTATAATGCGTTTTTAAAAGTCGACTCGTCTGAATGCTGTCGTGTTGATGAGTTAAAAGCGCGAGGTATCACGGCACAGTTTTTACTGGATAGTACACTGTCCGAGATGCGACACGAGCTATATCAAGCTGCGTTAAGAAATAACAATAAAACGTTAAACAAAGCAGCGCGCTATTTTCAGCCGCCACAGCAGCGGCGGATCGATTTAGCCGCGCTTCGTAAGAATAGCATCATCGATACGACGAACAAGCATACCTTCGCAGAGGTCCGCATGGATGAGGCTGATATTGCGTTAATGCAAACGACAAACCAAGCGGGTGAGGAAGTCGGGCGCTTTACTCAAGTGACGCCGCATCTTGAGCGCACGCAATCACAACGAAAGAGGTCCTATCAGGCTCAACAGTCGGCTATTAGCAATGCGCTGAGAAAGCATGAATTAGCACTTCCTTTCTCGTTTTCGAGCGCAACCGTTGGCGAGCTGCGCACAGCGCTAGAATACATCAGTCAAAGTTTTGTTTCCGGTGAACTGGAAGACGTGGATGCGGAATTAGCAAGTATTCTTTTGCGCCTCATGCTCAAAATGTTGACGTTATCGGATGTCGATGCGTTTTATTTGCAAAATGTGAGCGCGAGAAGCTCGAGTAAAAAGAGTGCTGATGCGCATGACACGAAGGTGCTGCGTTACGATTTCGACAGATCGCGAAAGCATATATTCGCGCAGCTGATATTGCCTGCCAAACTCATTGATACGAGCCCCCCCGCGGATGATTATCTATACGAAGAGAGCTGTAAAAATTTAAAGGTAAAGCTGCCAAACCCTCTTGGTAGCTTATTAAATATCGTGTTGCGAAATAAAAGCAACTCACCCGAGCGTAATGACGCTGAGCTTAGTAACGTACTGTTTGTCGATGAAAAAAGCTATCGCGGTTTCATTAATCATGTACTTAACGAGACCGGACTGAAAAAAAGAGGCGTCACCCGACGCGCATTTGAAACAACATTTTTTCAGTTTGCACGAGAGCAAGCCCCCGAAACGTTTCTTAACTTCTTAAAAAATCAGAGTACGGTGCAAAGTCACTATATCAACGTGACGAACGAGGAGCTCGAGGTAACGCTGTTAAGCGCTTGGGATAATTTTGTCGACAACGTAGGTATACGTATTGATAGCAAGGATACACACGAAAATAAATCTGACTCAGGTTTGTCTGACTTTACCGATAATGAACGACAAGGCTCCGATCGCTCGATAAAAGATGACGCGTTAACACTTTTATACGAGCAGTTAATTAACACACTGTCACAGCAAATTGATGATAGAGCGACTGTTGACGCATTCAATAATGTCGCGCTTTATTGCTATATGCGAATCGCGACAACTGTGGCGCTAAGACCGGTATCAAAGCCGTTTCCGGCACGCCATCACTTTGACAAAACGAGCGGATTATTAAGCGTTCGAGATAAACGCGTTCATCATAAAGATGAGCGGCGCCTTATTGTGCTCAACGATGTATTGTGTCAGTTACTTTGTGCAACCAGCACATTATGCGACACGCTGTCTGCTCGCCTGGCGATAGAGCGGCCGACGGCTTTAGTAATGTTATTGTCGGTTGACAAGTCAGGCACATGTCGCTGGGAGCATTTATCAAAAACGCGCGTTGATGCACAAATTAAAACGCTTATTGATGATGAGCTATCGGCGCAGGCGTTTCGCCATGTTGCGGCTAATGCGTTTCTTAATTCATCGCTCGATGACTTCTCTCAAACATCGCTGAACGGCTTTATGAATCACTCGCGCGTCGGTGCCGGTTTGTTGTCGAATTACAGTCTATTTGATATCCGCCATATCGCCGCACAGCAAAGGGCGCGTATGCAACCGGCCGGTGAACAAATAGCAGCAAACGATGCATGCGTTCTCGATATGATAAATTGGTTGGGAAGTGCACTATGAGCGATTTTACTCAAACAGATATCGCCCGTGCGCTAATCAGCGCTCATAAGCTTGTGCGCAATGAAGTCGACGTTGTTTTTGCGGTATTAAATAAGCATTGTCGCGACGCGCTTAATGCAGATAAACAGGTTGCAGAAAACTATCTACAACGCCGTGCGCTGAGTGTTTATCAACATGCCACTACCAACGAGTTGCTTGAAGCGCTGTGGCTGAGTATGCGTGCGCTTTATCTCTTTAAAAGCGAACATCAGGCGTTAATTCAGCCCGTTGAATTTCGACCCTTAAAGCAACAAGAAACGCTCATTAATGAGCATAACCCTGTCTTTTTGCTCCAATCGTTACTCGAGCGAAAGCTTGACGACGCAATCGCCTCATTATCGTTTTTTCAATTTAGCGACACGCAGCGCTATTTGTTACACGCCTTATCCATTGCCAAACGCTCGCACATTAGTGATAGCAAAACGTTAGCCTCGGTGCTTGAGGCTAAGCAGAGTGATTTATTGTGTTTCAGCGATTTACACAGAGCATCGCTATTGATTGAAACGCCGCGTCGCCAGCGCGTATGGTTAGATGCAGAAGCGTTGCTGCACCTTCGTCGAGCACAGTCGATTAGGGCTTCAAAAAAGCAACTTTTAAACAAGGCATTTGAGCAGTGGTGGCAGAAGATAAGAGCGACAGAGCCGGCGATGGCGTATACCGCGTTGTCGTTTGACGATGCGCTGTTGGCACTTAACTTTCAAACAACACCTATTGCTGGAAGATCGCTATCAACGATGACCACAGTATTGTCTGACGAGTCATTGATATTGGCGCTATCAGGCCAAATTGACCCGAACGAAAGCGGAAATCAAACGAATCATGTCAGTCGTAAGCGGCAACGCAAGACAGCGATTGCGGCATTGACGGGTGACACATACGATAAAAAAACATTTGGTGTTGATTCCGGGCTGAGACTAGCATTTTCGCCTGAGCACCGCGCCGGGAATGTCGATAGGCAGTTGATTGATGCACTGCGTCGCATTTTATCCACGTACGAAGAGCAAGTGTACATACCTGGCAGAAGCGGCAAAGCGCTGAAGAGGGCGCGCTCTGCGATAGAGCAACTGCTTTTCAACACATTGGGTGAAGATGCGGAGCAAGCTCCATCGGTATTAGCGCAATTATTAGCACTTTTTTGCGCTGACTTGTTCCTCTTTGGCAGCGCGAGCAAAAAGCGACTAAAAGCAAGCTCGATACGAAGCTATCTGTCGACACTCAGCGTGTTTTTGGTTGAAACGTTGAGCGATGAGGAATTAGTTGTTGATGCCCAGTCTAATGTTGATGCGCTCTATGAGCTCACGCATCGTTTAGCTGATGCCATTTCTGATCTTGAAGCTACTGATAAGCAGAGCACGGTGCTGCGATTTTTGCAGTACGTTCATGAAATATCAGAGCTTCGATTGTATGACTTTGATGAGCTTGAGCTTGCTGGTGTAACGGTAGAGAGTGTCAGAGCGCACTTCATTCCAGCGCAACTATTCGATTCGACGTGTCATGCGTTTCTTGCGATGCGCTCAAGCGCGCGTGAACAAACGGCTTTAATGATGCAACTTTGCTATTACGCTGGATTAAGACGCAACGAAGCGTTACTGCTTGCCGTTGATGATATCAATGTCGAGAGCGATGTGCTTTATGTGACAAAGTTTGCTGGTCGAAAAACGGCCAATGCGCCACGTAAAATTTCTCTGGCGTTATTACCGCAGTCGTTTTATCTGTCGCTTTTGAATTACGTTGAGACGCGCTCTAAAACCCATGAGCGACTGTTTGATTCGAACGCCGTGCAAGTCCATGAGCGCGATTTTATCGCGCTTTTGCGTGAGCAAACTCAGATCCCCGATCTGGTTGTTCATTCGCTACGTCACTGCGCAGCGAATAATTTATTGCTTGTTTTAGCGCAAGGTGCGTTTCCGTCCATCCAGGCTAACGTTGCTGAATATTTTTTAGCACAAAAGAGCCTGAATGGGACTCAAGCCATAGAGCCGCACGAACTTTTCTCCTCTAAGCAGTTAGAGCGTATCAAGCAGGCTTTGTCAGCGGAAGGGAGAGCGCTTAATAGTTACTTTCCGATCCTTGACTTTTTAGCGATGATTTTAGGTCACGCGACGCCAGCAACCTCAGCAGCAAGCTACCTCCACTTTTTTGACCTGGTGACATTTGAATTAAGCTCTATGCGCGCCTCACCGCTTAACAAAAGCGTATTGCATAATCTGTTGCCGCAGACGAACGCGCGCTTCGAGACGAGCAAGCGCGTGTTTACGAGTAACCACGCAGAAAAAGCGCTATTCAAAACAGCGGCTTTTGGCTTAGCGGATGCGAGAAAACTCAAGACGCAGGTGCAACCGTCAGCTCAGCCTGTTGATACGGTTATCACGTTCAGTGATTTCATTGATGCGCTTTATGATTACCAGTATCGCCCCTTAAGTCATTTATCCATAAGTAAGCACGTACAACGCTATTTCGAAGGGTTAACTGAGCTTCCCAATGTACAGTTTTTACAGCAATTATCGCCGAGAGCTTTCCCGACCTGGATCCGTTTTCAAGAGCGAATGACAGCGCAGCGTTGGCTGTCGGTTGAGCAAAATGCAATCAGCACGTTGAAAAGGTGTTTAAAAAAAGAGACGGTCAGCAATAAGCGCGATGCTGAGCAGATACTTCGTGCATTTAGAATCTTGGGCTTAGGGGATTGCATCATGGAGCTGAATTGTGATGATGGCTCGTGGAGATCACTTATTGAAAGAGTTGATTATCAAGTCAGGATCAAAGAAACAGAGCAAAAGAAGGAGGCGTCACGAGTTGAAATGCGGATAAAACCGTACCGTTTACGCTGGCCGCTATGGGATAAACTACCGAACCTCTTATGCTCTTTAGAGCTCTATGCGGCGTTTCGACAAGTTGATGAAGAGACGGAGAAATGAAGTTAACGATACACAACGATAACTTAGTGCAATCAATAGAGCTTATGATGAAGCTCTCTGAAAAAACGAGTAACAATATTGATGTCGACCACTCGGCCGTCATGGAAGTCGACCTTTTGCAGAATTGTCTTGTTATCGCTACGCCTCCCGGATTGAAAAAAGGTTTCTCTGAAGTTAAGCGCACCATTCTTTACGAAGAGGAAGCAAAGAGCGCATTACTTAAAATCGATTTGGCAGCCATACAGCGCTTTAGCGCACAGCTAAAGAAGTTACCGTATCTAGAGCTCGAGGTTGACTTAGAAAATGAGCAGCTGGTGCTCTCTGGTGCAACTCATTTGTCAGAAACGCTCATGCAACGGGGGCTTTTTGAAGATGAAACCATGCATAGTGAGCAGGTCGTTTATCGTATGAGCGCTCAGGAGATTGAGCGTAACGTGCGGATGGAAGCAGTCGGGGTGAGAGATGATTATCAGTTCTCTTATCAGATTGATCACAAAGACATTATGTTGTTCGAGCGAACGTTAAAATTAACGCGCAATTCTACCGGCGGAAATTCTGTCGTCGCTAATATATCTTTGTTTCCGCGAGGGATAGCGTTGCTCGTCAAAGGAAAAGAGTTTCAAGTGCTCGCACGCGCATTTGCTGCTGAGTCGCACGACAATGTCAATAAAGAGCCACTCCGGCTCACGGTGACGCGGGATAAACTTGGGCTTCTGAATCATGCGCTGTTGATTGTTGCTCGTCAGAGAAATAGTGGTATCCGCTTCTCTCGCTCGCAGATTGTCGTCTATTCAGACTCAATGGAGTTTAGGATTGATTTGGGGGAGGCAGATAGGAAATTAACACCGCTGAGGCTTTTAAAGCAAGACGGTAAGATCGTGGTAATGGCGAACAAGTTAATTCATGCCTTAAAAGAAATTGATGTTGCTTCTCAAAAGTACCCACTGAATTTGAGGTTAACTGGAGAGCCGGTACTGGAAGTATCGTTAGCAAACAAATCTCGCTATGCAGCTCACCGGGTCGCATTGAAAGTTGATGATGCTGCCGCATTTACTCATGAAACGATACAAGTCAGTCGCGCGTTGATGTTTCGAGCAACCGAATTATTTGCCGACGAGGATCTGTTAATGACCTTCGAGAAAGAACGAGAGGCGATCACGATAGAGTTTTCATCGAAGCAGTCAAAAAACACAGTGTTGTTAGATGCACGACTGAGCGATGACTCTTAATGAGCTCAACTAGTGAACGACCCAGCGACATCGCTTCGCTCTGATCACGGAGCTCCTCGACAGACGTCGATAAACAATCTACGTGGCCAATGGTTTGATAAGGCTTTGTTCGAAATTTGACCTTTCTTCAGAATGCTGTATAAATATACAGTGTTCGTTAATAGGTTGAAGGAAGCTTAGCTATGATTCACTTGCGCACACGGCATGACAATATTCTTGAATATGATATTTGCTGCTTTGGCACGCGATTTAGAGAGTCATCACGACTGCTCGCAACGCCTGCGAATCAGAAAAAGCTGGAAAAGCACGTAAAACAGATGAATGCGGAGTTGGCCTTGGGAGTTTTTGATTATGCAGAGCACTTCCCTGAGTCAAAGAAGTTAGAAAAATACGCACGACTGAGACGCGCAAAACAACCCGATCAGGTGGCGCCATTATTTTCTGATTACGCGCAGCAGTGGTTCGAGCGAAAGCGTCACGAGTGGAAAGTCAGTTACTGTGAAAGCTTGGAGTCAACGTTATCCCGCTATCTTTTACCGGAATTCGGTAACACCATTGTCAGTGATATTACGTTAGCTCAGGTACAGCGGTTTAGAAGTAAGTTGTGTGAGCGTGTTAATAATGAAGGTGGCCGGTGTTTGTCTAATAAACGGATAAATATCATTCTTGTCCCACTGATCAGTTTACTCTACCTGGCATCTGAAGAATGGGACTTCGAGTATCCGCTAAAAAAACTTAAGCCGCTGAGAGAGGAGCCAAGCGATCCGCGGCCAATGACCCAACAACAAGTAAAGTCGTTTCTGAGCGCAGTCCCCCAAAATTGGCACGACTATTTTTTGGTTCGTTTTCATACAGGAATGCGAAGCTGTGAAATCCATGGGTTGCAGCTGGAAAATATCGACTTTGACCATCAGTTGATTCACATTCGGTTCAATTATGTGCGGGGCCGGTTAACTGACGTAAAAACACCAAAGTCCCGCCGAGATATTGTAATGACACCAACGGTTGCCGCGGCACTTAAACGAACAATGAATAGTAGAGCCCCACAAGGAAATTTTGTTTTTAATTCCAAAGGAGGCAAACCAGTAACAATGTATGAAGTGTCCAATAAGGTATGGTACCCGACACTTGAAACAATAGGTATTGCTCCACGGACGCCCTATGTTACTAGGCATACAGCCGCGGTGTTGCATCTGGCGGCTCATGAAAATCCGCTATTTGTTTCCAGACTGTTAGGACACAGCTCAACTCGCATGCTTTATGATGTCTATGCGCCTTACGTGGTGGATGCTGCGCGAAATGACGGAAGTGCTTTTGAGCGGCTGATGAACTAATCTCTTAAATCATAGAGCTTTCTGATTCGAATTTTGTATTTAATTTTACAAACACTATCGTAGCTTTTTTGTTAGTTAGCTTATAAAATGCTGCGATTATTTAGGTGCTAAAACGCATAAAGGGGAAGTGCTTTGGTTTCTTGGAAATCACTCGTGTCAGGTATTGTGCTGTTAATGGCTGTTGTATTTGTGGCGAGTTCAACAACAGTAAGTGCGCAGTCTATGCCGAGCCAAGCTCAAATAGAGCAGTTGAAAAAGTTGCCACGCGCACAGCAGGAAGCATTGGCTAGACAGTATGGTGTTGACCCCAGCATGTTAGACAATCTGAATGGTTCGTCATCGAGGAGTAGCAGTAAAAGCCAACAGCGAGAAGATGTTGTATTCCCCCGAGGGACTCGCTTTGATGAAAATGGCGATCCAATCATTCCAGAAGACTTAGAAGAACAGTTTTCACATAGTGAAGACAAATTGAAGGCGTTTGGTTATGACCTGTTCGCTGGCGAACCAAAAACGTTTGCACCAACGTCCTTTGCGCCTGTCCCGTCAAGCTACATTATGGGCGTTGGCGATACCGTTAAAATTCAGCTCTTTGGCAAAGAAAGCCGTACTCATGATTTAACTGTTGACCGAGAAGGCAAAATTGTAATTCCCGATTTAGGCGAATTAACGGTTGCAGGTTTAAGTTACACCTTAATGCAAGAGCTTATTCAGAGTCAGGTAAGTAAGCGTTTAATTGGTTTTAAAGTTGCAGTTTCAATGGGCGAGCTTCGGTCCATACAAGTGTTTATAGCTGGTGAAGCGTATAAGCCAGGCTCTTACACGGTGAGTTCGCTGTCGACCATTAGCCAGGCGTTATATGTGGCTGGTGGTGTATCAGACATTGCGTCACTGCGCTCTATTCGTTTGATGCGGGCAGGCGAAGTGATTGCTGACTTTGACTTGTATGACTTACTCTTAAAAGGCGATGCCTCTGACGATAGAATATTGCAAAGTGGGGACGTTGTTTTCATCCCTGCACGTGGTGATATGGTCACTGTCAAAGGACAGGTTAAGCGTCCTGCTTTGTATGAGTTAAAAGGTGATGAAACCCTAGAAGACGCTCTGCATTTTGCGGGAGGCAGTGAGGACGATGCCTATTTGGCGTCGGCTCAACTTGAACGCATAGTAAGAGGACAGCGTGTCATTAGCACGGTGGACTTAACGTCAAATGAGGAACTAAAAGAAGAGCTTAAAGGCGGCGATGTGTTAACACTTCGTCAAGTTTCAGATTCACTGAACAACAGCTTGCTTTTAGTCGGTGCTGTGACTCGTCCGGGTCATTATGAATGGAAGCCGGGTATTCGCATCAACGATATTTTGTTCGATAGCCGTCATGATTTACTCGAGCAAGCGGACTTAGGCTACGGGTTAGTCGTTCGTGAAACGGGCGCGAAACGCAAATTAAGTCTTTATCAGTTCAATGTTGCTGAGGCTATTTCGGGTGTTGAAGAAGAAAACTTGCAGTTGCAAGAGCGTGATCAAATAGTGATTTTTAGTCGTTATCAGACGAAAGCGGAAGAGAAGCAAAAACTATCTCGTTATACGTTAACAGAGCAAGAGCGACAAGCAGAAGAGCGTGAAGAGCTTCTTAACCAGTACCGTCAAGCTTTTCTAAGAGATCTAGTTAAGGAAAAGGGCGTTAAAACGGATGAAGAGAGTACGCAAGAGTTAGCCAGTGCGACAAGACTTTTTGGTACTCCTGACGCTGATGACGAAACGATTGATGAGGATAAATTGGCTCATTACTCTAGAGACAGGTTGCTAGAGCCGATTATGCTGAGAATAAAGCAGGAGCGCTCCAACGCAGGAACGACACCGTTGGTTTATGTGGCTGGTGAAGTAAATCATCCTGGCGTTTATCCATTAGTCGAGAATGCATCAGCCAGTCGTTTGGTGGATGCCGCTGGTGGTGTTAAAGACTCGGCGTATTTAAAACGAGCGGAGATAACTCGTTTTAGATATGAAGAAGATTCAGGGCAAACTGAATATTTGGCGATATCGCTTGAAGACGTTTTGTCGGGAAAAACAGACGTTGCTATTCAAGGACGTGACCGTTTAAACGTACTAAGTATTCCTGAATGGCAAAGTACTTATGAAGTTACTTTGCGAGGCGAAGTTCGCTTTCCGGGAACTTATGCGATAAAGCGTGGTGAAACATTGACCCAATTAATTGAACGTGCCGGTGGTTTTACCGAGCATGCGTTTATTGAGGGAGCTGTTTTCACTCGCCAGGAAATTCGCGAGCGTGAGCGTGAGCGTAAGAAAGCACTCGCTCAGGAGCTACAGAAAGAAATTGCCGGTAATATGATGACAGGCACTGGCGATAGCCGAGTCTCTTACAATGAAATGCGAACTTTGTTAGCGGATCTTCTTTCAGCGGAGACAGTTGGTCGCCTGATTATGGACTTGCCTAAGCTTATAAGCAGTAACGGTGCTAATGATGTTCAGCTTAAAGATGGGGATACGCTGCATGTTCCATCACTCAGTGACTCAGTTAGTATTATGGGTGAGGTTCAGATGTCAACCTCCTACCGCTTTGATCCAGAGCTGAGTGTTAATGAATACATCGCGCGCAGTGGTGGTACAAGAGAAAAAGCAGACGAAGATCGCATTTATATTGTAAAAGCGGATGGCTCTATTGAACTCCATAACGGAGGAAGTAGCTGGTTTAGCTTCAACAATGAAAGCAAGTTAGGGCCTGGCGATACTATTATTGTGCCTATGGACACAACGTATACCGACGACTTGGAATTATGGTCGCAAGTAACCAGTATCCTGTATAACACTGCAGTAGCAGTTGCTGCGATTAATAGTATTTAAAAAGAGTGTAAACTTGTGCAAATCCAGTTTGCAATTTGCAGCGTAAGAACATAGTATGAAAGTTGCTGTTAACTGGAATGTTTTCAGTTTATAGCGATACATGTATCTATATCTCGGGAGTGAGGTAATTTTATGAAAACTTTAGCATTATCAGCTATTGCTGCGTTAGGTTTAGCGACTGCACCAGCAATGGCACAAGACGAAAGCGGCGCAGCTGGTGGTTCAGCTTCAAGCGCTGGCATTGGTGGTATGTCAACTCAAGCGTTAGTATTTGCCGGTGTTGCAGCAGCTGCAACAGTAGCCGTTGTAACTGACAGCTCATCAAACCCTGTGGTTGACGAAACAAACCCACCGACAAATCCAGATCCAGATCCAATCGTAACGGTAACTGGTACTGGTACTAATACCTACACGATTACTATTCCAGCTCAATAAGAGATAAACGTGTTGATTGCGAAGCGCTTCGCAGTGAACACTTTTAGAGAGCTGTGATAAAATACCGCCGTCTGGCGGTATTTTTTTATGCGCTACAGTTTAATACGTGAGAATGATTATGATTCAGAACGGACTCTTTTTTTGTGTTTTTATTGGGTTAGCGGGCTGCACAGCGGTTACGGACGAGGTCCGTGAAACGGCTGAATATGCGTTTAAAGACGCAAAAGATGCGGAGCTTAGTGCCGAGGAAATAGAAACCTTTCCATACACATCTCTGTATGCGCAGTGGCAAGGAAAGGCTCGAAACCTGATTGTTTTAGGATTTGTGAATAAACCGAATCAATACCACTTTATTACCGCAGAGAAAGAGACTCTCGTTTTAGAGCATGGGCGAGTCACACGGACTCAAAGTCTTGATGATAACTTACTAACTGTTTCCAATTTAAAAAGTGATCCTCTTCGATGTATTGTCACGATGCCACAGTCTTGTGACCGAACTTGGCAACGTGTCTATGACTATCAATTTGATACTGGCCAGCTTGTAAGCCGAGAGATTAAATCTACTTTTACCGTTCAACAGAGTGAGCAACTGGATATGCCGTTCGGTCAAGTGGAGGCGGTTCTGGTCGAGGAAAAAGGTGAGTTTACTTTAACCGGGGAAAGCTTCATCAATAAGTTTTGGGTCGAGTCTGACGGTCACGTTATAAAAAGTGAACAAGTACTCTTTCCAAACAAGCCTGTTTTAAATCTTACCCAAGTGACTTGGATTGGTCGCACAAATAATTCAGAGTCAGCCAAATGAGTGGTGTCATGAAACGAATTCTTATTTCTCTATTCGCTATGGCCGTTTTGGCTGAATCGGGCCTTGCAAATGCAGAAGTCAAACAAATTGAATTTGAAGGTCCTGTTCGGCTTGAGCAAGCGCTGAGTGCCATTGAGCGACAGGGACTTTTAGTCGATGTATATTGGCCGGCAGTGCGTTTGGTAAAAGTTGATGAGAACTCTGAGTTAGAACGTAAAAAACAGAGTGTGATGATGCAGCTTGCTGAGCTTGAAGCATACTGGAGAGGGCGTCGCGAAAATAATAAAGCCGATGCCGCACTTATGTTACAAGGGCAAATGAAAGGTTGGGAACTTGGTAGGCAATATTGGGGCAGTATTAGTATTGAGAAGGCACGACAAAATTTAGAAGATAACCCCTTGCTGCCCAAAGGTCGCTATTCATTGGTTATACCTGATAGACCCGAACACATCTATGTTTATGGCTTGGTGAGTGAACCCGGTAGGTACGAATTTCATACGGCTAAAAACGTTGCAAGTTGGCTAGACAGCGTTGAAAACCAGGCAGGGTTGTTAGCAGGACACAATAAAACGACTGCGACAGTTGTTTCGGTTGACACCGAACAGGAGGCAAACTGGGCTTACTTCAGGCAAGATGATAAAGAGCTTATGCCTGGCAATATTCTTTGGTTGGGTTTTGAGCCAAACCAGCTACCACCAAAATATCAGTCGCTGAATAATGATATCCGAGGGCTGTTAAAGCATTTTGTAAAAGACAGTTCGATTCGTTCAACGACTTCAACTCCGCCTTATAAAATCAGTGACGAGCCAACTTCTGAATGGCATTGGTCTCGCCGGGATCTATCACCGAGTTATAACGACTACGGGTCAGTCGGGTTGCTGCAGAACCCAACAGCTCGCATGATGGATGAAGGAGAGTTTGCGATAACCTATTCCGATATGGACGAGTACCGTCGCTATACCGTGAACCTGCAGTTATTACCATGGCTGGAGACTACCGCGTTTTATACCGAGTTTCCAAATAAATTATATAGTGATGTGCCTGATTTCAGTGGTGACAACATTCTGGCCGATAAAGGTTTTGATATAAAAGCGCGTTTATGGGAAGAAAGTTACTGGCTACCGGAAATCAGTGTTGGGTTCCGTGATTTTGCGGGTACGGGATTATTCGATGCTGAATACGTAGTGGCAAATAAGCGGTTTGGTCCGGTTGATGTGAGTTTGGGTTTAGGTTTCGGCCGCTTAGGAACACACGATGACTTCACAAACCCGTTTTGCGAACTTTCAAAGGATTATTGCGAACGTGAAACTGGCTTTGGCGGTAATGGCGGAAAGGTTGAGTTTGACCGCTGGTTTACAGGGCCCGCGGCTGTGTTTGGTGGTTTAGAGTATCAAACGCCATGGGATCCGCTGAGTTTAAAAGTTGAATACGAAGGCAATGATTATTCAACTGAGCGTGCTGGTGTTCCCATAAAACAAGACAGTCGTTGGAACTTCGGTGCTAATTACCAGATTACTGACTACTTTGACGTACAGCTTAGCTATGAACGCGGTAATACGCTCATGTTTAACTTTAGCCTGCGTACCAACTTCGGTACGTTGAGTCAGATAAAGGTCACCCCTGATAAGGTTGTTCCGAAGCAAGAAACACGCAAAGCCTCACTGGAAGAAGTGGACTGGACGGGCATGAACCAGACTATGAGAAAGCAAATGGCGTTCAGTGGAGCTCGGTTTAAGGCTGAAGATGATGAGGTGACCATGTTTGGGTATCATTATCGCTACCGCGATAGCACCGAAGCTTATGATCGAGCTGCTCGAGTCATGGCGGCTGAACTGCCTGATAGCGTTAAGACATACAATATAGTCGACATGGCGCTTTTTGATCCTAACGTTAACACAAAAGTGGATGCTGATAAGTTCAAAGAGCGTGTTCTCAACCGAACCCCAGGCAAAAACGTTGACGAGGTCGATGATTTATTTGTTCGTCTGGAATCACCGAATATGCCAGAGCGAGGCGACGACAGCTGGATGTTGAATCCCGAGAATAAGTTTACAAATCGCTATGGGTTGAAACCCTTCTTGGATCAGAGCTTTGGTAACCCGGAAACCTTTTATACGTACCAGCTAGGTGTCTATGCATTTGGACGACGCTGGCTAACGGACAATATTGAGCTTTTCGGTGAGGTTGGCTTAAATATCGCGACTAACTACGATGACTTTCTGTTTTTAGGTGGTGGGCGAGATGAATTGCCTCCTGTTCGAACGGATATTAGAAAATACGTCCAAAATGATATTTGGCTAGATTCCGCACAGGCGACTTACCATAAACGCTTAGGGCAAGACTGGTTTGCGATGGCATATGCTGGCTACTTAGAGCGTATGTATGGAGGAATAGGTGCCGAGGTTTTGTATAAACCTGTCGATAGTCTTTGGGCATTCGGCCTAAATGCCAACCGTGTGCGTAAGCGTGACTTTAACGGAGGCGGCGGCTTTCTGGATTATGAAGTGACCACGGGCTTTGCAAGTATCTACTATCAAATGCCATGGTTGTCTGATTCGTTATTACAACTTGATTTTGGTCAGTTCCTGGCAAAAGATAAAGGCGTTCAAGTAACCATGCAGAAACGCTTTGACAGCGGTGTTGTGGCGGGAGCTTATGCGGCTTTCACGGATGTCTCGTCAGAAGAATATGGTGAAGGAAGCTTTACTAAAGGCTTTTTCATCAGTATACCGTTTGACTTAATGAGTGTGCGTCCAACGCGGGAGCGAGTTGGTTTCACTTGGGTTCCGCTGTCACGAAATGGCGGACAGCAGTTGCAACGCCGTGCGCGTTTGTATGATTATACGGACGATAGAGCGCCGTTCTATAACCGTTAAAGCTGATAATAAATAAAGGACTATTGATTTGAATCCACTGAAACTATTAATGCAGCTACCGCGAAACGTGAAACGTGGTATTGGTCTGTTTGTCGATATTGTTTCGATTACAACCGCTATGCTCATCGCTTATGTGCTTAGCTTTGATGCGATAGTGCCTTTAAAGTGGTCTCAGTGGATGATCCTGGGTGGGGTTGTGCTGTGCGCAACGCTGTTTGCTTTCATTCGATTAGGCTTGTATCGCGCGGTCGTGCGCTACGTAGGCTTTAAAGTATTAAGTTTAGTGTTCTTTACCGTCGTTTTTAGTGGTGCATTATTGGTCGTTGGTGCGTTACTGATGGGGATTGCGCTGCCGGTTTCAGCCGTGGTTAATTACATCTTGATTGGTCTTTTGCTAACTGGCGGGAGTCGCTTAATTGTTCGCGAAGGTTACCAAAGAGCGATGAGTCGGAAAAAGGATCGTGTTCTGATATACGGAGCCGGATCAGCTGGACGCCAACTGGCACAAGCGATTAATAATGGTAGCGAGTTTCACCCAGTTTTATTTGCCGATGATGATCCCAGCCTTCAGAATACGTCGCTACTTGGCTTGAGTGTTATCAGTCCTGATTACATCGATCGATATGTCAGGGAGCATGATGTTCAGCGAATATTATTGGCACTGCCAAGCACGCCACGCTCTCGTCGACGTGAAATTTTGGAAGCCTTAGAGTGTCTGCCGGTAAAAGTGCAAACGGTTCCGGGTATGGCTGACATGGTGAACAACGAAATGTCGATAGACCAGTTACAGGACATTCGGGTAGAAGATCTCCTGGGCCGGGATCCTGTGACACCCGATGCGCGTTTAATGGAAAAGCATATTACGGGGCAAACGGTGTTAGTAACCGGTGCGGGCGGATCGATTGGCTCGGAGTTGTGCCGACAGATCTTATTGCAAAGACCGAAAGTTATTCTTTTATATGAGTTATCAGAATTTGCGCTTTATAGTATTGAGCGTGAGCTGATAGAAATGTGCTTGCAGCATGGGATAGGTGCTGAAGTCATTCCTGTGATTGGCACTGTGCAGCGGCGTAACCGGATAGAAACCGTATTGAAAAGCTTTAATGTGGATACGGTCTATCATGCCGCCGCGTATAAACACGTTCCACTAGTCGAATACAACATGGTAGAAGGTGTCCGGAATAACGTATTTGGTACCTGGCATACGGCTGAGGCTGCGATAGCGGCTGGCGTTAAGCAATTCGTACTTATCTCTACTGATAAAGCGGTGCGTCCAACGAATGTGATGGGCACAACGAAGCGCTTATCAGAACTGGTTCTACAAGCATTGGCGCAGCGTCAGTCTGATACACGTTTTTGCATGGTACGGTTTGGCAATGTGCTGGGTTCTTCAGGTTCAGTGGTTCCGTTGTTTAAAGAGCAAATAGAGCGGGGCGGACCGGTTACCGTAACGGATCCGGACATTACCCGATTCTTTATGACGATACCCGAAGCTGCGCAGTTGGTGATCCAAGCCGGAACAATGGGTAATTCCGGGTCGGTATTCGTACTGGATATGGGTGAGTCCGTAAAAATTATCGACTTGGCGCGAAAAATGATCCGCCTCTCAGGCCTTGAAGAGAAGAGTGAAACGAATCCTCACGGAGATATTGCAATTGAATTTACGGGGTTGAGACCTGGTGAAAAACTATATGAAGAGCTGCTGATAGGCGATAACGTCGAAGCCAGTGAGCATCCTCGTATTTTGCGGGCGAATGAAGATGCCTTAAGTTGGGGCAGTATGAAGCAATTGTTGGATAATCTTGATGATACTTGTCAGCGTTTCGCGATAGATGAGTTGCGGGACGTTATGTTGCAAGCACCAACAGGCTACCAGCCAACTGATGACAGAATTTGTGATGTGATCTGGAATAAACACCGGACATGCGAAGATAAAGGCGACGCAGACGTCGCGTGATGTATTTAGGGATAGTCAAATGATAAAAAATGGACCTTATCTAGCTCTTGATACCAGTTATCAAAAGCTTCCTATAAGCGAACTTGTCAATAAGATCGGTGAGCGCCTGCCCGAATCGTTTAATGACGCTCGTGAAAAACTCAGTCGAGGCGAATACAAAAATGTGAGTGAAGACCGTCCGGTTACACATACATTAAGTCGCTCGATCCATGCCGTAGCGAAGCAGACTAATCGAAAAAGTCGTTTTGTAGAGGTAGTACAAAAGCTGCGTTCGGGTCGTTGGTTAGGCTCTACGGGTAAACCGATTACTGATGTTGTCAATATTGGTGTCGGCGGCTCAGATTTAGGTCCTCAAATGGGCGCTTTCGCACTAAAAGAATTTGCGGACGATGCCGTCTTACATGATTTACAAGTGCATTTTGTTTCGTCAATGGACGGCGGCCAGCTCTATGCTGTTTTGCCTATCGTAGACCCTGAGACGACCTTATTCATTGTGTCGTCCAAGTCGTTTGGCACTATCGATACCTTTGCGAATGTGAACACGGTGCGTCGCTGGATAGAGCCGACATTAACTCAAGAGCAATGGTTGGATAAACACATCATAGGGGTATCTGCAAACGCGCAAGCAATGACCGACTACGGCATTCCACCGGCGCAACAATTTACCTTTGGAGAAGGTGTCGGAGGACGCTATTCATTGTGGTCAGCTATTGGTTTGAGTATTGCTTTGACGACAGGTATTCGTCCGTTTGAGCGTATGTTGGAAGGTGCCAAAGCCATGGATGAGCACTTCTTCACTGCGCCTGTAGAAGATAATTTACCAATGTTATTGGCGCTATACGGCGTTTACAATCGGGAAGAATTAGGTATTAATAACTTGGCGATTTTGCCTTACGATGGGCGTTTACGGATGTTGCCGAACTACCTGCAGCAGCTGGATATGGAAAGTAATGGTAAGCAGGCAACCGCTGACAACAAACCAATGGATTGCCCCACAGGACCTATTATCTGGGGTGGTTTTGGGCCAAACGGGCAGCATGCGTTTTTTCAGCATTTGCATCAGGGATATGATGAGTTTACTGCGGACTTTGTGGCGGTATTAAAGCGTGAAGCTCCGGGGTTTGAAAAAGCCGTACAATGTGGGCTAGCAGAGCAGCAACGACTGGTCGTAGCTAATTGCCTGGCGCATCGCCGCTTAATGTGGGAAGGCAGTGAAAGTAAAGCCTCACCACGTGACCACTACCCGGGTGGGCACCCGTCTAACTTATTAATAATGGATGAGCTTACGCCAGAGAGTTTCGGTGCTTTAATTGCTGCTTATGAGCACAAAGTTTTTGCTCAGGGCATTATCTGGGGCTTAAATAGCTTTGACCAACCTGGCGTAGAGAAAGGTAAGAAGATTGCGCTGGACGTATTGCGGGTGTTAGACGGCGAGAGTGATGAGTCGTTTGATGAAAGTACCGATTCGGTTATAAAGCGGATGACATTGTAGGCCAAGTGCTGGTACTCCCATATTTCACCTGACGCAAAAACGTCAGGTGACGTCAATTGTAAAGATTTTGTAAATTTATTTTTAACTTTCCCCAAATCCTCTCCTAATTATTAAAGCTACGTGCTGCTTTTGGTGTTCGTAGCACTTTGTTTAAAAAAGAAAAATAGTTAGGAACAAATCATGAAATATTCATATTTTTTATTATTTGGTGCTGCGCTAACGCTAGCAGCGTGTGGCAGTGACAGCGATGATAACACGGGCCCAGGTGATGGAGGTGGTACTAGCAATAGCGCACCAGAAGCCGTTAACGATGAAGTAACAGCGCAAACAGCAACTCAGCTTAGCATTGACGTGCTTGCCAATGACACCGACGCCGACGGTGATACATTGAACGTTACTGACGTGTCTACTCCGGAAAATGGCACTGCAACTATTGAAGGAGATGCCATTTTATACACGTCTTCTGATGGTTATACAGGAACCGATTCGTTCACCTACACCATTACTGACGGTGAAGATGAAGCTAGTGCTGAGGTAACCATTACCGTGCAGCAAAGCGTTAGTATCTCCGGTAAAGTGGTGGATTCACCAATAGCGAACGCAACGGTGACAGTCTCCATTGGCGGTGAAACTTATACCGCGACCGCTGATGCAGAAGGGGCATATACGTTGGATGTCACTTTTGTTGATGGAAGTGAGTTACTCACCCTAATGGCGCAGGGCTCGGCTGAGAATGAACAGGAATATGTTGAGCTAGTAAGTGCATTGCCGTCGTTGGCATCCTTAGCTCAGGCCGCAGGCGATGACGGCGTTTTAGACCGTTCAGAAGCAGCTGGAACGAATGTGACCAATGTGACCACAGCAGGCCATACGCTGATGGTCGAAGCTAATGGTGGGGAAGCACCGACTGATGAAGAAGCATTAAGCACAGCCCAGGAAGCCGTTGACCCAAATGAGCTGTTAGAGGTTTCTGCGGTTATTAAGCTGATTATTGATAACGAGAACTTCAGTTTGCCAGAAGGCACCGAAAGCGTATTGGACTTAGTTCAAAATACTGAGTCGTACAATGCCTATGTAGCAGAAGTTGAAGCGACAGACCCTGCAGCTTTAGATGCCGTTGTTGAAGAGATTATTAGTGACCCTGAGCTGGTAGAGCAGGAAGAGAATCCAACGCCTCCTCAGTTCTATTTACCAACCTCGGCAACCCGACCAGGCTTTGTGAGCCGTTCTTACGAGACGCTAGTTTTTGAGGACGATGGCACAGGTATGGTTGTTTCTCCTTATTATAGTGCGCAAGGCAGTAGTTCCGCCTTCACTTGGGAAGTAGGAGAAGGTAACTACTTTACTTTGACTTATGAGAACCCTATTGAATTTGTTGGATACCCTCAAGTGAGCAGTGTCACCGATGATCCAGATATTTTGGCAGCCTATCAAGCGGCCGGAGCAAGTCAGGTTGAAGCCACTTACAGTGAGTTAGGTAAACGCTTTAAAGTAATTACTAAAGGTAATCGACAGGACTCTATTCGTCAGGAGTATACTCAGATTGTCACCTACGCTCCACTCCAGTGGGAAGGTGAAACCTATCAAATACCCCCCGCAGAAAATCAGTATTCATCGAATACGGTGTATTTAAATGGTGATAACTTAGAACTTATTGCTGTCACAGAAGAAGACGTAGTGGGCACGTGGGCTGTGAATATTCTTGGACAGTTTGCGGCCGAGGACGATTATGATCAGTTTGCTACCGATATGGTGACTTTTAATGCTGATGGTAGTTTCAGTGCCATGTATACAGGCATTGAGGGTACCTGGGAGCTGTCTGATGGCACTTTAGAAATGTTTTACGGGGATGTTGAGCAAACGGTTGAAATATTCAACCAGATTGGCGGACTGTATGCAGCATTGATGGCTGCTGAGACTTCTGGCGGCAATTTGGTGGCAAGTTATAACCGGGTGGTAAAACAAGACCCTGAAATAGCGGCTGTGGAAGACGATGTTGTTACAGCCGCAAATCAACTTTGGTTCGGACACATAAACTCCTGGATAAAGGATGCTTGGGACGAAGAGTTGGATATACCACTTGTTTCCTACTATTTTGGCTGGCAGTTTGAGCCGGGAACAACAGGCTATAATGTGAATGTTTGGTGTGAACAACCGACTGAGGACGGCTTGTGTATTCATGGAGAGTCCCAACTGACATTAAATGCCAGTGATATAAAATGGTACCTTGCCGAAAGTGGACAAGTTATCGATATATTTCGGGAGGCAAGTTGTGAACTTTGGGGCTTGAGCGAGGACTGTCGTGTCCGTCGCTGGCACCTTCTTCACGAAACTGATGACGGCTGGATCTATGTCATGGAGTTTGCTTTTGAAGACCTCCAGCTAGGTGATGATGAAGTCGATATTTCTCGAACCTGGATCCAACCTCGTATTAACATGATGGAGCTTCGTGACTTACCGGGAGAATTAAGTAACCCGAATATGGGGGGAGCGTCGGCTGACAGCGTCGTTTCTGGTCAATCCATGAGTGATGTAGAGCGAATTGGGTTCTTGCCTGAAAACAAGTATCCATTAGTGCCAATACAGTAAATGGTTATTGAGGATATAAAGCAAACCCGGCCGATGTGCCGGGTTTTTTTATACAGGTTGCACGTTAACATATTGTTACAAATTTAGATTACAAAGTATTAACAACAGCGCTATAGTGGTTCTCCTTTTTAGGGGAACTACATAAAACGAGGTAAAAATGCCAATTAAACAATTCAAATTAACGGCATTATCAGTCGCTGTTGTAATGGGCTTAGCCGCCTGTGGTGGCAGTGATGATGATAATTATGCACCAACTGTTTCGGCGGAAGTTGCCGCTGAAGGCATGCAGTGGATGCCAGTTCAGGGACAAGTAACGGCAACTGATCCAAACGGTGATGAAGTAACATACTCTGCCAGTGTGCAAACGCCTGAAGGCGAGGACACCCCTCCGG
>Ga0209345_10001262_pt1 | contig 30669 bp, 28 predicted proteins | sample Cruoilmetagenom7_FD_187294 | JGI IMG/M metagenome (GOLD analysis project Ga0209345, IMG submission 187294) | Oil polluted marine microbial communities from Coal Oil Point, Santa Barbara, California, USA - Sample 7 (SPAdes) (version 2) | ecosystem: Environmental > Aquatic > Marine > Oil seeps ...
TGGTATCATGCGCCGCGCTGGGTGTGACCGCGCTGGAAACACCGGCCTATGCAGCCAAGAAAAAGAAAGAAAAAAAGAGGAAGGTTGAATATTCCAAGGCCTTCATCAAAAATTACCAGCAGGTCGAAGAAATGACCCGGGAGGAAGAAAAGGACGATGCCGCGATCGTGGCAGCGCTCCCCGGATTGGTCGCTATGATCAAAACGTCTGATGACCGGTTTGCGGCGGGCAACCTCATTTATGCGACGGGCCATTCGACTAAGAGCCGCGCGCTTCAGCGTCAGGGTGTTGGCCTGATGCTGGAAAGCGGAAATGTCGACCAGGAAAAAGTTGGCAGTTATTATTTGCTGGCGGGCCAATTGGCCTATCAGGACAAGGATTGGGCAGTTGCCCGGAATTTGATCCAGGCGGCAATCGATAATGGCTATACTGACAATGATCCTGAAACCATCATTGCAGGAACATATGCCGGGCAAAAGGATCCGGTTGGCGGACTGGCCTATCTGGACAAGATTGTTAAACAGCGCATCGCAGCTGATCAGCCAGTGCCCGAAGCTTGGTTGAAGAGGGGGGTGGCTATTGGTTATGAAAATAGACTTGCCGCTGAAACCGGTTCGTTTGCCAGCAATCTGGTGAAATATCACCCAAACGCGACCAATTGGGGCGATGCAATCGCGATCCAGCGCAATTTGGGATCATTCGATAATAATGAGATCCTCGATCTTCTGCGTTTGGCGGATCGTACAAACAGCATGCGTAGCGACCGCGATTATCTGGAATATGTGGAGGTTGCCGATGCGCGCCGCCTTCCGGGCGAAGTGGACCGCATTGTTACGGCAGGCATCGCGGCGGGCTATTTGGATGCTGGCGGTGTGACTGTTGCAGAAGCGCGCAGCATGGCGCGCGCGGTGATCAAATCCGATTTGGCTGATCTGCCGGCGTTTGAACGTGATGCTCGTAAGCCATCATCGACGGCCAAGACCGCTGCTGCGGCAGGCGATGCGTTTTTTAGTTATGGCAAATCTGCGCAGGCAGAAGAGCTATACCTCATCGCGCTAGCTAAGGATGGCGTGGATACTCAGCGGGTGCTGAACCGGCTAGGTATGGCGCAAATTGACTTGGGCAAGTTTGCAGATGGCAAGGCAACATTGGCCAAGGTAGAAGGCCCGCGTAAATCAATTGCCGATCTTTGGTCGATCTATGCTGATGAAAAGGCGGCAGCTGCCGCCGCAGCAGCGGCCGCCGAAGCGGTAGAGGCGCCAGAAACAGCGCCTGCTGCGTAAAACTTAAACCATTGATAAAGTGAAGGGCGCGAATTTCGATTCGCGCCCTTTGCTTGTCTTGGGCCCGTTTGTTTAGGCGCATTTGTTAGGGGTGATTCAGGCCCGCTAATTCAGGCCCGCTAATTCAGGGGGTAGGAATTTATCTTAGGCGTTTAACATATGGCTGGCCGTTTTCACGGCGCTCTACCTTGAACATGCTAAGCTCTTCGATCAGATCAGTCAGGCGTTTGTAGCCATAGTTTCGAACATCGAAACTTGATCGGTTTCCAGCGATATTTCCCACTTCGCTTAACCGGGCAAAGCCGTTCTCGTCCCGCTTCGCTGCTTTCCACGCTTCACTCAACAGTTTGATCAACTCGTCATCAACGCTCGCCTTACTGCTGGGCGATGGGCTGCCGGGCGCAGATTTGTCATCCTCTGAATTTCCGGCAATCAATTTATCGATGTCGATGAAACGTGTGCACACAGAACGAAAGGATGCCGGTGTCTTGGTGCTGCCAAAACCGTAAACCACAATCCCGTCCTGCCTCAGCCTAGTGACCAGCGGCGTAAAATCGCTGTCCGATGTCATGATGCCGAATCCATCGACCTTGCCTTGATACAATAGATCGATGGCATCGATGGTCATTGCCATATCTGTGGCATTTTTGCCCTTGGATACATCGAATTGCTGTTGCGGTCTGATCCCGAATTTGTTGGTGATCGTTCCCCATTTCGCCAGATTGTCTTTGGCAAAATTGCCATAGGCGCGGCGGATATTCACCTGCCCAAGTTCAGCCATAACGGTCAACGCAGGATCAATACCTTCGTGCCTGATATTGTCAGCGTCGATCAACAGGGCGATGTTCTTGAGTGTTTCTTGGGGCATTAAACTATTTATAGGGCCGATTATCGTGTGAACAAGCGCCGAGGGACATCAACGAGCAGGCTCGAACGTGCCACTTTCTTCATCCAGCAGATGCAACGCGCCATCTGAAATGGCAAAGAATGCCCCGCGCAGGGTGAGGCTGCCGCGTTTTTCCTTTTCCCTAACGCATGGGAATGAACGCAGGTTCGCCAAGCTAACTTTGACCCCCTCATGCTCCATCGCCCGTTCAGCTTCCCGGCTTTGCGTGCCCAGTTCGCGGGCGATCGGTTCACGCGCTTCATCTAGCAGAGCAATCCAATCCGCTACAAAGCCCCCTTCGCCCGGTTTCGCCCCGCGCATTTCCTGCGTCAGCGCGGCCTTGCACCCGCCGCACATTCCGTGGCCCATCACCACGATTTCTTTGACCTTTAAAATCTGAACAGCAAATTCCAACGCTGCTGAAACACCATGCCGGCCCGGCGTTGTTTCAAAAGGAGGGACCAGAGCGGCAACATTTCGAACTACGAAAATCTCGCCTGGGTCGACGGCAAAAATTTGCGTCGGGTCCACTCTGCTGTCTGAACATGCAATGATCATGACTTGAGGGGACTGACCCTGCTGAAGTTCTTCCCAGCGGTCATGTTGGCGGCGCCAATCGTTTGACCGGAAACTCTTATATCCCTCGATCATATCATCAAAAGTCTTCATGCCCGCCATGTGACGGATTTCGCGTGCATCGGCAAGCAGGGAACGCAGGATCCGGCCTGAGCATTGAGCGTGAGTGTTGAGCCTGATTATTGCCCCGAATACTGGCGCTGAATATTGGCCCCGAATATTGGCGCTGATCATGGGGCATCTAGGCCCATGCTCGCGGCACCTTGCAGCATCGCGGGCAGGGGCCTAAATGGCCCCGATGAACGAAATTTCCAATTCTCTCGCGGCCGGGAAAGATAGCCGGCAGGGCCAACGCAAGCCCGACTGGATTCGGGTTAAGGCGCCGGTCAGCCGCGGTTACCATGAAACGCGCAAATTGATGCGTGATCTGAATTTAAACACTGTGTGTGAAGAGGCTGCCTGCCCCAATATTGGGGAATGTTGGACCAAGAAACATGCGACCGTGATGATCTTGGGCGATGTTTGCACGCGTGCCTGTGCATTTTGTAACGTGAAAACGGGGATGCCGCGCATGGTTGATGCGCTGGAGCCGGAACATACAGCGGTAGCCGCGGCCAAATTGGGCCTTGAACATATTGTCATCACATCTGTTGACCGGGACGATTTGCCCGATGGCGGCGCGGGGCAATTCGTCAAGGTGATAGAGGCGCTCCGGCGTGAAACGCCAAACACAACAATTGAAATCTTGACGCCTGATTTTCGCGGCAAGATGAGGCAGGCGACAGAGGCTATTTGTGAAGCCGGGCCAGATGTTTACAACCATAACCTTGAAACGGTGCCGCGGCTTTATCCCACCATCCGACCGGGTGCGCGTTATTATGCGTCGCTGCGTTTGCTGGAAGAAGTTAAAAATCACGATCCGCTGATCTTCACGAAATCAGGCATAATGCTGGGATTGGGTGAACAGAGGCTGGAAGTTCACCAAGTGATGGACGACATGCGCACCGTTGACATTGATTTCATGACCATGGGCCAATATCTCCAGCCCACACCAAAACATGCCACGGTGGAGGATTTCGTAACCCCCAAAGCGTTCGATGCGTTTGGGGCGATTGCCCGCGCCAAAGGTTTCCTGCAGGTCGCATCCAGCCCGCTCACACGGTCAAGTTACCATGCCGGTGATGATTTTGCGCAAATGCGTTCCGCGCGCGAGGCAAAACTGGCCAAAAATCCAAAAGCGCCGCAACCTTAATGCCTGGTATCCGTGAAACCCGGGTGCTGGCGTATAGCTGTGAACAGATGTTCGATCTGGTTGCTGATGTGGCCAAATATCCGGAATTTCTGCCATGGATTATCGCAACGCGTGTGCGGTCGGACAATGAATTGGAAATGACCGCGGATATAATTGTTGGCTTCAAAAGCCTGCGTGAAAAATTCACCTCGAAAGTTTCTAAGCACCGGCCCGATGTGATCGATGTCCAATATGTGGATGGCCCATTGCGCGATCTGGATAATCGCTGGCACTTTACACCTTTGCCAGACGGCGGTTGCACCGTCGATTTCAGCGTCGATTTTACTTTTAAAAACCGTGTGTTCGAAGCATTAGCCGGGCAATATTTCGACCGCGCGTTCCGCAAGATGGTGGCCGCGTTCGAGGCGCGCGCTGACCAGCTTTATGGCAGCAGCAGTTCCAGCGCGCAAAGCGTGGCCTGAAGGCGGACATCGGCGCGGGTTTTTCCATCGAACAGCTTTAATTCACCCTCCGGCTCGCCTGTGCTGTTCCGGATTGCGCGGGCGAATACCACAGTTCCCACCGGCTTAAGTTCCGTTCCGCCTTCGGGGCCTGCAATCCCGCTGATCGCAACGGAAACATCGGCAGAACTATTGCGTAATGCGCCATTTGCCATTGCCCAGACACAGGCAATTGAAACCGCCCCGAATGTCTCGATAATGTCGCTTGAAACGCCCAGCATTTCCATTTTTGCTTCGTTTGAATAGGTTACAAAACCGCGATCAAACGCCGCTGAAGAACCAGCAATTTCGGTCAAGGCCGCTGCCACCAGCCCGCCGGTGCAGCTTTCCGCCACTGTAATGGTCCGTCCTGCAGCGATGTTTTCTTCAATCACCCGCTGGGCCATGTCTTCGATATCTTTGGGCAGTAGGGCGCGTCTCATTTCCCGGCGGTCCTGTATAGATGGGGGTGATTTACGGCAGTAATTTCAAATGGAAAAGGGGATAATACCGCCGGTGTATTCAGGGGCATAGGGGCAATTTGCATAATTGCGCCTGATTTTGCCATGCTTTTCCAGATGATCATATCTGCATGTCCTATGTGTGGGCCATAAGGGTCACGATGGCTTGTGCAGCAATGCCTTCTTCGCGGCCGGTGAAACCCAATTTTTCAGTCGTAGTTGCTTTGACGCTGATAAATCCGGTGTCAACGCCCAGCAGGCAGGCAATCTTTTCACGCATCGCCTCCCGATATGGGCCGATTTTCGGAGCTTCGCAAATGATGGTGAGGTCAACATTACTGATCAGATAGCCTGCATCAGCCACCAGCGCGGAAGCATGTGCGGTAAAACGCGATGATGCGGCATCTTTCCATTTGGGATCGCTGGGCGGAAAATGATCGCCAATGTCGCCAGCTGCAATTGCACCGAGCAAGGCATCAACGATGGCATGTAAAGCCACATCGGCGTCGCTATGGCCGGCCAAGCCCCGGTCATGATCAATCAAAACGCCGCCCAGCCACAATTCCCGGCCGGCTGCAAAGCGGTGAACATCATAACCCATGCCGGTTCTGACAAGGGGAATATCGGACACAAAATCCTCCGCAAAGGTAAGTTTCTTCAGGTCTTCATCGCCGGTTACATGGGCTACGCTCAGCCCTGCGGCCAACGCCACTTGGGCATCATCGCCAGCTGTCTGATTGCCCTGCCAATTTTCATGTGCGGCCAAAATATCGCCATAGCGGAATGCCTGCGGGGTCTGGACCCTGCGTAAAGCATCCCTGCTGGCTGATCCCTGCATCATCCCGTCTTGATCAACAGACATGCTGTCCACCACCATAAGAACCGGAATGGCGCCGTGATGCTGCACAAGAGAGGCCAAGAGCCGTTCAATAACCGGCACCTTTAAAACTGGCCGGGCAGCATCATGGATCAAGACATAGGATGGGTTGTCATGCGCCATCGCCTTCAGCGCTGATTGCACAGAGGCCTGCCGCGATGCGCCGCCAACAACCAGGCGGATACCGGCAATCCCGGCGAGGGCATCTGCAGCGGCCCCGCCATCATTTTCAGGGATGGCAACGATAATCGGGTTGGCGCCGGCATTGGCCAGCGCCTCTGCTGAATGGCGAACAACTGGTTTTCCGCGCCACATTGCAAACTGCTTGGGCACTGATTGGCCCGCGCGCAGGCCCTGTCCAGCAGCCACGATCACAGCGGCAAAGTTTGGTAAGGGCGGGCGATCTTCCATTACCCTGCGCGCTAGCGGCTTGCGCGAAATGCCGCAATGCACTAAGTTTTGCCCAAATTTTAGGCACACCTTTCAAAATGACTTTGCTTCCAACCCCTCCCGCGCTCGGGCCGATCCAGATTGGCCCGGTTCAGATTGATTGCCCGGTAGTATTAGCGCCGATGACCGGGGTGACGGATATGCCCTTCCGTACTCTGGTGCGGCGCTATGGTTCGGGCCTCAATGTCACTGAAATGATCGCCAGCCCGGCAATGATCCGCGAAACCCGCCAATCCTTACAAAAAGCGGCCTGGGATACCTCAGAAGAGCCTGTTTCGCTGCAGCTGGCTGGTTGCAGCCCGGCGGAAATGGGCGAAGCGGCCAAGCTGAATGCAGATCGCGGGGCCGCGATAATTGACATCAATATGGGCTGTCCGGTCAAAAAAGTTGTGAACGGGGATGCCGGATCGGCATTGATGCGCGATTTGCCGCTAGCCGCCGAATTGATTGCGGCAACGGTGAAGGCGGTTGATGTTCCTGTTACTGTCAAAATGCGGATGGGCTGGGACCATGGATCATTAAATGCCCCTGAACTGGCGCATATTGCAGAAGATCTAGGCGCCAAGATGATTACTGTGCACGGGCGAACACGCAATCAGATGTATAAAGGCAGTGCAGATTGGGGGTTTATCCGCAGTGTGAAAGACGCCGTTTCGATCCCGGTTATTGCCAATGGCGATATTTGCGGGATTGAAGACAGCGCCAATGCCTTGGAACAATCGGGCGCGGATGGGGTGATGATCGGCCGCGGCGCGTATGGCCGCCCATGGTTACTGGGGCAGGTGATGCATTGGCTGCGCACAGGAGAGCGTCTGGCGGAGCCCGGCATTGCTGAACAATATGCAGTGTTGGTGGAACATTATCGCGCGATGCTGGATCATTACGGCGCGGATGTGGGCGTTAAGGTCGCACGTAAACATCTGGGTTGGTATACAAAGGGGCTGCGCGGTTCGGCGGAATTTCGCAATCATGTGAATTTGATTGATGATGCAGAGCAAGTGCTGGGCGAGCTGGAACGCTTTTACGAAACCTTCCTGCATCTTCGTGCGGCATGACCGCGCAGGCATTACGAACGGGGCAGCGCCCCTCTGCTGAAAGCCAGATTAACGGGTTTGTCTTTGCGGTATTACTGCTCGACAAAGATCTGGTCGTTGCCGAAGCAAACCCGGCCGCAGAGGTTCTTTTGGGGCAAAGTTTCAAACGGATGGTCGGGCGCGGGATCGGCCAATTGGTCGAATTTGACGAGAGCGGCATTCACGAACGCCTAGCTCGAGAGGATCAGCAATTATTGGCGCGCGGCGTTACTGCGATGGTTGGGGGCGAACGCAAACGGCTTAATCTAACGGTTTCCCCTCTGCCTGCCAATTCTGGATGGCGGGTGGTGTCACTGTCCGATGGCGGGCGCGATGATATGGAAAGCGAAAATGGCAAGGAGGGCGCAATCGCCGCGCCCGCCGTGCTGGCGCATGAAATCAAGAACCCATTGGCTGCCATTCGCGGGGCAGGGCAGTTACTTGCCCGCAAGCTGAATGAAAAAGACCGCCCGCTGGCCCAGCTTATATCTGACGAGGTGGACCGGATTGCGCGGTTGGTGGACCGGATGCAGAAATTGGGCAGCAACACACCTGCCACGGTTGAAGGGTTTAATCTGCATGAGGCGATCCGGCATTCGATGGCAACTGTGCGCACATTTGCGCCCGCTGGCATTGTTTTGACCGAGGAATTCGATCCCTCCTTGCCGCCCGTTCTGGCCAGCCGTGATGCTTTGGAACAGGTCATGATCAATCTGCTTTCCAATGCCAGCGATGCCTGCTCGCAGGCCGGTGGCGGCAAAGTGACGGTGAAGACCCGTTATGTAAGCGGGCTTGCCATGAGCGCAATCCGGCTTGGCCGTTCGGTTCGTGTGCCGATCGAGGTGACCGTTTCCGATAATGGGCCCGGGGTTGATCCAAAGCTGGTGGACAGAATGTTTGAGCCATTTGTCACCGCGAAAAAGGGCGGTCAGGGCCTTGGTCTGCCGCTGGTTAAAAAATTGGTGGCCGATATGGACGGGCGCATCAGCCACAGCCGCGATGATCGCAGCGGGCTGACCCATTTTCGTATCAATCTTCCGGTCGCGAAATAGGGGGGCTGAATGCGGGGGCATATCTTGTTGGTCGAAGACGACAATGCCATCACAACTGTGGTCACAGCGGCCCTGGAAGATGATGGATTTGTGGTTAGCAAATCTGACAGTATCGCAGGGCGCAATCAGCTCCTTGCCAGCCAAAATTTCGATGCGATGTTAACGGATGTTATGCTGACGGACGGCGATGGCATCGAAAGCCTTGGCGATGTGCGCCGCCTGCATCCCAAAATGCCGATCATAATTCTATCGGCGCAAAATACTCTGGATACCGCAATCCGGGCGAGCGACACCGGCGCCTTTGAATATTTTCCCAAACCGTTTGATCTTGATGAACTGGTCCGGGCGGTGGTTCAGGCTGTCGGCGCCCGAGATGTGGTGGATGGATTAGAGAGCGAGCAGGGGGACGAGCCGGGGCAGGGCCTGCCGCTTGTTGGCCGCAGTCAGGCGATGCAGGGCGTATTCCGGATGATCACCCGGGTGCTGCGCAATGATTTAACTGTGTTGATTCTGGGCGAATCCGGGACGGGCAAGGAACTGGTGGCTGATGCCATTCATCAACTTGGCCACCGTAAAACCGGCCCGTTTGTGGCTGTGAACGCCGCTGCAATTCCCGGGGAATTGATCGAAAGCGAATTGTTTGGCCACGAAAAGGGCGCATTTACAGGGGCAATTGCCCAGTCCATCGGGAAGTTTGAGCAGGCCAATGGCGGCACGCTATTCCTTGATGAAATCGGCGATATGCCGGCAGATGCACAAACCCGCCTTCTTCGGGCTCTGCAATCGGGTCACATCCGCCGGGTGGGCGGACGACAGGAAATCTCGGTGGATGTGCGGATTGTTGCTGCCACTAATCGGGACCTGAAACCGATGATCGAAGCGGGCACATTTAGGGAAGATTTGTTCTACCGGCTCAATGTGGTTCCGATCCAATTGCCGCCGCTGCGGGACCGTGCAGATGACATTGGCGCCTTGTCCCGGCATTTTCTGCGCCAAGCGGCCAATGACGGCTTACCGTTGCGGCAGCTGGATGATGCTGCGATCGCTTTGCTTGAACGCCAACCATGGCGCGGTAATGTCCGCGAATTGCAGAATACGATCTATCGTCTGGCATTGATGGCCCGCGATGATGTGATTGATACAGAAACCATCGCCAATGTTCTTGATGAAGCGATCAATCTGGATGCCAATGTAGAAAAAAATGATGATTTCGCCAGCGCATTAGAGGCCTGGTTGGGCACCGCAGGGCCGACGGCGGGCAGGCTGTATCAGCGCGCGCAGGCGGCGTTTGAAAAACCATTGTTTGAATATGCCTTGCGCGAATCTGGCGGGAACCAATTGCGGGCCGCTGAAATGCTAGGGATAAACAGGAACACATTGCGCAAGCGGTTGGTTGAATTGTCTATCGATCCAGACATATTCGCTCCTGCGCGTTGATAAAAGGCGGCGTTTGTCGGGGATGAGCGCCGTTTTGCCGCAAAATGCCTTGCATTTCTGCAACAGGGGCGTTGTAACTCTGCAACGATGGACGGCAACCACCTGAATATACCCAGCAGAACGCACCTGTGGTGGCGCCGGTTCATGATCGCTTCCCGTCGGGCAAATTCCATCCAGATTTTGGAGGTTCTGGCAGCCCTCATCTTCGTGTTGATGGTGGCCAGCACATATTACACATTCACCAGTGCACCGCCCGGCGGCCAATCGCTGCCGGCAGGGCAGGTTGCATTGCTCCAGATCGGTACTTTGATCCCGGCCATGGCGCTGGTGGTGTTAATCGGGCGCAGGCTGGCAATTCGAAGCGCTGCAGGCAGCACAGCAAAAATGCATGTGCGGTTGGTGTTTTTCTTTTCGATGGTGTCCGCTGTTCCCACTTTGCTGGTGGCCGGGTTTGCGGCTTTCCTGTTCCAATCAGGCGTTGATTTCTGGTTTTCTGACGATTCCCGCGGATTGATGAATAATGCCAATGAACTGGCCCGCGAATATTATGAGCAAAACGAATCTGAAGTCCGGCGTGAAACCATCGCAATGGCCGCCGATCTGGGTTTCTGGCTGGAACTGGGCAACCTTGCAGATGATGATTTTGCGAATTATTACCGCTTGCAGGCACAAGGCCGTGATCTGAACGAATCGGCGATTTTACAAAAGCTTCCCGATGGCAGCATGCGCACAGCCGCGATGTTTGATTTATCCGCTGATAATCAACCGCAAGAACTGAAACGCAGCATTTTTGATCAAGTAGCCGAAGGGCAGCCGGTCTTTGTCGAAGGCAGCCGTAACCGGATCGAGGTGGTTGCGGCCATCGACAGGGATGCCGGAATATATCTGTATAATTTGCGCAACCCCGAAGCCCTTTCGTTCACATCATTTGAACGGGCAAAGAACGTGGCTTCTGCATATGAAGTATTGACCAGCCGTGCGCGTGCATTGCAGCTTCGGTTCAATCTGGCCCTGTTCTTCATGGCGATCATGCTGGTGACAATTTCTGTCTGGTTTGCCTTGCGGTTTGCGGATCGGCAGGTCGAACCGCTTACCGAATTGGTAGGGGCCGCCCGCAAGGTTGGGGCCGGCAATTTCGCCCTTAGGGTCAATGGCCGCACCGGCAATGATGAAATTGGCCAATTAAATCGAGCATTCAATCGGATGACCGCCCAGATTGAGAAGCAAACGGACGCTCTGGTCGGTGCGAACAGCCAACTTGATGCGCGCCGGGCCTTTATGGAAACGGTGCTGGAATCAGTTACGGCCGGGATCATCTCGACCAGCTCAGCCGGGCAGGTCTTGCTGATGAACAGTCTGGCCCAGCAATTGCTGCTGGGCGAACGGGGGCCAACCCCGGTTGGATTGTCGCTCGGTGATTTGTCGCCGCAGATTGCCGCATTGGTGGAGGCCAAGCTTTCTAGCGGGGTGGTGAATTACAACAAATCAGGCGAATTACTGACCCTAGCGGTCAAGATAGCCGATACCGCTGAAGGCAAAGTCATCACCTTTGAAGATATAACCCGGCAATTGCTGGATCAGCGGCAAGCCGCGTGGTCCGATGTTGCCCGGCGGATCGCGCATGAAATCAAAAACCCGTTGACCCCGATCCAATTGGCGACAGAACGTCTGAAACGGCGTTATCAGCGCCAGATAGAGGTAGATGGTGATCTGTTCGATGAATTGACCAATACGATCATCCGCCAAGTTGGGGCATTGCGCACAATGGTGGATGAATTTTCGTCATTCGCACGATTGCCCAAACCTGTATTCCGCGAGGAAGATGCACTCGATCTGGTGCGCCAATCGCTGTTTTTACAAGAGGTCGCACACCCTCAGATCAAATTCGATTTGATCACCGAAGAACAAAGCCCGCTTTCGGTTTATTGTGATCGCCATCAAATGGGCCAAGCGATGACCAATGTGCTTAAAAACGCGGTCGAAGCGGTGGAGGCGCGCGCAGATGCTGCTGAACCCGATTACCGCGGAAGGGTGGCCATCAATGTTTCGATCGATGATCGTGATCTGGTGGTCATGGTCGAAGACAATGGCATTGGCCTGCCGCAAGACCGAGACAGGATCGCCGAACCCTATGTCACAACCCGCGAAAAGGGCACGGGCCTTGGCCTCGCGATTGTGAACAAGATTGTCGAGGAACATGGCGGGGACATGAATTTTTCAACCGCACCGGGCGGGGGAACGCGCGTTACGCTTCGTTTCGCCCAAAAACCTGCGCCGCAGGAACAAAATTCACTCGCCGATGGGGGGCTTGGGTAATGCAAGGAAAGGAAATGGCGCAATGGCGCTAGATATCCTCATCGTTGATGATGAGCGCGATATTCGCGAGCTGGTTTCAGGCGTTCTTAGCGATGAAGGCTATGAATGCCGAACTGCTGGCGATAGCACTTCTGCCTTGGCGGCGATTGATGGGCGCCGGCCAAGTTTGGTTCTGCTTGATGTATGGCTTCATGGCAGCGCGATGGATGGGCTGGAAGTGCTTGACGAGATCAAGATTCGTGAACCGGAACTTCCGGTCATCATCTTTTCTGGTCATGGCAATATCGATACGGCTGTATCCGCGGTCAGCCGCGGCGCAATGGATTTCATTGAAAAGCCATTTGAAGCATCGCGTTTATTATTGCTGGTTGGCCGCGCAACCGAAACGCAGCGTTTGCGGCGCGAAAATTCAAGGTTACGCCAGGGTTTCTCTCAAGGAGAGGAGTTTACCGGCAATTCCTCTGTTATCAATCAGGTGCGCGCCACGCTGAAACGCGTGGCTGGGACAGGCAGCAGGGTGCTTATTTCTGGCCCTGCTGGTGCAGGAAAAGAAGTGGCTGCACGCCTGCTCCATAATTGGAGCCCGCGCAGGGATAGCGCCTTCGTGATTGTAAACTCCGCCCGAATTACACCGGAACGTTTCGAGCAGGAATTATTTGGAGAAGAAGCAGACGGCAAGCTTGTTCGCCCCGGTCTGCTCGAGATTGCTGATGGCGGCACATTATATCTGGATGAAGTGGCTGATATGCCCCTGTCAACGCAGGCCCGGATTTTGCGGGTTCTGACCGAACAAAGTTTCGTTCGGGTTGGCGGGGTGCGCCAGATTGGGGTTGATGTGCGGGTGGTTTCTTCAACCTCGCGCGATCTTCAGCAGGAGATGGAGGCAGGCAATTTCCGCGAAGATCTATTCTACCGGCTTAATGTTGTTCCCGTTGCGATCCCGTCCTTGTCTGAAAGGCGCGATGATATACCCGCGCTGGCGGAGCATTTTTTCACCAGATATGCGGCAGAACAAGGCATCGTCGCGCCAGATTTAACCTCGGAATCGATGGCTGCGTTGCAGTCTTATGATTGGCCCGGCAATGTCAGGCAGCTGCGCAACGTGGTTGAACGCACTGTCATTCTGACACCGCGTGAACGGCTTGATGCTGTGGAACCCGATATGCTGCCAAGCGAAGTGGTCGGCGGAAGTTTAGGCGGCGCAATCGGAATATCAGCCTTGATGGGGATGCCATTACGAGAAGCGCGCGAGAGTTTTGAGCGTGAATATCTTAGCATCCAGATCCGCCGTTTTTCCGGCAACATTTCCAAAACAGCCAATTTTATCGGAATGGAACGATCAGCCTTGCACCGAAAGCTGAAATTGCTGGGCATGGGCGAACGCAATGCAGAAGAACGCAGTAAATAGATGCTGCGAAGGGCATAAAACCAAATGTGTTTGCGCTCTTTAGGAGTTGGCGTCATAATCAGCAGGAATTAGCGGCTCCTTCCCCGTCCACACGGGAATTGGCCAGATTGCGGACCGTAAAGCGGCTGCCAAAAATGGAGACAGAAAAATGTCCGAAGGACGCACACTGACTGCGCGCGCCAAACCAAAGCCTGAACCTGAAGAGGTCTATCAAGCCAAAAAGGGGCGTCAGGCCAGCTTACAAGATAGCTTTCTCAATTTGATGCGCAAAAACAAGACACCCGTGACCATGTTTTTGGTCAAGGGTGTGAAATTGCAGGGAATTGTGACTTGGTTTGATAATTTCTCGATCCTGCTTCGGCGTGATGGGGAATCGCAACTTGTCTACAAGCACGCGGTTTCGACCTTGATGCCGGGCCAGCCAATCGATCTTAGCCAGTTTGAAAGTGCTGAAAATCAGCGCAAACAACGCTTGCTGCAAGATGTGTTCCTATCGCGGGTCAGCGAGGAGGAAGCGCAGGTTACAATGTTTTTGATCAATGGGGTGATGTTGCAGGGCAGGATTGCGGCATATGATCTGTTTTGCCTGTTGCTAGAACGGGACGGGTTTGTGCAACTTGCGTATAAACATGCAATTTCCACCATTCAGCCAGCGACGCCGGTCGATTTGTCTGGTGAATGGGAAGGAGAGGGCGACTGAGCTTTGATGATGATCTTTTAGGTGAGGTTTCACGCGGTGCGCGCGCCTTGGTTATTTGCCCAGACATTCGCGGGGCGAGGCATGATCTTGATCCGGAGGCCCGGCTAGAAGAAGCGTGCGGGCTTGCGCTTGCGATCGGGATAGAGGTCGTGGAAGCGGTGGTTGTACCGGTTCGGGATGTAAAACCGAACACTTTGTTCGGGGCCGGCCAGGTTGAAACGATCGCCACAAAGTGCACGCTTGAAGATGCCGAAATTGTGGTGGTGGATGGTGCATTATCGCCAATCCAGCAACGCAATCTGGAAGAAAAGCTTAAGCGCAAGGTCATTGATCGAACCGGTCTAATTCTGGAGATTTTCGGAGAACGCGCTGCAACCGCCGAAGGGCGTTTGCAAGTTGAACTGGCGCATCTGGATTATCAGCAAAGCCGTCTGGTGCGCAGCTGGACCCATCTTGAACGCCAGCGCGGCGGCTTCGGGTTCCTTGGCGGACCAGGTGAAACGCAGATCGAGGCGGACCGTAGGATGATCCGCCAGCGTATGGCGCGGCTGCGCAAGGAATTGGGGCAGGTCCGCAAGACGCGGGCATTACACCGTAAACGTCGGGGCAGGGCCCCTTGGCCAGTGATTGCGTTGGTTGGTTATACCAATGCCGGAAAATCGACGCTGTTCAATCGTTTGACCGGGGCAGAGGTGATGGCGGAAGATTTGCTGTTCGCCACGCTTGATCCAACAATGCGCGCGATCCGCCTGCCCGGTGTGGAAAAGGCCATATTGTCCGATACCGTTGGCTTTATATCAGATCTGCCCACTCAATTGGTCGCAGCATTTCGCGCCACGCTGGAGGAGGTGACCGCAGCAGATATCATCGTGCATGTGCGTGATATTTCCAGCCCGGCATCTGCTGCACAGAAAACACAAGTTCTTGATATTCTTAAAGACTTGGGCGTTATGGGGGATGAAGGTGGCGAGGGCGCTATTCCCATTATCGAAGCGTGGAATAAATGGGATTTGCTGGATCAGGATCGGGCCAGCGAATTGGGGCAAGCAGCCTCTGGCGCGCAGGCCATCGTTCCGGTTTCCGCGGCCACTGGCGAGGGCGTAACAGATCTGGTCGATCTGCTTGATTCGCTACTGACTGAAAATTCCAATCTTTACCGTATTGTTCTGCCCGCCAGCGAAGGCCAAAAACTAGCTTGGCTTCACGCGCACGGCCAAGTCATGTCAGAGGAGGACGTCGCGCCAGCCGACCGCAAAGACGGCGAACAGGACGTAATGCCGGGCGTTGATGGGCCAATGCGTGCGTTCGAAGTGCGCCTGTCCCCCAAGGAATTTGGACGGTTTTCTAACCTGCCTGCCTGAAATGGCCATATCTGCGCGCTATAATCAACCGCCATCACAAATGGCGTGATCGCAAGGGCTTGAATGGTGATATCGATGTATAAACCCAAGGGGCTGCCATGTTTTGCAACGCGGCATACCTCTTAATTCTCGGTTTGTTTGACCTGCTGCCACAATGCTTCTTGCTCATCGAGCGAGAGATCGGAAAATTTGGTATGGGGCGATTTTTCCGCGAGTTCTTCCATAGCGCGGTAACGCCGTTCGAATTTGTGATTGGCCCCGCGCAGCGCCTCCTCTGGCGCAATTCCATAGGCCCGCACAAGATTGACTGCGGCAAACAGTAGGTCACCGGCTTCCTCGGTTTGCTTATCCGGCTCTGCCTCTGCCAGTTCTTGGGCTTCTTCCGCCAGTTTTGCAGCAGGGCCGCTGGGGTCCGGCCAGTCAAAACCATCACGCGTTGCGCGCTTTTGTAATTTGTCCGCTCTCAACAGGGCAGGCAATGCATGGGCAACCCCGTCCATTGCGCTGGTTTCCCCTTTTGCGATGCGTTCTGCCGCCTTCAACGTTTCCCAGCCGGTTTTGTCAGTTTTCGCGATTTGGGCCCCAAAGATATGGGGATGGCGTGCCTCCATTTTTTTACAGATAGCAGCCGCAACATCTTCAAAAGAAAACAGGTTTGCTTCTTCGGCCATTCGTGAATGGAATATTACTTGGAGCAGTAAATCACCCAGTTCATCACGCAATTCAGCCATTGAACCGCGTTCGATGGCTTCGGCCACCTCATAGGCTTCTTCGATTGTATATGGCGCGATGGTGGAAAACGTTTGGGCGCGATCCCATTCGCAGCCGGTTTCAGGGTGGCGCAGGGTGGCCATTATGGCGAGGAGGCGGTCCAGACTTCCAGTCATAATACAATGATAATATATATTATGTTAAATAATGGAGCGGCGATCCCCACGGTTTCAGCCGGCCATCCGGCCTGTTCGATCATTCCGACACCAAGCTTATGAACAAGAATACCATGATGAAAATTCCGGCCCAAGTCAGCGCCAAAACGAACCCCTTTTTCCAACTCAGCCGCTGACCAATCAGTGCGCTGCCCGCCAGAATGAGAAACCCGGCCAAGGAAATGATCTGCACCCAGTCAAATTGGTTCATAGTTCCACCTCAAGCCCATCATAGCCGACAATTACGCCGTCTGGTACTTCGGCTGACAGGCGGGCGTAATCCATACTTTTATCAAGATGGGTCAACACAGCTTGTTTGGCGCCGCAGCGCGAAATGAGCTCAAGCGCCATGTCCAGATTGGCATGGGTCGGGTGCGCTTCGCGGCGCAAGCAATCCGTAACCAGTAGATCGACATCGGCAAATAAGCTTATCATTTCATTGGTTATCGCGCTGAAATCTGTGGCGTAACCTATTGAAAAACCGTCTGCATTAAACACAAATCCGGTGCTCTTCGCGGGGCCGTGCGGCATGATGCACCATCGCACGGAAAATCCTGCGCACAGCCGCACCCTATCCAGGGGTTCCAGATTAACAATCGTGGGATAGCCATGCTGCCCGGAAAAAACATAATCGAACCGTTGGCGTAATCTGCGGACTGTTTCTTGGCCTGCATAGCCAGGAATTGCCCCATTCCTGCCATAGCGCAGCGGCCTTAAATCATCGATGCCGTGACAGTGATCTGCGTGATCATGGGTCCAGAAAACAGCGTCGATACGGTCAATATCATTGGCTAGAAATTGTTGGCGCAAATCGGTCGAAGTATCGACAAGTAAGCGTTTTCCTTCATCACTTTCCACCAATATCGAAACCCGGGTGCGCCGGTTTTTGGGTTCTGCTGGATCGCAATCACCCCAATCATTTCCTACGCGCGGGACGCCGGTTGATGTGCCCGCCCCAAGCATTAGCAGCTTCATGCAGCGGCTTTCGAAAACAATGCGAAAAAATTTCTCGTCGTGTTTGCGGCCAAAGTCTCGATGCTTTCGCCGCGTAATTGCGCGATGAATTCAGCGGTATTGCGCACGAATGCGGGTTCACACGGCCGGCCGCGATGCGGCACAGGCGATAGGAACGGACTGTCAGTTTCCACCAGAATTCGATTCGATGGTAATTCCGAAGCGATTTTCTGAAGCTGCCGGGCGTTCTTGAAAGTCACAATTCCCGAAAGTGAAATCGTCAGCCCCAAATCCAAGACTTTACGGCCAAAATCCTCTGATGCTGTAAAACAATGTATCAGCGCGGGAAAAGCGCCCTTTGCCATTTCCTGTTCCAATATCGCAGCGCAATCCTCTTCTGCATCGCGCATATGGATGATGATTGGCAGGCCAGTTTCGCGGGCAATCGTAATGTGCTTTTGAAATAATGCCTTTTGCACATCGCGATCAGATTTATCGTAATAATAATCCAGCCCAGTTTCGCCGATGGCGATGACCCGCGGATGCTGGGCAGCTTCACGTAAATTGTCAGCATCCAGATCGGCATGTGCGTCCGCTTCATGCGGGTGAATGCCGACACTGGCCCAAACATCGGGTTCCCGCGCGGCGGTTGCTGTCACCTGCTCCCACTCACTTTGCTTGGTGGAAATATTCAAGAAGCCAAGCACGCCCGCCTGTCTGGCCCGCGTCAGCACACCGGCTTGGTCTTCGACAAGGCCTTCATACTCCAGATGGCAGTGGCTATCGATTAACATCAGGCCTGTTCGCTTTCGGGCATATCCAATCGCGGAAATACCCCCTCAGGCTTGGGCACAGTAAACCCGGATGATTGAAGCGCGGAAAACCAATCTGCATCATTCAAGGCGGCAAAATCACGTTCGCCCGCCTTAATCCCCATTTGATCGAGCAAACGGTCGGCCGAATCTGGCACCACGCACCGCACCGCAATGGCAAGATCGCGAACACAGCGGAACAATGTCATCAACACAGCTTCCATCCGTTCAGGATCGGTTTTGCGGAGCGCCCACGGGGCCTGATCATCAACATATTGGTTGCATGCAAATACCGCCCGCATCCACGCTTCCAAACCTTCGCTGAAGGCCAGATTTTCAAAAGACTGAATAAGGCTGGCGATATGATCGCGCACTGTTTTTTCAAGCGCCAAATCATCATCTGCCAAATCATCATCTGCCAAATCATCATCTGATCGCGCAGAGGATGGTTTTAAAGTGCCATCCATATTCTTGAAAATCATCGATAAAGTGCGCTGAGCAAGGTTACCAAAACTGTTTGCAAGTTCTGCATTTGCCCGCGTTACAATGGCCTCTGGCGAATAGCTGCCATCCTGGCCAAAGGCGACTTCGCGCATCAGAAAATAACGTAGCGGATCAACACCGAATTTATCCGCCAATGCGATCGGATCAGTCACATTGCCGAGCGATTTTGATTCCTTTTCCCCCCGGTTGAGTAGGAAACCATGGCCGAATATCTGTTTGGGCAAGGGCAAGCCTGCGCTCATCAAAAACGCGGGCCAATAGACTGAGTGAAAACGCACGATGTCCTTGCCGATCAAATGTAGTTCAGCAGGCCAGAATTTTGCCATCATTTCGGTTTCGTCAGGATAACCAAGCCCGGTTAGGTAATTGGTCAGAGCATCAACCCAGACATACATGACATGCCCATCGCTTCCAGGAACTTTTACCCCCCAGTCAAAACTGGTGCGCGAAATTGATAAGTCGCGCAGGCCGCCTGAAACGAATGCAATCATTTCATTACGGCGGCTGTCAGGTTTTAAGAATTCTGGGCTATTTTTAAATAATTCTAGAAGCTTACCTTCGTACTTGGATAGTCGGAAGAACCAACTTTCTTCCACTGTCCATTCAACTGGCGTCCCTTGGGGGGAAAGCTGCTCGCCCCCCTCGCCCGCAATCAGCTCGCTTTTGTCGTAAAAGGCTTCATCGCGTACCGAATACCACCCTTCATAGCGATCAAGGTAAAGATCATCATTCGCCTCCATCGCCTGCCACAATGCCTGGCTGGCGCGGTGGTGATCATCATCAACAGTGCGAATGAAACGGTCATAGCTAATGTTAAGCCCGTCACACATTGATTTGAAATAACTCGACATTTCATCCGCAAGATTACGGGCAGATCGATCCTGTTCCTGCGCTTTGCGGAGCATTTTCAGCCCGTGTTCGTCCGTCCCGGTTTGGAAGCGGACTTCGTTGCCTTGCAAACGTTGGAAACGCGCAATGACATCGGCGGCGATCGCTTCGTAAGCGTGGCCGATATGCGGGCGCCCATTGGGGTAGGAAATAGCGGTGGTGATATAGAAAGGGTCAGACATTGGCGCGATCCCTAGGGGCGGCAGCAGAGGCAAGCAAGGTCCCGATTTGCATCACCAGTAACCCGGCATCAAAATTATAGGTGGGCGCTTGCCCAGACAGGGTGACCAGCTCTGCATGGGCGCTGGTCATGGCGGGGATCAGTGGGGCCGGGCAGTCTTCAGCCCGATTGCCCAAAACCGCGCGGGCAAGGTCCAATGCAGCCTGTATCCGCGCGCGATCGGGCCGCGCCCCGATCACTTCGGCCAGTTTGCCGCGCAGCGCGAAATCAGGATCACCGCCCTGCGCGATTTGCTGCATCAATGTGTTAAGGGGCCCCAGATCGCGATCCATGAATTCGATTGCTGCCCCGGGCGACCCGTTGGCTGCAGAAATTGCTGCTGCGATGGTCTGCTCGCCCGCGTCCGGGGCTGCTTGGGTAAGAAGCCGCATCATTTCTGGATCAGATAGGCTGGCAAACCGTAATGCACGGCAGCGGGACCGGATTGTGGGCAATAAACGTGCCGGGCGATGCGCAATTAACAAAAAGAATGTGCCTTCGGGCGGTTCTTCCAAGCTTTTGAGTAAGGCGTTGGAAGCGCCTTTTTCAAGGCTATCGGAAGGGTCGATGATGATCGCGCGCCGGCTGCCCAATGTTGGCCGGGTAATGAGCCGGCGTTGCATTGCGCGGATCTGTGCAACTAAAATATTCCGCTTAGTTTCAAACGGTTTGCCATCATCCCTCTTGCGTTCTTCTTTGTCATCCTTGGGTAGATGGGTGAGGATGTGAATATCGGGATGATCGCCAAGGGGCTGCTGGGTTCCTGGTTCCGCCACGAGTTCGCGGGCGGCGGCCATCGCAAAACTCATTTTACCCAAACCCTGTTTGCCTGCCAGCAGCCATGCATGATGCATACGCGGGCCAGCCATCGCTGCGCGCCATTCGCGCCAGGGTTCGTCATGCCCCATCAGGCCGTTCATGCCGCTGGGCCAAACAAGGGGGTGATGGCCGACATGATGCGTTGGTGAACATCATCGAGGCTGCCTTCCCCGTCAATTCCTGCAAATCTGCCGGGTTCAGCCGCCATCAGCGCGGCAAAGGCGTTGGCGACATGTGCATGATAATCTGCATCGCGCCCGCCGATGGCATCGGAATTGCCCTGATCCCGCGCGATTAATCGGGTTGAGACAATTTCAGGGGATACTTGCACCAATAATGTCAGATCCGGCAGAAGCCCTTCACTGCCCATACCGTGCAATGCCATGATCGCATTGTCACCCACGCCCCCGGCCCCGCCTTGATAGGCCCGACTGGAATCGAGGAAACGGTCGCAGATGACCCATTTTCCTGATGCTAGGGCCGGCTCAATCAATTTTTGGACATGATCGGCGCGCGCAGCTGCGAACAGCAGCGCCTCTGCACGCGCGCCCCACCCATCTCCCGGCGGTGACAGCAGCAAGCTACGGATGGCTTCTGCGCCTGGTGTGCCGCCCGGCTCGCGCGTGGTGACGGCGCTGTATCCGCGATCTTGCAATGCCGCGGCGAGCAAGCGGCTCTGGGTGGATTTGCCAGTCCCCTCCCCGCCCTCAAGCGCGATGAATTTGCCCCGTTTCATGAAAAAATGCCTGTCAGCCCATTGAATAATCGTTTGAACATGCCGGCTTTCTCCACCGCGTTGCCGGTGACCAAGGGCACCCGTGATGCAGGAATACCGTCGATTTTGATTTCAAGTTCGGCAATCTGTTCACCCTTTGCAATGGGCGCTTTTAGTGGCCCTTCGTACCGCAAGGTTAATTTGAAATCACCTGAATTGCCAAGGGGAAAGCTGGCATTGATCGGGCCTTGGGCAAGCATTGGGACGGTTGATTTGGATCCGTTTTGCACTTGCGCTGGGCCGATCAAGTCACCAGCGCGGAACAATGGCCGGGAAACATGTGAGGCAAACCCCCATTCCGTTAATTCCCGGGCAGCTTGCGCGCGTGAATAAGAGGTGTTGCTGGCGGCGACGACCATCGCCAACCTTTGGTTGCCGCGTTTTGCAGAACCAAGAAACCCGTAGCCTGCCTCGCTTGTGAAACCGGTCTTTATGCCGTCTGCGCCATCAACCTTGCCAATCATCGGGTCATGATTGGTTTGTGCGATGCCGCCATATTCAAAGCCTTTCTGCCCGATGTAGCGTGCGTATTTTTCTGGATGGTGGGTTAAAATGGCGCGCGCCAGCGTGACCAGATCCCGCGCAGTGGTGTAGGTGCGGCCTTCGTCCGGCCAACCATTGGGAGTGGCAAAATGGCTGTCTTTCATGCCCAGATCGCGGGCCTTGGCATTCATTTGGGCGACCCATTGATCGATGGATCCTGCCCCGCCTTGGGCCAGCACAATCGCCCCATCATTGGCAGAAACCGTGGCAATTCCCATCAGCAGATCATCCACTGATACATGCGCATTATGCGGCAAGAACATCCGCGAGCCCTTATCGTGCCATTCATCGAACGTCTTGGGCTGGATGGTGAGTTTTTGCTGCGGATCCAATCGTTCCTCGTCAATCAATTCGAACGCTAGATACAGGCTCATGACCTTGGTCAGGGATGCGGGGATAAATCGCCGGTCAGCATCCCTTTCCAGCAAGATTTGGCCCGAATTTACATCCACGAGCAATGCAATCGGGGCCTTTTGCTGTGATGGAATGGCAGGCAGAGTTTGCCCAACACCGCCCGCTGCATGTGCAGAAGACAGAGCCAGTGCCAATATCAGAAATCTTAGATAACTTGCCAAACCCGCTCCCGTCACCGGATGCGAACCGGTGGATCAGCCTGCTGTTGATACTCTGGCATCGCTATACCCTGCCGCGTGAACCTTGGCGAGCGCTGCATCAGCCTGTCCACGGCTAGTGTAAGGACCAAGTTTCACCCGGTAGTAGCGGCCAGCTTGTACAACGTATCCGCCCAATGCCTTGGCGGCCCTATCTGCATTTGCTTTTTTGGAAAATGCAGCCGCCTGAACCACAAATTTGCCAGCCATATTTAATTCAGGCTTTTGCGCCGCTTCGGCGGGCGAGGTGATAGATGCCTGTTTTTGCGCAGCAGGCTCGATCGGGTCTAGTGGATATGCAGCAGGCGGTGCAGCGGGAATGAATGCCTCGGTAAAGGAATTACTAGGCGTGGATGTTGGTGCCGTTTTGGGCGGCTGAACGGGTGCCAAAGTGGGTGCCAAAGCGGGTGCCTGTATCGGCACGTCTGCGGGGGCTTCTGCGGGAGAATATGAGGGGGCAGATGCAGCGATTTTCGGTGGAACTGGCGCCCCTGTTTTCATCGGCCCAGCGGCTTTCGTCAATTCTGCGCTGCCAAGATTTACAGACCCGCGTTCCGGCATTTTACGCTTCAGAACTGTTACCAGCGATTGCGGTGTTGCCATGCGTTCGGGCGCTGATTGCCCTAGGCGCAGTTTATGCCGATCATTCTCGGGCGGATTAACCCGGCGCACGCGAACCGGCGTGCCTTCTGCGCTGCCTAATTGTTTGTGGGCATCGGGCGAAAGTTCCAGCAAACGCTCGCTAGTCATCGGCCCGCGCCGCTCCACCCGCACAAGGATTGTCCTGCCGGTTTCAAGCGAGGTTACTTCGACATAACTTGGCAAAGGCAGGGTTTTATGGGCAGCGGTGATGCCTTGGGCGGCAAGACCGGCGCCATTATCCGATGCGGCATAGCCAACCTCGTCATAGCTCATCGTGTCTGCGGGGGTATAAAGCTGACCATCGATCGAATATGGATCACCAAGGATAATGGGATAATCGCCCGATGGCCCCGCAATGCCCATATTGGCTGTTGCGCGATCTGCAGATGACAGGGTTGTTCCTGTATCATTCCCGCGCCCGCAAGCACCCAGCGCGAGGGTTAATCCAAGGGCCAAAGCCCCATAATTGGTTTTATTTCTTAACTTCATCTGCCAGCAACCCCACGCTCATCGCGTAATAATTTGAGCAGTTATATTCGAGGATAACCCTATAATTTGTGGTTAAGAGCCATGCTGGCCTGCCAATCCCATCGGGTTGGAAAAATGACGCCATGACATCATCTGCCAGATAACGCTGCGGCTGAATGCCCAGTGCACGCCATTCTCGCACTGTTTTCCACTGGCTGTGGCGTTCATGGACGCGCGCGCAAACAGGCGCTTTAATCTTAGATTTTATCGCGTTGCGGTCCAGATTGGCGGGCACCGAAACGCGCACACCCCATGTCTGGCCCTTGCGCCATCCGGCATCGCGGAAATAATTTGCGATGGAATAAAGCGTATCGGCCCGGCTGTTCCAAATGTCGGGATGGCCATCACCGTCACCATCAACCGCCAGACGAAGATATACGCTCGGCAGGAATTGCGGGTTGCCGAACGCCCCGGCCCAGCTGCCCACCATGGTTGAACGCGGAAAACCTTGTTCTGCAATTTTCAGTAAATCTATCCATTGCGCCGAAAATAATTCCCGGCGGCGCCCCTCCCACGCTAGCGTCGCGAGTGAACGGGATAGGTCGAAATTACCCTTGTAACTGCCGTAATTGGTTTCGTGCCCCCAAATCGCGATCAAGATCTCTGCGGGAACGCCATATTCGGCTTCTATCTTGCGGGTGATTTGGCGCGAATCGGCATAGACACGCCGGCCCTTGTTGATCCGTACGGAATTGACATGGCTGGCCAAATAAGGGGCAATTAAGGGGTAGCCTGTCCGGCTAGGCGTTCCAGGCTGGGCCTGATCCAATCTAATCACCCGCATATTCGGGGTCAGACCAGCGGTCATCCGCTCAATTGTTGGTTCACTAACGCCTTCCGCCCGGGCGCGGGCCACGAGCAATTGCATATAGGCATCGAACGACAATTCTTGCGCGCGCGGGGCTGCGCCGGGGACGGTGAGCAGGAGGGCGGCGCCGGCCGCAAAAAAACTTCTAAAAATCATCCGAACCTGATGTCACACAGATTATGAATCGCAAATGACTTTCGATGATTGGTGAAAAATGAAGGGCATTATGTGCGAATTTGGAAATTGGCGTGATGACAAACCATTCCCAGCACGCTAGCGGGCGATACGCGAGCGGACAGGTGGCAGAGTGGTCGAATGCACCGGTCTTGAAAACCGGCGTGGGTTAACGCCCACCGTGGGTTCGAATCCCACCCTGTCCGCCAAAGACCTTAGTTGTTGGGCCTCTAACGCCCGATCAAATTCAGGATTTGCCAAATCATTTGGCCTCACCCCCATTCATCGGGGCGTTTCCTCATTTTGAGATTTGCGCAAGACGGTTAGATATGCACCGCTTGCCCATAGGCTGACAGAACGCTTTCGTGCATCATTTCACTGAGCGTGGGGTGCGGGAAGATGGTGTGCATCAATTCCGCCTCAGTCGTCTCCAGAACTTTGCCCACGGTGTAACCCTGGATCAATTCAGTGACCTCTGCGCCGATCATATGGGCGCCCAGCAATTCGCCCGTCTTGGCGTCAAACACAGTTTTTACAAAGCCTTCTGTTTCGCCCAGCGCGATGGCTTTGCCATTGCCGATGAATGGGAAATTACCGACTTTAACTTCGTGGCCAGCTTCTTTTGCTTTCGCCTCGGTCAGCCCGACACTGGCAATTTGTGGGTGGCAATAGGTGCAGCCGGGAATTGCATTACGATCCAGCGGGTGGGGATGGACATCCTTGTTGCCTAATTCTTGCGCGATGGATTCTGCCGCAATCACCCCTTCGTGGCTGGCCTTATGCGCCAGCCATGGGCCAGGAACACAATCGCCGATGGCCCACAGCCCGCCGGTGCCAGTACAGCCGTAATCATCAATCTGGATGAAGCCCCGGTCCATTTTGACGCCTGCGGCCTCTAGCCCAATATTGGCAGTGTTGGGCTGGATACCGATGGCGACAATTGCGTGGCTGAATTCCTCGGTCGTTACTTTGCCATCCTTGCCCTTGATCTTTGCGGTCACGCCCTTTGCATTCGCTTTGAGGTCTTCCAGCCCGGTTCCAGTGCGGATTTTCATGCCCTGCTTGGTCAGTGATTTTTCAAGGAAGGTGGATATGTCCTGATCTTCGACCGGAACGATCCGATCAAGCATTTCGATCACGGTAACATCCGCGCCCATATCATTGTAAAAACTAGCAAATTCAATTCCGATTGCGCCTGATCCGATGACCAGCAGCTTGCTTGGCATTTCTGCTGGGACCATCGCGTGGCGGTATGTCCATATTCTTTTACCATCCGCAGGGGCAAATGGCAGATCGCGTGCGCGCGCGCCGGTTGCAACGATGATGTGTTTTGCGCTGAGTGTTTCGGTGCCCTTGTCGCTTGTTACTTCCAGCGTCGTCGGGTTTTTAAGGGTCCCCTCGCCCATATGGACGGTGATCTTATTCTTTTTCATCAGATGCGTGACGCCCTGATTAAGCTGTTTTGCAACCCCGCGTGAACGTTTTACAACGGCGTCCAGATCAGCCTCAATTTCTTTGGCGGCCAAGCCATAATCTTTTGCGTGTTGCATGAAATGGAATATCTCTGCTGAACGCAGAAGCGCCTTGGTCGGGATGCAGCCCCAATTGAGGCAGATGCCGCCCAAATTCTCGCGTTCGACAATCGCCGCTTTCAAACCAAGCTGTGCACACCGGATCGCTGCGACATAGCCGCCAGGGCCGGAACCAAGCACGATCACATCATATTGGGACGCCATATCAATTCCACTTTCAACTATGCTGTCTAACCAGTTACCAGTTCGACATATTTTGCTTTGATCCACCCGGATTGGCATGGCCCCTGATATTGTTCCGGGGCCGCCATCGCGGTGCTGACCTGACAATCACCCAAGTCCTGAAACTGGCCCTTGGGAAAAACAATTCCCTGCCAATCCTCATCCGCCTCACACAGCCACACCAAGGTTGAAACCGTCAGTTCATGGGTGGTGGGGGCGCTTTCATCCGCGGCTGATCGAACGCGCAATAAATCGCCTTTGCGCGGTTCCAATCCATTGATCCGGCCAATACCGGGGCATGCATCTGCCTCAGGCCCCTCCAGACCGATGAAAGGCACTCGGCTTTCTTCGTTTGGCAGCATCTGGGCCATGCCCACCATGAATAATGCAGTGTAGGCAGTGGCTGCGGCCCAAACCATTGGGTTAAGCCACAAGCCCGAGGGGGTTTTCCACGATCTGCTGGAATGCCTGCATCAATTGTGCGCCATCTGCGCCATCAATGGCGCGGTGATCGAAACTGCCGGTCGCGCTCATCACGCTGGCGATTTGTAGCGAACCGTCAATGACCGCGGGGCGTTTTTCACCGGCGCCGACTGCCAAAATCATCCCTTGCGGCGGGTTTATCACAGCATCAAACTGCTTAATTCCAAACATGCCAAGGTTTGAAAGGCTGGCGGTGCCGCCTTGATATTCATGGGGCTGCAATTTTCCTTCGCGGGCCTTGTTGGCCAGATCCTTCATCTCGGTAGAGATTGATGAGATTGCCTTGCTGCCTGCATCCACAATGATCGGGGTGATCAGGCCGGACGGGGCGGCCACCGCGACTGAAATATCGGTGCGGGTGTATTTGCGCAATTCATCGCCAGCAAAACTGACATTGCACGATGGCACTTGGACCAGCGCCTTTGCCAGACCTTTGATCAGCAGATCGTTAACCGACAGTTTGATCCCTTGGGGTTCCAGAGCGGCGTTGAGTTCGCCCCGCAGTTTGAGCAAAGCATCCAGCTGAACATCCACGGTGAGGTAGATGTGCGGAATGGTCTGTTTCGCCTCTGTCAGGCGGCGCGCAATCGTTTTGCGCACATTGTTCAATTTTTCAGCTTCGTAAGGAATGCCGAAATCAGGGATATTGGATGCCGCCGCCGGCGCGCCCACGCCTGATGCCGCTGATGGGGCGGATGCGGCAGGCTGCTGCGCAGCCCCTTGGACATCAGCCTTTACGATGCGGCCATTGGGGCCGGTGCCAGCAACGGATGCCAAATCGACACCCAATTGCCCGGCAATGCGTTTTGCCAGCGGCGAAGCGATGATCCGAGCGCCATTTGCTGCGCCAATGTTTGGTTTTGCACTGGGGGCTTTATTCGCAGCCGCGCTGGCATCGGGCGATGGCGCTGCTGCCATTGGTGCGCTGGCCTTGGGGGCCTTGGCAGAGGATTCCTCGGTAGATGGCGTGCTGGAAGGGGCCGCCATGCTGGCTGCTGCCGCTTCTGATATATCTTCATCTTCCCCGGCGAGTGTTGCAATCACGGTGCCGACTTTTACCCCTTCGGTGCCTTCGGGCACAGAAATACTGACAATTGTGCCTTCATCGACGGCCTCAAATTCCATTGTTGCCTTGTCAGTTTCAATTTCGGCCATGATGTCGCCGGAACTGACAGTGTCACCCACCTTTACAAGCCAGCGGGCGAGCGTGCCTTCTTCCATTGTAGGGGACAAAGCGGGCATCTTGATGGGCGTGGGCATGGTTTAACAACAAGTCCTGTTGATTGGCGGCAAAATGCCTTTGAATTACTTCTGACCAATTTAAGCCATTCGGGCAAGGTTCTTGCGCCGAATACGATTTCATCGGATAACTGCCTAAGGAGAATTGAGATGCGGGTTTATCTGGTGGTGATGGATGAAACGAACGAGGCGCGCGTGGCGCTTCGATTTGCATCGCGGCGTGCGCTGGCCAACAATGGGATTGTTCACATATTATCGCTTGTGCCCAAGCAAGCCTTCAGCGCGTTTGGCGCGGTGCAGGCCACCATCGAACAAGAAGCGCGCGATAGGGCCGAAGTATTGGCAAGCAGCGCCGCCGGCAGCCTGTTCACCGAGAGCGGCAAAATGCCTACTATTTCGGTGAAGGTTGGCGCGAGCCAGGCGGTGATCAAGGAATATTTAGCAGAGCATCCAGAGGTTACCGCATTGGTTCTGGGCGCATCTGGTGATGGCACACCCAATCCGTTGGTAACGCATTTTTCCGGCCATGCAGGAACGCTGCCGTGCATGCTATATATCGTGCCAGGTTCATTCTCAGCGGATGATATTGACCGCTTGGCTTAAGGTTTCTTGCGCCCCTGATGGCGGATATTACCCGGCCGGCCGCGCGGACCTGAACGGTATTTGCCGCCCTTCGCGCCCCGAACGCTCTTCCCGCCCCGATAATTGCTTCGCTTAGATCCGCTCTCTTCGCCCGGGATTTCAAACTTCATCGCGCCGGTTAATGGATTGGCCTCTGCCAGTTTCAATTCCAGCTTTTGCCCTGTGTCGAATCGTTTACCCGAACGTTCGCCGATTAATGCGCGCGCGGCTTCATCATAATTAAAATAATCTTCGCCTAAGCTGGATACAGGCACCAGCCCATCACCGCCCAAACCGACAATTGTGGCAAAAAAGCCAAAGCTTTGCACACCGGTAATGCGGGTTTCAAATGTCTGACCTACGCGGGCAGATAACCATGCTGCAACATATCGATCGACCGTATCGCGCTCTGCCTCCATCGCTCTTCGTTCGGTCACGCTGATTGCATCAGAGATTTTGGCCAGATCTTCCCGGTCACGCTCGGCAAGGCCGGACAGCGGCGGTAAAGATGATGCCGGAGCGGGCTGCTCAAGGCCAAATGCATCCACCAGGGCGCGGTGCACCAGCAGATCGGCATAACGCCGGATCGGTGATGTGAAATGGGCGTAGGAACCCAGCGAAAGGCCAAAATGCCCGGCATTGCTGGGGCCATAATAGGCCTGCGTCTGGCTGCGCAGAACGGCCTCCATCACTTGGGCTTTTTCTGAATCGTCGGTCACATCTTTCAGCATCCGATTGAAAAGTGACGGGGTAATCACCTGACCCAGTGCCAGTTTTTTCCCAAACGTTGCCAGATATTCGCGCAAGGCAACCAATTTTTCACGGCTTGGCGCTTCGTGAACGCGGTAAACCACTGGCGCAGTTTTGCTTTCCAGCGCCTTGGCGGCGGCCACGTTGGCTGAAATCATGAATTCTTCAACGACGCGGTGGCCATCAAGCCGTTCGCGTATCGCAATTTCGGTAATTCTGCCCAGATCATCCAGCATAACCCGGCGTTCGGGCAAATCCAGATCAAGTGGATCACGGTTGGTGCGCGCAGCGGCCAGCGCCTTCCAGCAATCCCACAGATTGGTCAGATTATCCGCTGCATCGCCTGCATCGATCCGCGCTTGTGCATCTTCATAGGCAATGACTTCATCAATCCGCACAATCGCCCGGGTGAAACGCCAATTGGTGATCTTGCCCGCAGCGGAAATTTCCATGTGGCAGGCCATCGCCGCCCGGTCCTGCCCCTGCCGCAGCGAACAGACATCCGCGCTCAACACCTCGGGCAGCATGGGCACAACACGGTCGGGAAAATAAACCGAATTACCGCGTTTGCGCGCCTCGCGGTCCAAAGCGCCGCCGGGCCGCACATAATGCGACACATCGGCAATTGCGACCAAGGCGTGAAAACCGCCCTTGCCATCACTCTGCGCCCAAATCGCATCATCATGGTCGCGCGCATCGGCAGGGTCGATTGCCAGAATTGGTAAATGCCGAAGATCCTCGCGGGTTTCGGCGCTGACGGGCAATTTTGCAGCCAACTCAGCCTCTGCCAAAGTTTCATCGCCAAAAACATCGGGGATGCCATGCTTTGAAATAGCAATTAGGCTGAAGCTTTTAGGGGCGAGTGGATCACCCAATATTTCGGTGACTTTGACCCCGGCGCGCGGCGATTTTCCGGCCGCTTGGGTCATCACAAGCTGCCCTGATACAGCGCCGCCTAGATCCGCAATCGGGGAAGAATAACGGACCCGTTTATCAACTGGGGCGAG